>Ga0207909_1000009_pt1 | contig 88597 bp, 80 predicted proteins | sample LakMenEpi05May10_FD_150672 | JGI IMG/M metagenome (GOLD analysis project Ga0207909, IMG submission 150672) | Freshwater microbial communities from Lake Mendota, WI - 05MAY2010 deep hole epilimnion (SPAdes) | ecosystem: Environmental > Aquatic > Freshwater > Lake > Epilimnion/Euphotic zone ...
GTGATAGTTTTGCAGTGCCAATTACCTTGCCCCGTTGAAACACGGCACCATTGCCAAATGCACCACCAACACCCAGACCACCTTTGCCTACATTGGGAAAAATAACATAAGCATAGGCATTACTAAAAAGGCTACTCATTAATTTGTCAGCTTTTATGAATTCGGTTTTGGCTTGTCTAGAATCGTTGATGATGCGTTTGTTATTTGAATCTGATTGAGAAAAAACTCCAGAACTCATCAGTAAGAAAAAATACAGGAAGATAAAATTGACTAACTGGATAAATCTGATGTTTTTCATAACCATATTATTTATTTGATTAGAAATTTCTTTCGCCAATTCCAAAGCTTAAAAGTAAAGCGTAAATAATGGTAGTTATTTGAGCATTATCAGGATAGATGATGATAGTAATCAATCGAGATGTGTAAGTGCGCTATTTAATTGTTGGGATGGATTTAGAAATATTTATACAACCTTTTTCTGTCTTCATTTTCCTTGTCAATCTTATGATACAACTCAATGAATGTAATTTTATTTTTATCAGGAAAATAAGCATACACCAATCTTAATCCTGAATTAACTCCTTTTCCTTTTAATGCTTTACAAGCAATCTTTTTGACTTTGATGATACAGGTTTCCACTCCTGAATTATCAATGCGAAAACTAAATGGAGGTCTTTGGTCAGGCATGACTTCCAATACCTTTTTAACCACATTCAAATCTTCATTTAGCGTTCGATATTTCTTCAAAAGGGCTTTCAGGTCCTTTTGAAATTCGGCTAATTCATCAAAGTTCATTTTGCCTCAATTTCATCGCCATAATTTCTTACAGAGAAAGGAGCCTCTCTATAAAAAGCCAATTCATAATTGATGTCTTCTCCCTCTTTAGACGCAAGCCATGGGATATCCTTATGAGAATAATTGCTGATTGCTGCTGCAGACCAATCACTCATTTGTGCGATAACCCTGTCAATGACTTCTTTTTCACTTGCCCTCAATTCAGTTAAAACAGCTTTTTCCAAAGGCAAGTACCTTGTTTGTGGGTAACCATGATAATCTGTTTTTACCCTTTGCAACTGCCCGTCATCTATCATTTGCTTGATAATTGAATCCAGTTTCTGTGGGACGGGTCCATAAGGTAATTTGCGATATTTTGCACCTGTCAAGTGCTCCTCATAGAGTTCGTAATAATTGAAGTCAGCGAAATAAAGCAGTTTGTAAAGTACAGTTTCGCCAACATTGGGCTTGCCTGCGCACCTTTCAAGAATATACAGCAAGACATTTTTGAATTTATGGAGCTGGAGTCTGGGAACAGCAATTCGCTCCTCCACTTTCTTTGTCTTCTTTTCATATTCGACAGACGGTTCTTGGCTTACAGAGAAATCTGTAGACATAAAATCATCCAGAGAAAAACCTAAAACCTGGGAGAATTTTTGAAGTTCAAGAACATCAACACTTCTGTTCCCTAACTCAATTTGAGCCAAGGATGGTCTGGAAATCTTGATGGTTTTAGCCAATTCTTCCTGAGACAGCCCTTTTACCTTGCGAATTTCAGCCACTCGCCGACCAATTTGCTTTTGTGACAAAGTCTTATTCATGTCAATGTTGAGTTTTGTTGCTCAATTGCACAAAGATAATAAATGTTTTATTTTATAACAATGTATTGTTCTTTTTTTGAACATTAACGAAAGTTTGTTTATGTAAGTAATACCCAGTTTCTAGATTTAGTCTTTAAAAAGTTCCTTCGCTTTCTCCCTCTGTTCAGCAATCTTTCTCACCCTGCTGTGAACCACATCAGCAATGATCTCCCTTCGAACTGCAATCCCCTGAATTGACTAATTACCATACCTTTATTGTGCAATGAAAGAACTTGCAACCATAAAACAAATCATAAAAGAACTCAAACCAGAGCTGGAGAAAAAATTTCATGTCAGCTCAATTGGTATTTTTGGTTCAGTTGTAAGAAATGATTTTTCTGAGAATAGCGATGTTGATATTATCGTGGATTATAGTCAGCCGATAGGTATTGAATTTATAGATCTTGCAGACCTGCTTGAAGAGAAATTCCATAAGCAAGTTGATCTTGTTTCAAAAAAAGGAATCAACCCCCAATATTTTTCTTCGATTGAGAATGAGATAGTCTATGTCTAAAAGGGACCTAAACTATTGATCAGGGATATGTTGGAAAGTTGCAATAAAATTTTGCAATATACTGAAAACATGGATTTTGAGGCATTTTGCAATGATTCCAAGACACTAGATGCGGTTATCAGAAATTTTGAAATTATTGGAGAAGCAGCGAATAGACTACCTGAGGATTTCAAAGACGATCACAATAACATCGATTGGCACAGGATTCGTGGATTTAGAAACAGAATAGTTCATGATTACATTGGCATTGACTTCGGCATCGTTTGGGAAATAAGAAACAACTATCTGCAACCCCTTATAGCTGCGCTGAACACTATATGATTTTTCCAAGGTCTACTATACATAGCCAAGAAGCTCAATCCTTTTACGATACATATTTCTGATTCATGTATCCAATTACAATTATTACAAATTCCTGAATTTAAATGTTTGCCCTCCTAAAGAAGCTTCGTACATGAGACCGCCCTTGGTTTGTGAAAATATCATCACACCATCTTTGTACTTGGCATTTCCTGATGCTCCTTCCGTTGCCGCAACTGCAGATGCTTGTGCAGAAAATTCAATTTTGTTTCCTTGAATCGTTTCAGGTCCTTTTCGCTTTCAAAAAAGATAACTTCTCTGTAGGCTTGGCCACCCGCCTGAATTCCCACCGTTACCTGTGATAGTTTTGCAGTGCCTATCACCTTCCCTCGTTGAAAAACGGCACCATTGCCAAATGCACCACCAACACCCAGACCACCTTTGCCTACATTGGGAAAAATAACATAAGCATAGGCATTGTTAAAAAGGCTACTCATCAATTTGTCTGCTTTTATAAATTCGTTTTTGGCTTGTCTAGAATCGTTGATGATGCGTTTATTGTTTGAATCTGATTAATTCACATGGCTGCCATCTTTGCTCATTAGTCATTTAATAAAATGATAAATTCAAATATTTGTTTCCTTAATGGGAAACTATTAATTTTGTAATAAGGTGAGATGGGAATAGATTTTGATATTGAATTTCTTGAAGAGGCTCTGGTGTTTTTGAATGATCTGAATGAAAATGAAAGAAGAAAGGTTATTTACAACATTGACAAATTAAGATTTAAGCTGGATCCGGTGTTGTTCAAAAAATTAACGTCAGAAATATGGGAATTCAGAACCCTTTACAATAGTAAATGTTATAGAATTTTTGCATTCTGGTATAACGCCGATCAACATAAAAAACTAATAATCGCTACACATGGTATCATCAAAAAGTCAAATAAAACTCCCAGGCAAGAAATCGAACGCTCAGAAAGGATCAGAAATGCGTTCATCAAAGCTAAAAGTTCAAACAAACAAGGAAGTTGAATTGAAGACATATAGCCTTGACGAAGTCAAGAATAAATTTTTAGGAAAAAAAGGTACATCAAAACGTGATGCATATGAAAATGAACTTCGGCTTGACATGCTCGGTGAAACGATTCGTCAAACACGTATTCAACGAAACCTTACCCAAGAACAACTCGGCCTACTCGTTGGCGTGCAAAAAGCACAAATCAGTAAAATAGAAAACAACTTCAAGGATGCAAGAATCAGCACCATCCTCAAAGTATTTGATGCACTTCAAACAAAGATTATTTTGACTGTTGTAAAGTCATGAAACAATGAGCATATTTAAACTCCCCTACTCCACAATCCTCAACTTCGCATAATTCAACATGATCTTTTTTTCTCCGTTGAGTTTGAATTTGATGGTGGCAATCGGATTGTGGGCTGCACCTTCCATTTTCAATACTTCTCCAAATCCAAATTTCTGGTGCTCCACCTGCTGACCCGCTTTCAGGTCTGTCGTATCACTGGGCCTGAAATCAGCTGATGGCTGATGAACAACCGCTTTGGACACAGGAGGTTGAACAGGCAAATAAGTCGGCTTTTCCGGCTGTTTTTTCGGTTCGTTGAAATAGGTCCGGTTTTGTGGCGTGGCACTACCGGATCCGCCCCATCCCTTCATCCTTTCTGATGCAGAAGGTCCGCTGGATTGGTTCCTGAATCCACCGCCAGCATAAGAGCGGTCCAGATGGTCTTCGGGCAGTTCATTGATAAACCTGCTGGGCTCATTCTGCACCACCTGGCCAAACTTGTAGCGGGTATTGGCATAACTGATCCAAAGCTTGTGCTTGGCACGTGTTATCACCACATAAAAAAGTCTTCTTTCCTCTTCCAGTTCTTCGCGTGTATTGATGCTCATCGCACTCGGAAAAAGCATTTCCTCCAGGCCCACCGCAAAAACACAGGAGAACTCCAGTCCTTTTGCAGCGTGGATGGTCATCATTTTAACGGTATCCGCATGCTCGTCCTTGTTATCGGCATCGGTCAACAAAGTGATCTGCTGCAGGTAGGCAGAAAGCAAAACATCTTCCCGCAGGGGTTTCTTTGCATTAGGATCTTCCGGACTATTTGCCTCAGCTTCAGGAACCCCGCTAAAAAGGTCTGCATTCTCATCCCCCTTAAACCCTTCAACCTTTAACCCCGAACCCTCTTCAGTCGACTCATCCCCCCTAAACCCTTCACCCTTCAACCCTAAACCCTCTTCCAGCATCACCCCATCTTCATCAATCTGCGCACGGTTCTGCTTGTCATCCACCCACTCTTTGATGGAGTTCAGCAATTCCTGCACGTTTTCATAGCGCTGAACACCTTCGGTGCTCTTGTCATTGAACAGTTCCCTGACCAGGCCGGTTTGCTTGCCCACATGAAAAGCCACGTCATAAGCGTTGCTGTTCTTGAGCATGCTGGCGAAGCTCTTGATCATCAGCACGAAATTCTCGATTGCTTCGAGGGTTCCGGCCTTGAAACCAAATGATGCCGCACGGGTGAGCACATCCCACAAGGTAATGGACTCCTCGTTGGCAACAAGGATCAACCTGTCGAGCGAGGTTTTACCAATGCCCCTGACGGGGAAGTTGATAATGCGCTTGAGCGCCTCTTCGTCGCTCGGGTTGACAATGATCCTGAGGTAGGCAACATAATCCTTTACCTCTTTGCGTTGGTAAAAGCTGATGCCCCCAAAAATCGTATAAGGGATGTTCATCCTGCGCAGCGATTCCTCCATTGCACGGCTCTGTGCGTTGGTCCTGTAGAGAATCGCAAAATCCCTGTTGAAAAAATGGTTCCTGAGTTTCTGTTCCTGAATGGCGTCGGCTACAAATTTTCCTTCATCATTATCGGTCATGGTCCTGACCAATTTGATCTTATCGCCTTCACTGTTTTCCGTCCACAACTCCTTTGGTATCTGTCCCTTGTTGTTGCCAATCACCTGGTTGGCTACATTCAGGATCTGCTTGGTGCTCCTGTAGTTTTGTTCCAGCTTGATGACCTTCACATCATCATAATCCTTTCTGAACAGGAGGATGTTTTCAATGGTGGCGCCACGGAAGGCATAGATGGATTGCGCATCGTCTCCCACCACACAGACATTCTCGTGCATGGCACCCAGGAGCTTGATGATTTCATACTGCGCAGGATTGGTATCCTGGTACTCATCAATCATGATGTGACTGAACTTGTGCTGGTACTTGTGCAGTGCATCAGGATGGTTCTTCAGGATCAGATAGAATTGCAAAAGCAAATCATCAAAATCCATGGCACCATTCTTAAAACAGCGTTTTGCATAGGCCGTATAAATCTGTGCGATGGCCGGGCGGTTGGCGCGGGCATCTTCCTGCTGCAATCCAAAATCCTTTGCATATTCCTCTGCAGTTACCAATGCATTCTTGGCAGAAGAAATCCTGTTATAGACGGTAGCTGGCTTATAGATCTTATCGTCCAGGTGCAATTCGTTGATCACCGTTTTCAATACACTCTTGGCGTCATCGGTATCATAGATGGTGAAACTGGTAGGATAACCCACACGGGAGGCTTCTGCCCTGAGGATTCTGGCAAACACCGAGTGAAAGGTTCCGATGTATAAATTTCTGGCCTCCCTGTTGACCAATATCTTTTCAACCCTTTCTTTCATTTCCTTGGCAGCCTTGTTGGTAAAGGTCAGTGCAAGAATCTTGAATGAATCCACACCATTGGCCATCAGGTGGGCAATACGGGTGGTCAATACCTTGGTTTTCCCACTTCCCGCTCCGGCAATAATCATGAGTGGGCCATCAAGATGCAACACGGCCTCCCGCTGTTGCGGGTTCAGCTCATTCAGGTAATTAAACATGGTTGCAAGTTAATGAATTCGGTTCTTGGATTGGGGTTATGGGCCAGATGTTAAAATTTTGTTTAAGGGGATTTAAGACTTAAACCTTTGGAAACCGTCTGGGTCTATCATACTGTGCGGGTGATGGTACCCCCTGATCTTAAAACCTAAAAACAATTATTATGAAGACAAACAAATTTTTTCTCGGCCTGGCCTCTGCAGTCATTGCCATGGTATTGGTTTTCTCAGCCTGTACAAAATCAGGCCTCAATGAGAACGGTGCTGTAGCTGTTTTTCTGACCGATGGACCCGGAGACTTTGATGCGGTGAACATTGACATCCAAAAAGTGGAAGTAAAAGTGGACAAGGATGAAAAGAACAAGCGTGATGAGAACAGAAACAGGTTGGATGATGATAAAGATGACCACCTGAAAAGAAAAGATAATTTCGGTGAGTGGATCGACCTGAACTTTACACCAAAAGTAATTGATGTGCTCAGCCTCAGAAATGGTATCGAGACACAACTTGGAACCGCCAATATCGATGCAGGTACCGTAAGAAAAATCCGCATCACCCTGGGCACAAAAAATGCTGTTGTGAAAGCTGGTGTTACCTATGACCTGCTTTTGGACAGCCAAACTTCCAACTTCCTTTATGTTAAATTGTTTGACGACCACAGGGAACGTGGTAACAGGAATGATGTGAAAGTTTGGGTTGACTTTGATATCGCCAGCTCTATTGTTGAGGCGAACGGCAAGTTCTACCTGAAACCCGTTCTTCGCCCTTTCTGCAACGCCAATTTTGGTGAAATCGAAGGAAAAGTACTTCCGCTGGATGCCAAGGCTGTGGTTCGTGTAAGCAATGGCGCTGGTTTCAATGCGGTAGCATTGCCCAGCAGGGAAGGTGAATTCAAGGTGCGCGGTTTGACAGATGGCACATACACTGTGACTGTTGAAGGAATCGCTCCTTATGTCAAGCAAACAATCAACAATGTAATGGTTAAGAAGGGAGAGGACACCAAAATTGGTACCATCACCCTGAAAAAATAAAGAGGGTTTTGTTAAAAAATGAAAGGGGTCGTCCAGCAATGGACGGCCTTTTTTATTGGTTGCCCCTCAAGGCAATCCCGCTGCGGGTTCCGGTATGTTTCCCGTTGTTGATCACCAGCTTACCGTTGACCAACACATATTCAATTCCTTTGGTGAACTGGTGCGGATTTTCGTAGACAGACATGTCTTGAATGGTATTCTCATCAAAAATGAGGATGTCGGCAAACTTTCCTTCCATGATCAGGCCACGGTCTTTCAGGTTGAACTTGGTGGCAGGGAGTGAGGTCATCCTCCTCACGGCTTCTTCCAGGCCAATCAGTTTTTCTTCCCTTACATATTTGGCCAATACCCTTGCATTGGTTCCATAGCCCCTGGGGTGGGGCATTCCCTTTCCATTGCTGACACCACCATCGGCCGCTGGCATGTTGAAAGGGTATTTCATGAAGTGGGCAAGGTCCTTTTCATTCATGGTATGGTAGATCATCTGGGCATTGGCCTTGGCCAGCATGTCCAAAATGGTATTGGCTTCGTTGATGAATTTCTTCTTCTTTCCCAGGCCTTGGTTGATCTGGCTGATGTTTTTTCCGTTGAAACTGCTGTCCGGACCAAAATTGGCCACAACCGCATAGGCATAATCTTTTCTCTTGGCCGCCTTCAATGCTTGGGCCATTCCATCAATTATTTTCTTCCGCTGTTCTGGATTTTTCAGCCTTACCCTCAAGGAGTCCAGTCCGCCTTCAAGGGCCCAGTCTGGAACGGTTACAGCCAGGTTAGTGCTGCTGGCAGTATATGGATATTGGTCGATGGTGACATCGTATCCCTGCTTTCTGGCCTCTTCCACCATGGCCAAGGTTTCGGTGGATCGACCCCAGTTGTTCTTTCCCGTCACCTTGAAATGCGATATCTGCACTGGAATATTGGCTTCTCTGCCAATGGTGAGGGTTTCATTGATGGCCTCATCAACCCTGGTTCCCTCATAGCGCATGTGGGTGGCGTAAACCCCGCCCTTTGAAGCTGCAACCTTGGCCAGGTCTACAATTTCCTGGGTAGGAGAATACATGCCCGGCAGGTAGATGAGTCCGGTGGACAGCCCTACAGCCCCATCTTCCATGGCTTTCAACATGAGGGCTTCCATTTTTTTCATTTCTTCAGGGGTCGCCTTGCGGTTGTCCAATCCCATGCCCAGTCTTCTGATGGTATTGTGACCTGCCAGGGTGGCTACATTGATGGAAGTTGTTGTATTGTCAATCTTTTTCAAGAAAACAGCAACATCATCGGCAGCGCCTCCGCAGTTTCCAGTAACAACGGAAGTAACACCATCATAGATATAATTATCGGCAGTGGGCCTTTCAAATACCCCTCCTTCAATGTGCGCATGCACGTCTATAAAACCAGGCGAAACAACCATGTTCTTGGCATCAATCGTTTTTGCGTTAGGGTATTGGGCAACCAATCCCTTTTTAATCGCAATAATCCGGTTTCCTTTCACGCCGACATCAGCACGGTACCAGCTGTTGCCCGTTCCATCAATAATGCGACCATTGGTGATGATGAGGTCGGGGGTTTGCTGGGCAAACAAAACTGCAGGCAAGAAAAGTAGAACAAGGAAAAGTTGTTTCACGATCAATGGTTTTATGGGCGAAAAGTTAACCAATTTTTTGAATGCGTGCATATCAGGGTTATTTTGGCAAAGAATGCCTAATTTTCCAATACCAACAATGCCTATGCCGATCAGGATTTTTATCACAGGAGGAACATTTGACAAGGAATACAATGAGCTCAATGGAGAGCTTTTTTTCAAGGATACCCATCTCCATGAAATGCTAAGGCTTGGTCGCTCCAAACTCAAGCTCGACATCACCACATTGATGATGATCGACAGCCTGGACATGACGGATGCAGACCGTGAGCAGATTTCACACGAGTGCATACATGCTCCTGAAAAACGCATCCTCATTACACACGGAACAGATACCATGGCCATTACCGCATCAGTGCTGGCAGAAAAAGTGAAGGATAAAACCATTGTCATTACCGGCGCCATGGTGCCGTATAAGTTCGGCAGCTCTGATGGGATGTTCAATCTTGGCAGCGCCCTGGCCTTTGTGCAAACCCTTCCTCATGGTGTTTATATTGCCATGAACGGGAAAATTTTTGAAGGCAAAAATGTAAAGAAAAACAAGTCGACCGGAGAATTTGAAACCATTAACCCAACATAACACATACCATGAAAAAGATTTTATTATCCCTTGCTTTTGCCTCATGTTGTTTCTTCACAACTCAGGCCCAGAAAAAAAAGAAAGAACCCGTGGCATCTGTAGTTGCTGCACTGGTCAAGGCTATGGAAACTGGGGATCGTACGGCTTTGGAGAAACTTGCATCCGATCACCTCAGCTATGGCCATTCAGGCGGTCACGTTGAAAACAGGGCTGAATTCGTTGAAGCGATTGCCAGCGGAACATCTGATTTCTTGACCATCGACATCAGCAAACAAAGCATTGACGTAACGGGTAAAAATGCCATTGTAAGACACCAACTTGATGCCAAAACAATGGACAAGGGCAAGCCTGGTGAAGCCCACCTCAACGTGCTCTATGTATTCAGAAAAGAAAATGGTGAGTGGAAAATGCTGGCCAGGCAGGCGGCGAAGATTGTTAAGTGAGGTTGAAGGGTTTAGAGGTTTAGGGGTGTAGAGGGTTAGAAGGCCTGCTGACTAGAGATTGGTAAAGAATTAAATAGCATGAGCCGAATAAAATAATTATTCGGCTCATTTTTTATGTGTTATTCAGTAGAGAAAAACACCTCCTTTTAGGGATGAAAACACCTTGGCAACCTTTGACAAACGATGCAGATTTGTGCCAAAATCTGGTGGAAGACATCTAAATCAGCTGGAGTTATCGCCATTTGAAACGGTAAATGAATGCAAGAATCAAGAATAAATAATTTTAATTTGGTTACCATTTTGGTAACTTTGAAAATCGGGATGTGTGAGAGTGATTTCAAAAAAAGCGTTGAAAGAATGCTGGAAAAAGCATCCTGAGACTGAACAAGCCCTAAAGGCATGGTATAGGGAAATGTGTTTGGGGAAATGGTCTAATCCAAATCAATTGAAATTAGATTTCCCAAGTGCAAGTATTCTGGGTGAAAGAAGAGTTATTTTCAATATCAAAGGAAACCGATATCGGTTAGTTGTAAGGATCAACTTTCCTTTTCAATTGATTTGGATTAGGTTTATCGGCACTCATCAAGAATATGACAATATTGACGCTAATTCAATTTAATATGAACATAAGGCCCATCAAAACAAAAAAGGAACATAAAGTTGCAATGAAAAGGCTGGACGAACTTTTTGATGCAAAACCTGGTTCAGCTGAAGGTGATGAGCTTGAAGTTTTGTCAATTCTCATTGAACACTATGAAAACAAGCAACTACTCGTAGAATATCCTGATCCCATCGAAGCCATAAAATTCAGGATGGAGCAGTTAGGATACAGATCCTCCGATCTTGCCCAACTCATTGGCTACAAAAGTCGTGTCAGCGAAATTCTCCACAAGAAAAGGAATCTCACTGTTGAGATGATCAGGACGTTAAGTAAGAAATTGAATATTCCAGCAGAAATTCTCATACAATCAAATTAAAACTGAAAGAGCCAATACTATTTATCGTACCCACCCTTCCTTTTTGCTTTTACTGGTGCGGGCCAGGCTGCATTATTGGCTTTTTCAGTTGAGCTGCGTTCTGGATCTTCACAAGCCATGTACACAAGAATGGCTGTAATAATGGCATTGTTGCGCAAATCATCAAACACAATTTTATCGTAGGTGTCCCTGTTGGTATGCCAAGTATAATTGAAATACGACCAGTTCAGTGCACCCAATGAAAATGCAGGAGCACCCGCCGCTACAAACGATGCGTGGTCAGATCCACCACCACCGGGCATTCCAGGGAAGCTGGTTCTGATGGAGTCCTTGTATGCTCCGGGTACCGCGCTCAACCACCTTCCTACATAGTCTTTCGACTTTGCATATCCCGAACCACTAAGGTTTACAATTCTGCCAGTTCCATTGTCCTGATTGATCAATGCTTGAAGGTTGCTTACTATTTCAGGATGATCTTCCACAAAAGCACGCGAACCATTCAATCCCTGTTCTTCACTGCCCCAATGGCCTACCAATATGGTGCGCTTGGGGTTGGGGTATATTTTTTTAAGAATGCGCATCGCCTCCATCATCACCATCGTACCGGTACCATTGTCTGTTGCACCGGTTCCACCATCCCAAGAGTCGAAGTGTGCAGACAACATCACATATTCATTTGCTTTGCTTGTGCCTTTGATTTCTCCGATGGTGTTGAAAGTGGGCACTTCGCCAAGCTCTTTTGATTTGGCAAGCACACTGATTGTTGGTGCAGCACCTGATTCAGTCAGACGGTACAACAAGCCATAATCTTCCAGCATCACATCAATGGTTGGAATTTTCTTGGTGTAGGCATCGAAAATTTTATTCACGCCAAAACCCTGGCTCCAGTTGCTGCCCACAATGCCTGCAGCTCCTGCATTTTCAAGTGCTGCAGCAAGCGTGCGGTTGTTGTATCCTGTTTTGCTGATGCGTTTGCGCCAGGCTTCAGTAAGCTCTTTTCTTTCCTGCACCATTTTATCCATCGAGGCTTTGGTTGCAAATTCTTTCCAATTGTAATCGGGTCTTCCTGTGGGTTGAGGCATTGCGATCAGCACAAATTTTCCTTTTACATTGGGCAACCATTGTTTGAAGGCAACCGAATCGGCTACATCAGCAAGTATGATGGTTTCTCCCTTCACTGCTTTTTTGGTAGATGGTGAAAAAGCCAATTGTGTGGCTTCCAAGGATTTGGTCCATGGACTGATCATGTCTACATGTGTAATGCCGCGATCCCATCCTCTCCAGGTGCCATAGTTTTCTCTTTTCGCAGAAATGCCATATTGCTGGTACTGTGCAATGGCCCAATCGCTGGCTTGCACCATTTTGGTAGAGCCAACCAAGCGCGGTCCTACGCCATCCATCAATTCATGGCTCATTCTTTTCAATTGCGAATTTTCAGTTGCTTCTTTGATGATGGCTGCAACCATTGGATCTTGTTGAGCAAAAGCAGCGAAACAAAAAGATTGAGCAGTGAAAACAATGGTAAAAAGGATTGTACTTAGACGCATGGGAATTGATTTGAAACTAAAATACCGAAATTCATGGAATATGGCTGCACAAGACATTAAAAAGGGCCCAAGCATTGCTGCATGAGCCCTTTTTCTATTTCTGAAACACTCTCGTCTTCAACCTCTTCAACCACTAAACCTTTACACCTCTAAACCCTTAAACCCCTCAACCACTCAACTATTTCTTCTCCAGCAACTTGAAGAACTGATCCAACTGAGGAAGGATAACGATTCTTGTCCTGCGGTTGGCGGCACGACCTGCTTCAGTTGAATTGTCGGCCAGTGGACGGAATTCTGCACGACCTGCTGCAACCATTTGAGCAGGGTTCATGTCATATTGCTTTTGGAGCAAGCGAACGATGGTTGTTGCGCGCTTCACACTGAGGTCCCAGTTGTCCATCAGGTCCTTGTCGCCTTTCATGGCAACATTGTCTGTATGGCCTTCCACCATGAACTCAATGTCTGGCTGGTTCTTCAAGACCAATGCTACTTTTCCAAGCACCGTCTTGGCCCTGTCGCCAAGGTCAAAGCTGCCTGTTTTGAAAAGCACTTTGTCTGAAATATCAACATATACCACGCCCTTGTCTACCTTGATGTTTACATCCTGATCGTTCAGGTCTCCGATGGCACCTTTGAGGTTCATCACCAGGGCCATGTTCATGGAATCCTTTCTTGCGGCGGCAGATTGGATGGTTTGAATATAGGCATCCTTGGATCCGATATTGTCCAAAGATTTTTTGATGCTTTCTGCCTGAGAAGAAGAAATCACAGAAAGGTCTTCCAGTTGCTTCAGCGTCTGGTTGCTGCTTTTCTTCAGGAATTCAATCTGGTCTTTCAATGAACCGATTTGCGCTTCGCGCTGTGCGTCTGCAATGGAGCGCTGGCGATCAGCTTCAGCCTTTTCATCACGGCAGGCCTTTGCTTCCTTTTGTGCCCCAATCAATTGATTGTTGAGGTCACCATATTTTCCTGTAAGTGCCTGAAATTTTTTGGAGCTTACACAAGAAAACAGTGTAACAACCATCACCAGAGGGAGAACAAAGAATTTGCTTTTCATCTTTTTGAATTTTAATTGGTATTGACTGAAACGCAAATATAATTTCTCCAAAGCAATTCGGCTCCATTAATAATCCACAACAACAAGGCTTCCTATTTTTCGTCCGACTCAATGGTGCGCACAAAGGCACTCCTTCTGGGCGCCGGCATTGTGCTGTGTTCACCCTTCACGGCCTTCCAGATCACTTCACTGAACTCAAGATCATTGACCCTGTCTTCCTTGCTGAAGTCAAAAGACATGCTCTTTTTGGAAAGGGCATTGACCTTCACATTCTTGTCATTCAAATCAACCCTGGCGGGAAGGGAATGAAAAACAGAAAGATCGGGCGTCTTGCTGAAGCTCCTCCACATCGGCGTGGCAGCTGCATCATACTGAGACATGGGGGGCAATCCCAGAATCAACTCCATGGTCCTGAGCATGGAAGAGGTGCTGTAGGGCGTATGGTCCACAAAACCCCTTTTCACAAAGCCACCAGCCACATAGGCCGTGGTGCGGTGTGCGTCCACATGATCGGGTCCGTTTTGTGCATCATCCTCCACAATAAAAATGGCTGTTTCTTTCCAGATGGGTGATTTGGAAAGGTATTCTACAAACAATCCAACCGCCAGGTCATTGTCGGCCACATGGGCAAAAGGGGTTGGCCTGCCAATGCTGGTTCCTTCGGTATGGTCATTGATAAAACGCAGCGTGTTCAATTGTGGTACAGCGTTTTTTGCCAGCAATGAATCAAACTCCCTCCTCCATTGGTTGAATCTTGTGGTATCGCGCACGGTCTCATCCCAGCTGGTAAAATAGGGGCAGAAATGTCCTTCCAACACCGGGATATTGGCCTTGTAATCATCCGCAAACTCTCCATAGGTTCTGTAGCTGACGCCATGGCGTTGGGCCAGGTTCCAAACAAAACCGCCCTTGTTGTTGGCCGCTTCTTTGGTTCCCTCGGCATTGTAGTCTCCGCCGCGGCCTCCATAATTGGTGGGCCAGGTTTTCTCCAGGTAGTCAGTGGCATAGGCTCCCAGGCTCCAGTTGTGGCCATCAGCACTGACCTCCCCATCCACATAAAAATTATCGAGCAACACAAACTGCTTTACAAGGGCATGCTGGTTGGGAGTGATGTTCTCACCAAAAAGCAAGAGGCTGGTATCGCCATTCCCGCCGGGAACATCAGACAAGACCTGGTCATAGGTCCGGTTTTCCTTTACAATATAAAATACATGCTTGATGGGCGAAGGGTCTCCAACCTTCATCGGTATAGGGTTGCCGGGCTCTCCCGATGCAAGGGTTTCTTTCTCTTTTGTATAAGGGGTGTTGGCATACACTGCTTTGGAAAGGGCGGCAAGCTGAGGGGTGGTAGGCTCCTCAAAAATACTCATCGTGCCCTTGAAAAGACTGCCAATGTATTGCACGTCCTTGGGCTTGGCAGCATCCCCTTTCTGGTAGATAACCTGCTGTCTTTTCTGCACCGGATTCGGCCCATAGGGATTGGCCATGGAGGTGAAGCCCTTGCCATTGCTCACAAAAACCTTCTTGCCAACAATGCGCACATTGGTGGGATACCAGCCAACAGGGATAAAGCCCATGGCGCGGCTCTCGCCAGCATGTTCCACATCAAAAACGGCCAGGCAATTGTTGTCTGCATTGGCGATGTACAGGCGCTTTTCATCCGCAGACAAGGCCAGGCCATTGGAAGCCGAACCACTTGGTGCATCCGGATAAAGGGCAGCGTTCAGTGTTTCGGTCACTTTCATGGTTGCAGTGCTGATCACCGAAACGGAGTTGTCATTGGCATTGGCAACAAAGATCCTGTCGCCTTTTTTTGACAGGATGATCTCATTGGGGTTATCACCAACAATGGTTGATGCGGTGATTTGACCGGTAACTGCATCTATTTTCAAGAGCCGGTCTCCACCCCAAACAGAAACATAGACAGACTTCCTGTCCTTAGACAACAGGCAACCATATCCTTCCGCACCAATGGACATTTTACGGATGACCTTATTAGAAACCAGGTCGATGGTATAGATAGAGCTGTCTTCTCTTGTGGCAACAAACAGCTTCTTATTGCGAGAATCAACAGCAATGCCGGAAGGGCCAACCCGATTGGGCCAGGGTTTGCCCAGCAAGATGCTGTCTGTCAGCACCAGTTTATTTGCAGTAACATCATATTTGTTGATACGGTTGTCGTGTCCGCCGGAAACATAGAGGAACTTTTCATCTTCGGTAAAGGCCAATCCATACCAGGCCTTGGGAACAACCAGTGTATGCAGCACCTGCTCTGATGCAGGATCAATCAACTGAATGGAATGCTGGCTCTGCCCGTTGTTGGTAACGGCCATTTTCTTTCCAGAAGCCGAGAGCGCAATGTTCAGGGGCAGGTCTCCGAGGGGGAAATTTCTGCCGTAAGGAGAAAGCGACCAACCATTGGGAAGCCTCACCGGTTCGGGAACCTGGGCAAAGATTGCCTGTGCAAGAGCCATTGTGCACAATATGAAGCCGATGAATTTCCTCATGTGGATTGATTTTATGGTCAAAACTAACCATCTCATGTGTAAATAATTTTGACTTCATATCAATTTATTATGATTATATTTATAATGATTTTTGTCACCGGTCGCTTGCCGGACTTTCTTGTTTGTTTTCTCATGTACACCCTGCTGTTTGTCTAAATAGCAGGGTTTTTTGTTGAAAACACCGGCCAAAAAGAGAAAAACACTAATATTTTTAGTGGAAAAAATGCTAAAAAAATTAGTTTGTCATTTCAAATCACCCTATCTTTACTTTCTCAAAATTTAAAAGCTATGTCAAATTCAGAAAAGTTAAAAGCGCTGAAACTCACGCTGGACAAGATCGAGAAGGATTATGGAAAGGGAAGTGTGATGATGATGAATGAAAAAGGGGAGGCGCAATTAGAAGTAATTTCAACAGGGTCAATTGGTCTCGACAGTGCACTGGGGATTGGCGGACTGCCAAAAGGAAGGGTGATAGAAATCTATGGCCCGGAGAGTTCGGGAAAGACCACCATTGCCACCCATGTGATTGCAGAAGCACAGAAAAAAGGCGGAATGTGTGCCTTCATCGACGCAGAACATGCCTTTGACAGTGCTTATGCTAAAAAACTGGGTGTAGATGTTGACAACCTGCTGATTTCCCAACCCGATTATGGAGAACAGGCGTTGGAGATTGCCGACAGGCTGATCCTTTCCGGAGCATTGGATGTGGTGGTGATTGACTCCGTGGCTGCACTTGTTCCCAAAAGCGAACTGGAAGGTGAAATGGGTGACAGCAAGATGGGATTGCATGCCCGTTTGATGAGCCAGGCCCTCAGAAAACTGACCGCCACCATCAGCAAAACCAATACCATCTGTATTTTCATCAACCAGCTCCGTGAAAAAATCGGGGTCATGTTTGGAAACCCTGAAACTACAACGGGTGGTAATGCCCTCAAGTTCTATGCATCTGTGCGTCTCGACATCCGCAGGGCTGCCCAGATCAAAGACGGTGATGAAGCCATTGGTAACCGTGTAAAAGTGAAGGTGGTCAAGAACAAGGTTGCTCCGCCTTTCCGTTCTGCAGAGTTTGACATCATCTACGGAGAAGGTATTTCCAAAACCGGTGAGATCCTGGACATGGGCGTAGAACTCGGCATCGTCAACAAAAGCGGTAGCTGGTACAGCTACAATGGCGATAAGTTAGGGCAAGGCCGTGATGGGGTAAAACAACTCCTGATCGACAATCCTGAAATGGCCAATGAAATTGAAATAAAAATCAGGGAAAAAATCAAAGAAGCTCAGGCATCATAATTGCAGTTGGTGCTTTTTGTTTAGAGGCCGCATCCCGCAAGGATGCGGTTTTTTATTTACTTTCACCCTGATAAACAACAACATGGAACAAAAGCGAATCCTGGGTGCAAGAAAGCGCATTGCACTCGTAGCCCACGATAACAAAAAAAAAGAACTGATTGATTGGGCCGTGTACAACAAAACAGCACTTTCGAGGCATGAACTCCTTGGAACGGGAACTACGGGTCGATTGATTGAAGAAGCCCTGGACAGGACTGTCAAAAAACTGCTCAGTGGACCTCTCGGTGGCGACCAACAAATTGGGGCGTTGATTGCTGAAGGACAGGTGGACGTATTGATCTTTTTTTGGGATCCCATGGAAGCGCAACCCCATGACCCAGACATCAAGGCATTGCTACGGCTGGCAGTAACCTGGAACATCCCATTTGCCTGTGACCGTGCTACAGCAGACTTCCTGCTTACCTCACCCTTGATGCACGAAGCCTATTCCTGCACCATTCCTGATTATTCTACCTACATCAAAAGGGAAATGAGATAAGCTGCTCAATGAGCAGCAGCAAAGAACTTTTTTATTGGACACCTTGTTAAGACCCAAAGCCTTTAGCATGATGAGACTATTTCTTGCAATGACCCTTTTCATGGGAAATTTTTGCCTTGCCCAAGACAGCATCAAGCCTGCTGATGTGCACAGGGCCGCCAATTTACTTGACCTGAAATATTCAGATAAGGAGGTAGAGATGATGTTGCCAGACCTGAGGGACAACATTGTTGACTATAAAAAAATGCATGCGCTAGCGCTGGACAACAGCATCGCCATGAGCATGGCGCAGCGCCTGACAGCAGAAAATGTCAAACAAGAAAAACTGAAATGGAAGTATGATAAAAAAATCAAACTCCCTACCAACAGGAATGAGCTGGCATTTTACTCCATCCATGCCCTTGGTTCTTTGCTGCGAAACAAATCAATCACTGCTGTTGAATTGACAAGTTTTTTCATCAACCGGTTGAAACAATTTGGAGACACATTGCAATGTACCGTGAGCCTCACAGAACAAATAGCCATGGAGCAGGCAATGAAGGCCGATGAAGAATTGAACAAAGGAATGGACCGTGGGCCACTGCATGGTATTCCATACGGGCTAAAAGATTTGTTTGCAGTAAAAGGGACAAAAACAACCTGGGGCGCAGCACCCTATAAAAATCAAACCATTGATGAAGATGCTTATGTATATACAAGGCTGAAAGATGCAGGTGCAATACTGGTAGCAAAATTTACACTGGGCGCTTTGGCCATGGGAGACTATTGGTTTGGCGGCAGAACAAAAAATCCATGGAACCTTGAAAGAGGCTCCAGTGGCTCCTCTGCAGGGTCTAGTTCAGCCACTGTTGCCGGATTGGTGCCGTTTGCCATTGGTACAGAAACACATGGATCCATCATCTCTCCAAGCCATACTTGTGGGGCAACAGGGCTAAGACCAACCTTTGGCAGCATCAGCAGAAGTGGTGCCATGACGCTAAGTTGGAGCCTCGACAAAGTGGGGCCCATCTGCAGGTCTGCTGAGGATGCAGCAACTGTTTTTGCCTATATCCATGGAACAGACAACAAAGATGCAAGTGCTGTAACTGCTGCTTTCAATTACAACAGCAAAACTGATGTAAAAACCTTGCGCATTGGTTATGCAAAAAATCATTTTGATAAACTGGACTCTTCCGCACAGGAATGGTCTGTGCTCAAAACACTGAAGGCCCAGGGGCTTGAAATAGAACCCATGTATTTTCCAGATACCGAAGTCTATGCGTTTGATATCATAGGCCAAGTCATCGGCGCTGAATCTGCTGCCGCGTTCGATGCCTTCACCAGAACAGGCTTGGACGACCAGATGACAAGGCAAACCCGTTTTGACTGGCCCAATTATTTTCGGGCAGCCAGGACCATTCCTGCCGTCGAATACATCAATGCGAACAGGCACCGCAGCACCCTGATGCAACGCGTCAATGAGGCCATGCAACCATTCGATGTGATCATCACTCCAAGCTTTGGCGGAAAACAATTGGCCATCACCAACCTGACCGGTCATCCGGCGCTCTGCATGCCTATCGGCCTTTCAAAACAAGGCGTTCCCAACAGCATCAGTTTCCTTGCCAATCTTTTCAGGGAAGAAGAGCTGTTGGCGTTGGGAAAATTCTTTCAGGAAAAAACAGATTACGATAATATGCATCCCGAAAAATTCAGATGATAAATTGGGTTAATTTTGCAGGATGCAATTCAAGCTGCATTCTCCCTATTCACCAGCTGGTGACCAACCCAATGCCATCAGGCAGTTGGTGGAAGGCATACAAGAAGGAGAGCAGTACCAAACACTGTTGGGGGTAACCGGATCGGGAAAGACCTTCACGATGGCCAATGTCATCCAGCAGGTGCAGAAACCCACCCTGGTCCTGACACACAACAAAACACTGGTAGCGCAGCTCTATGGAGAGTTCAAACAATTCTTTCCAGAGAATGCCGTTGGTTATTTTGTTTCCTATTACGATTATTACCAACCCGAGGCCTACCTGCCTGTTAGCAATACCTATATTGAGAAAGACCTGGCCATCAATGAAGAGCTCGACAAACTGAGGCTGCAGGCCACTTCAGAACTGCTGAGTGGAAGAAGGGATATCATTGTTGTTGCTTCGGTAAGCTGTATTTATGGTATGGGCAACCCCACTGAATTTGAAAATGGGATTGTGCGCATCCACAAGGGTCAGATCATCAGCAGACAAGGATTCCTGCATGCACTGGTCAATTCTCTCTACCACCGCACACAAATCGATTTCAAGCGGGGCAGTTTCAGGGTAAAAGGCGATACCATCGACATCAACCTTCCTTATGTTGATTTTGGCTACCGGATCAGTTTTTTTGGGGATGAAATTGAGTCAATTGATACACTTGAAATAGAGACAGGCAAACGCATTGGGTCTGTTGATACCGCTGCTATTTTTCCGGCCAACCTTTACCTGGCTCCTAAAGAAATCATCAACCAGGTGATCTCTGAAATCATCGATGAACTGGGGCAACAGGTGCAATACTTCAAAGACTCAGGCAAGTTTATTGAAGCACAGCGCATCAGCGAAAGGGTGAACTATGACATTGAGATGATCAAGGAACTGGGTTATTGCAATGGTATTGAGAACTATTCAAGGTTTTTTGACAGGCGAACCCCAGGGGCTAGGCCCTTCTGTTTGCTCGATTATTTTCCCAAAGACTTTATCTGCATGATCGACGAAAGCCATCAAACCATTCCGCAGGTCAGTGGCATGTATGGTGGCGACAGAAGCCGTAAAATGGTACTGGTCGATTATGGGTTTCGCCTCCCTGCAGCCCTGGACAACCGGCCCCTCAACTTCAATGAGTTTGAGAACATGCTCAACCAGGTGGTTTTCGTTTCTGCCACGCCCAGCGACTATGAATTGAACAAAACGGAAGGGGTGGTGGTGGAGCAGGTTGTGCGTCCCACAGGCTTGCTTGATCCGCCCATTGAAGTAAGGCCCAGCATCAACCAGGTTGATGACCTGCTGGATGAAATCGACAGGACGGTTAAAAAGGGAGACCGGGTGCTGGTGACCACGCTGACCAAAAGGATGGCAGAGGAAATGGACAAATACCTGCAGCGCATCCACATCAAATCAAAATATATTCACAGTGAGGTGGATACCTTGGAAAGGGTTGAAATATTGCGGCAATTGCGGCTGGGTGTGATTGACGTGCTGGTTGGTGTCAATCTCTTGAGAGAGGGACTGGACCTTCCGGAAGTATCGCTGGTGGCCATTCTTGACGCAGACAAAGAAGGTTTTTTGAGAAATGAAAAATCATTGACACAGACCGCAGGAAGGGCGGCAAGAAATGTTGACGGCAGGGTTATTTTCTATGCAGACAAGATAACAGGCAGCATGCAAAAAACCATGGATGAAACCGAAAGAAGAAGGGCGAAGCAGGTTGCCTACAATACCCTGCACAACATCACCCCAACAACGGTGAACAAAAGCAAGGAAGAGGTTTTTGCACAAACAGCTGTCTTGGACATCAAAGGTTTTGATGAGAAAAACAACCTTGCTGCATTGGCAGAAGATCAATTGAGCGCGAGGGCGGCAGAAGATCAGAACGACTATGTTACCATCCCCCAGATGGAGAAACACATCACCAAACTCAAAAAAACCATGGAAAAAGCAGCCAAAGACCTTGATTTCATGGAGGCTGCACGCCTGAGGGACCTGATGTTTGAATCCAAAAAAAGGATGGAGGAGATGAAAGCATTGTCATAAAAAAGGCTGTCCCTAATCTGTTTTCATACGGCATAAAATGCGTTTATTCTGATTGAATTGATTAAATTCACCATTCAACAACTTATTGTCATGCGTTACAGAATCATCTTTTCCCTTGCTGTGTCAATGCTCATTGCTGCTTTTTCTCAAGCACAGCGCATAAAGCCAAGCCTGAAAGAAATTTCATTGAACAACCTCGAATCTTTTCAAGCGCCCACTGCCAACTGGAAACTCATTGGTGATGTTGAGGCGAGCTACAATGATACTGCGCTGAACACAGCAAAAGGATTGGGCATCCTGCACAACGATTTCAGCCGTTCCATTCAAAACAAGCCGGTCCACAACCTGGTAACCAAGATGGAACATGGCGACATGTTGCTTGAATTCGATTTCATGATGGCCAAGGGTTCCAATTCTGGTATCTATTTTCAATCCAGGTATGAAGTGCAGCTGTTTGATAGCTGGGGTGTGAAAACCCCCAGGAGCAGTGATGTTGGGGGTCTTTACCAGACCATTAAAAAGGGAATGAGCGGAAAGGCTCCCATGAAAAATGCTGCATTGGCTCCAGGCCTTTGGCAACACATGGACATCTCTTTCCAGGCACCAAGGTTTGATGCCAACGGAAACAAAACAGCAAGTGCCAAATTCATTTATGTGAAACTGAATGGCATCACCCTGCATGAGAACATCAATGTAGACGGACCTACCATATCGGCAAGCTTTTCAGATGAAAAGCCCTATGGTCCATTGATGATTCAAGGTGACCATGGAACCTTCGCCATAAAAAACCTGAAGTACCTTCCACAAGATGACCTGAAAGTGGATCTGCGCAATATCAGCTACCAGTACTTTGAAAAGACCGCCACCAGTTTGGCAGAAGCCAAAACCACAAAACCAACCCTTCAAGGAAAGGCCAGTGTTATTGATTCAAGGGTTGCACCAGCAAGAGATAAATTTCTGTTGGTGTTTGAGGGAAAGTTGAACATCCCAACCGCTGATAGCTATACGTTCACCTCACTTTTTTCCGGCACAGGAAGCCTTGAAATTGATGGGAAAAAAGTACTCGAGGCAAAGGACTTGTTTTTGAACGGAACTCCTGTTTCGGGAACAACAGAACTGAAGGCTGGCGAACATGCATTCAAATTCTGGATCAACAAGGACTTGGATTGGGCAAGACCAGGGCTTTCCTTGTACATTGAAAAAGCCAACAGCAAATCAATTGCCCTCCATGCTGCAGGCTCTATACCAGATCGCTCACCAGCACCATTGATTGCAGTAAAAGCAGAAAGCGGACCCGAAATGATTCGCTCTTTCATGAACCACAACAATAAAAAACTGACCCATGTGGTTTCAATTGGAGATCCTTCACAGGTGCATTATTCCTATGATCTCATGCAGGGAGGAATCCTTCAGGCCTGGAAAGGTGATTTCCTCAATACCACAGACATGTGGCACGAAAGAGGAGAACCGCAAACGGCAACACCATTGGGCGCTCCCATTGTGCTCGCAGGAAACTGCCCGATCTATGAAAAGCCCCTCACCAAAGACTCCATCGCCGATTACCAATACAAGGGATATACCCTTAAGGCAGGGTTGCCAACCTTTGCTTACACATACAAAGCCCTCAGCATCAAGGACCGCATTCAGCCTGAAGGAAAAGGCTTGAAACGCAGCATCACTGTTTCTGGTGAAGGAAAAGAAAAAACCATGATCCGGATTGCCCAAGGCAGTAGCATCACGCCTTTGGGAAAAGGTTTGTACAGCATCGGCAACCAGGCCTATTTTGTGCAGCTTGCAGCAGGGCAGTATCCCAAGATTGAAGGCTTTCTTGGTCAGCAGGTGCTTTTGCTTCCGGCGGGCGAAACAATAGAATATCAATTGATTTGGTAGGAAATCTGGCATTTGTTGGTATTTTTGCAACAGATGAGACCCGATTTTCCCTTCAAATTGTTCAATGACAAAAGTGACACCTATGCATGTCTGATGCAGTCGCTTGCGGAAGATGCTGTAAGAAATTGATTTTTTCACAGGAATAATTTCCTGTTTTCTTACCTCAATTTCTCATCAAACCCATTTCTACAATGGAAAGTCTTGAACAATTTCACCAAAAAATCAGTGAAAGGTCTAAAACCTATATCGGCTACCCTGTAGCCACCGACTACGACTATACCGAGCTCTATCCTTTGATGCAATACAGCATCAACAATGTTGGAGATCCCTTTATGGAATCCAATGACATGCAATGCAAATCATTTGAACGCGAAGTGGTTGCTTTCTATGCTGATTTTTTCAATGCACCTGCTAACAACCACTGGGGTTATGTAACCAATGGCGGCTCAGAGGGAAACCTGTATGCTCTCTATCTTGCCAGGGAACTCTATCCAAACGGTATCGTATATTACAGTGAGGCTACGCACTACAGTGTTCAGAAGAACCTTCACCTCTTGAACATGAAAAGCATTGTAATCCGCTCCCAGCCCAATGGAGAGATGGACTATGAAGACCTTGCCCAAATGATACAGCTGAACCGCCAGCAATCTGTCATCATCATGGCCAACATTGGCACCACCATGACAGAGGCCAAAGACAGCGTTCCCACCATCAAGGAAACGCTGAACAAATTTGCCATCAAAAGCTCCTACATCCATTGCGATGCCGCACTTGCAGGATCTTATCTTCCCTTACTGGGAGCAAGTGATTTCGATTTCGCTCATGGTGCAGACAGCATTGCCATCAGTGGACACAAGTTCTTCGGATCGCCCATCACCAATGGTATTGTGCTGGTGAAGAAATCCTACAAAGACAGGATTGGCCGATCCATCAACTATATCGGTTCGCTGGATACCACCATCACCGGATCGCGCAGCGGCATGAATGCATTGATCGTATGGTATGCCATTAAAAAATGGGGAAGAGAGGGCATGTTGGACAGAACCATGACCAGTTTGGAAAATGCTGCACACCTCAGGGTGCACCTCAATGCCATTGGCGTCAAGGCATGGAGCAACCCGAATGCCTTGACCGTTGTAATGCCAAAGCCTTCCAATGAAATTTGCAAAAAATGGCAGCTTGCTACAGACAATGATATTGCACATGTGATCTGTATGCCAGGTATTTCAAGGGAAAAGCTTGATGAATTCATCGAAGACATGAAGCAGTCTCAAGCTCCACGATAACATTTCACGATACGCACAAGGAAGCGGGAATTTGACTATCTTTAAGTCAACAAAATTCCTGCTTTCCATGCGCATCATTCAATCAATTTCCCTAGCATTACTTTCGCTTAGCCTTGCCATTGTTTCCAACGGGCAAACCAATGCAGTACAAACCGAAAAGGATTTCTATTCCCTCAAAACCATCGCCATCCCTCAGGATATCAAACTGGAAGTGGGCGGCGTGGCTGTAATGCCCGATGGAAGGATTGCCGCCTCTACAAGAAGGGGCGAAATCTGGATCATCGAGAATGCATACGGAACCGGACAGCCTTATTTTTCCAAATTCGCTTCAGGCCTTCATGAGGTGTTGGGATTGGCCTACAGGGATGGCGCATTCTATTGCACACAACGGGGAGAATTGACCAAAATTGAAGACAAGGATGGCGATGGCAAAGCCGACAGTTTTACACCCATCAGCATTTTTCAACTGAGCGGGAACTACCATGAATATGCCTATGGTCCAGTATTTGACAAAAGTGGCGACATGTATGTTACCCTCAATGTTGCCTGGGTTGGTTATGGTGATGGACTGGGGAAATGGCATGGATGGTTGTTGAAAATAAAACCCAATGGAACCACGGAACCGATTGCGACAGGACTTCGTTCACCGGCCGGATTCAACATCAACAGCAATGGCGATGTTTTCTATGCTGAGAACCAAGGAGACTGGGTAGGAAGCGGCAGGGTTACCCACCTTGAGAAAGGCGATTTTGCAGGAAATGCAGGTGGACTGAACTGGACCAAAGAGCCGGAATCTCCGCTCAAGCTTACCAAGGATGACCTCAAGGTTGTAGACAATGGTCAACCCATGCATGAGGCGGCCAAAACAATCAAAGAACTAAAACTTCCCGCCGTATGGTTCCCCCATACGCTGATGGGCATCTCCACTTCAGACATCCTGGAAGATGAAATGGCTGGCGCATTCGGACCATTTGCCGGTCATTACTATGTTGCAGATCAGGGCCATTCCAAGATCATGCGCATGACATTGGAAAAAGTAAAAGGAAAATACCAGGGTGCTTGTTACCCATTTTATGAGGGATTTGCCTCCGGACTCCTGCGCCTGCGCTGGGGGCTTGATGGCTCCATGTTTGCAGGCATGACCAGCAGGGGATGGGCCAGCACCGGCAAGGCAGAATATGCCTTGCAGCGTTTGGTCTGGAATGGTGAAACGCCTTTCGAAATGAAAGACATCCATGCCCTTCCTGACGGATTTGAAATTGAATTCACCCTTCCTGTTGATGCATCGAAACTGAAAAATGCAATGAACTATTCCGTCAACAGTTTCACCTACAAATACCACCATATTTACGGAAGCCCCATCATTCAAAACCAAATCAGAAAGATCAAAGGCATCATTCCATCTGCTGATGGAAAAAAAGTAAAGCTGGTCATGGACAGCCTTATTGAAGGCCATATACACGAAGTCAAGGTTCAAAACCTGACATCATCCAATGGCAAAGCACTCTTGCATGATTTTGCCTACTATACCATGAACAATATTCCCGAGGGTAGTGCAACAGTCCTGACCGAAGAACAAAAGGTGAAGATGATGGACATGAAGCATGACATGAAAATGATGCCCGAAACAAAAGCACCTGTCAATACCGTATCGGCCAAGCGCAAATTGACCATGCCTGGCGATTGGAGCCAGCCGGATGTAGTGCTCAAGCTCGGTACCAAGCCAGGGCTGAAATTTGATGTGGCCCGTTTTGAGGTGAAAGCGGGCGCCAAGGTAAGGTTGATTTTCAGCAACAACGACGACATGACACACAACGTGGTGGTGGTAGCACCGGGTGCTGCAGACGAAGTGGGAAACCTTGCCTTGCAACTCGGACTGAAAGGTTCTGAAATGAACTATGTTCCCAACAGCCCGAAGGTCTTGTTCCATACCAAGTTGTTGCCGCCGGATGAAATCGAAAACATTTATTTCTTTGCGCCAACCACTCCTGGTGAATATCCCTTCATTTGCTCTTATCCCGGACATGCATCTGTGATGCGGGGCATCCTGAAAGTGGTCAAATAAAATGGTCAGGGAAATCCACCAATGGTACAGCCCTGCACTCAACAAAGAGATGCCCCTTGCTGTATATGGCCATTATGGATTTGCCTTGTTGATGGTTCCCACTGCCGCGGCAGACTACCTCGAATACGAAAGGTTTGAACTCATCAATGCGCTGAAACCCTTTATTGACAACGGAAAGCTGAAAATTTTTTCTGTCAACAGCATCAATACCGAAAGCTGGATGAACAAACAGATGGAAGGCGCGCACAAGGCCATCCGCCAGAACCAGTTCAATGAATATATTTTCAATGAGGTAGTTCCTTTCATCAAAACCATGACATCCCAAGACACACCGATCATCACCTGCGGTGCCTCATTTGGGGCATTTCATTCGATGAACCTGTTTCTTAAAAGACCCGACCTGATCAATGGCGTCATTGCGATGAGCGGAGTCTACGACCTGATGGAATACACAGACGGGTTTTATGACGACCAGGTCTATTTCAATTCTCCGATGCATTATTTGCCCAACCTCACTGATCACAATACGCTTGAACAGATCAGGCGCGGAAAAATCATCATGGCCACAGGAAGCGGCAACCACGAAGATCCTGAGGCCAACAGAAGATTTTCCAATGTATTGCACAGCAAATCCATTCCGCATGACCTCGAGGTTTGGGCTGCAGACATCCACCACGACTGGCCTACCTGGAGAAAAATGCTGCCTCATTTTATCGAGATGAAATGCTGACGCATCCAGAACACTGGGTAGTGAAACTGGTGCCGAAAAGAGTAACTTTGGGCCATGGAAAAAAAGCTGTTCCTTCTCGATGCATTTGCCCTGATCTTTCGAGCCTACTATGCATTGATCAGAAGCCCGCGCATCACCAGCAAAGGAAAAAACACCAATGCTCAATTTGGTTTCACCAACGCATTGATTGACCTGCTCAACAAGCAAAAGCCCACCCACCTGGCCGTATGTTTTGATACCGCCGCCCCAACTGAAAGACATACTGATTATGCCGAATACAAGGCAAACAGGCAAGAGGCTCCGGAAGACTTGCTCGCCTCGATCCCCGATATCAAAAAAATCATCGAAGGCCTTAACATTCCTATTCTGGAGACCGATGGTTTTGAGGCCGATGATGTGATTGGCACACTGGCCAAACAGGCAGAAAAAGCAGGCTACCAAGTGTACATGGTTACGCCAGACAAGGATTATGGCCAACTGGTTTCTGACAACATCAAGATATTCAAGCCGCCCTACCAGGGTGGAGATTTTGAAATCATTGGCCCCAAAGAGGTCTGTGAAAAATGGAACATCAAGGACGTTTCGCAGGTGATTGATATCCTGGCCATGATGGGCGATGCGGTAGACAATATTCCGGGCATCCCGGGCGTTGGTGAAAAGACTGCCGCCAAACTGTTGGCGGAATATGGCACGGTTGAAAACGTACTCGAAAATGCAGACCAACTCAAGGGGGCACTGGCCGAGAAAGTGAGGCAGGGAAAGGACCTGGCCATCATGAGCAAAAAACTGGCCACCATCATCACCACGGTTCCCGTTGAGTTCCATGAAGAAAACTTCAAGGTTACCGAACCCAACAAGGAAGCGCTTTTGGACATCTTCAGTGAGTTGGAGTTCCGCACCATCGGAAAAAGAATCCTGGGTGAAGACATTCCTGTTGCAGGACCGGTTGAAAAAGGAATAACCGTGCAGGGAGATTTATTTGGAGGTGGCGGCACCACGGTTTCCAGCACCAACAATACTGTTGCAGCGGCAGAAGAAAGCAATACAGCCCTGTCTGCAGACAAGAACATCAACAATACGCCCCACAGCTATGACCTTGTTGACAGCCCCTCAACAATTGAAGCCCTGATTGCTTCGCTCGAAAATGAAAAACAGATCTGCTTTGATACCGAAACCACCGGGCTGGATGCCAACCAGGCCGATATTGTGGGCATCAGTTTTTCCATCAAACCGGGCACGGGTTGTTATGTTCCCTGCCCCGATACCAGAGACAAAACCAAGTCCTTCCTCCTGCAATTCAACCGCCTTTTTGACGATCCTTCCAAGGTTTGGATTGGCCAAAACATCAAGTACGATCTCCTGATCCTCAAGAACCATGGTATCGCGCTGAAGGGAGATATTTTTGATACCATGCTGGCGCATTATGTGATCGATCCCGAAGGGAAAAGAAGCATGGACCTGCTCAGCGCAAAATACCTTGGCTATGAACCCGTCCACATTGAAGAATTGATCGGGAAAAAAGGGAAGGGCCAGGGAAGCATGCGGGATGTGGAGGTTGAAAAAATAAAGGAGTACGCCAGTGAAGACGCAGACATCACCCTGCAATTGAAAAATATTTTTGAGCCCCAGCTCAAGGAAAAAGCTGTCGAAAAAGTTTTTTACGAAGTGGAGAATCCGCTGGTAAAAGTGCTTACAGACATGGAATACGAGGGTGTCAGGGTGGATGTTGATTTTCTGAATGAATATTCAAAAACCCTGGAAAAAGAAGCCAAGATTGCGGAAGAGTCTGTTTATGCCACCGCTGGCGTCCGCTTCAACCTTGCTTCCCCCAAGCAGTTGGGTGAAGTATTGTTTGAGAAACTGATGCTGGATCCCAAAGCGAAAAAAACCAAAACCGGACAATACCAAACCGGTGAAGATGTGCTGCAAAAACTGGCCAACCAGTTTCCGATTGTGGACGATATCCTTGCGTTCAGGGAACTCACCAAATTGAGGTCCACCTACGTGGATGCCCTGCCGCAACTGATCAACCCCAATACCGGAAGGGTGCACACCACCTATGGGCAGGCCGTGGCGGTAACGGGCAGGCTGGCCAGCAACAACCCCAACCTCCAGAACATTCCTGTCCGCAGCGACAGGGGCAAGGAGATCAGAAAAGCATTCACCGCCCGAGACAAAGACCATGTGCTGGTGTCTGCCGACTATTCGCAAATTGAACTGCGGATTGTGGCCGCCATCAGTGGAGACCACAACATGTGCGAAGCATTTCGCTCGGGAAAAGACATCCATACCGCCACTGCAGCAAAAGTATACGGCATCAACGAAGAAGAGGTAACCAAGGAAATGCGGTACAAGGCCAAAAGCGTGAACTTCGGCATCATCTACGGACAGGGCGCATTCGGGCTGGCCGAAAACCTTGGCATCAGCCGAACCGAGGCCAAAACCATCATCGACAATTACAAGAAAGAATTTCCGGGGATTAGCCAATACATGGAATCAACCATCCAGTTTGCAAAAGACAACGGCTATGTGGAAACCCTGATGGGAAGGAAGCGCTGGCTCCGCGACATCAACTCTTCGAACTTTACCGTGCGTGGATTTGCGGAACGCAATGCCATCAACTCGCCCATACAGGGAACTGCTGCAGACATGATCAAACTGGCGATGATCAAGGTACACCATGCCATCAAAAAAGAAGGATTCAAAAGCAAGATGATCCTTCAGGTGCATGATGAATTGATTTTTGATGCGTTGAGGTCTGAAGCAGAGGCCCTGAAAGCCTGTATCCTCGAGAACATGGAATCGGCCCTGCCCCTTCCAAACAATGTTCCAGTGATAGCAGAGGCTGGGATTGGGGACAATTGGCTGGCAGCACATTAATCAAGGTTTATCACAAAGACGCAAAACAGCAGCATGATCAATCGTTTTTTCATCCTGGTTTTCAAACTCCGCGGCTGGAAAATCGTGGGCACCGTTCCTCCGGAAATCAAAAAAGCCGTTGTGATTGCTGCCCCGCATACCTCCAACTGGGATTTCATATATGCAATGGCCATTTTCAGGTTATGCAAACTGAAGGTCCGGTACCTGATCAAGAAAGAGCTCAATTTTTTCCCACTGAGCATCGTGCTGAAAAATACCGGGGCCATCCCAGTAGACAGGAGCAAAAAACACAACCTCACCGAGGATGTCATTGCCCGGTTCAAGGAGGCAGATGAATTGTTCATCACCTTCGCAGCCGAGGGTACAAGGAAAAGGGTTGAAAAATGGAGAACCGGTTTTTACCATGCAGCCCTGGGTGCGCAGGTTCCGGTATTGCCGGGTTATCTTGATTTCAAGCGAAAAGAAGGCGGTTTTGGCCCACCCATCTACCTGACCGGCAACAAGGCTGATGATATGGCCAAATTCAGGGCTTTTTATGCAGACAAGACAGGAAAATATCCTGCGTTTTTCAACCTGGATGCCATCCGGCTTGATTGAACGAATCCGCCGTACATTTGTAACCAGCAATCATGAACACAGAAAATTATTTTAGGACCTTGACCATCATTGGAGGCCGCTATTTTATTTTAGCCGGACTGGCCTTTTTACTGTTCTATGTCCTGTTAAAAAACGTCCTTGCACATAAAAAGATTCAGCAGCGGTATCCAAAAACTGCAGACTATCTCAGAGAAATAGGATATTCAATCCTGACCTTGTCCATATTCGGCTTCGTGCCGGTGTTTTTTATTTACAATCCGGCAATCTCAAAGTATACCACGCTATACCAGAGGATTGATGATTATGGCTGGCTCTATTTTGGCGCCATCTTCCCCATCATGCTCTTCGTGCACGACACCTATTTTTACTGGATGCACCGCATGATGCACCAAAAACAGTTGTTCAAACTCTTTCACCTGATTCACCACAAGTCTACCAATCCATCCCCCTGGGCTGCCTATGCCTTCCACCCCTTGGAGGCACTCGTTGAGGCCGGTATCCTGGTTGTTTTTCTTTTTACCCTTCCCATCCATAAATTTCATGTACTGATTTTTTTCTTTTTCATGATTGTCTACAATATTTACGGACACCTGGGCTGGGAACTTTACCCCAAGAATTTTCATAAAACCTGGATAGGAAGATGGATCAATACGTCCGTTAGCCACAACCAGCACCACCAATATTTCAAGGGCAATTACAGCCTTTATTTTTTGTTTTGGGACCGGTGGATGGGAACCCTGAGAGAGGATTATGATGTTCAATTTGCAAAAGTGAAAGCCCAATGAAACCCAAAATCATTTATTGTTACGATGCCTATTGCGGATGGTGTTACGGATTTAGCCCGGTGATCAAGGAACTTTGGCTGAAACACAGGGAGCAGTTCGATTTTGAAACGATTTCCGGTGGAATGATTCCTGTTGAAGCCACGAAACACATTGGCACCATTGCGTCATACATCCAGGGCGCCTACCAAACAGTGGAACAGACAACCGGGGTGACATTTGGAAAGGATTACCTCTGGCATATCTTCAATCCTGACGAGAGCGATTGGTATCCCAACTCAGAAATGGCCGCGATTGCGATGGCCATTTTCAGGGAACTCTATCCTGATCAAACCATCGCATTTGCATCAGATCTTCAATATGCCCTTTATGAAGAAGGGAGGGACCTCACAGACAAGGAGGCCTACCGGCACTTGCTGGAAAAGTACAATATAGATGCTGAAGTCTTTTATCAAAAACTCGGAAGTGAAGCCTACAAAGAAAAGGCCTATTATGACTTTAGCCTGATCAAACAATTGAAGGTGAATGGCTTCCCTACTGTATTCCTTCAGCTTGACGACGCAAAGCTCTACATGATCTCCCGGGGATTCAGTACCCTGGAGGCTGTTGAGGAGCGAATGAACAAGATCCTGGCCGAAAACAATATTCAGTAAAATGGTCGTAACTTGCAACACTAAATCGTGGACATGGAATACAACAAACTCATATCAGTAACAGGATTTTCAGGACTTTTTGAACTCGTGACCAGCAAGACTGACGGCGCTATCGTCCGTTCCCTGGAAGACAATACAACCAAATTTGTTTCAAGCAGGGTACACCAGTTCTCTCACCTGGAATCCATTGAGGTGTATACCACAGACGAAAATGTAAACCTTGCAGATATTTTCAAGGCAATGGACGCTTCTACAGAAGCCCTTCCTTCCGAAAAAGACAACAAGGCCGTAAAAAGCTATTTTGAAAAAGTATTCCCTTCCATGGATTTCGAAAGGGTGTACAGCAGCGACATGAAAAAAATGGTCCGCTGGTTTGGTGTCATCAAACAACAGAACATCGAAATCGTCCTCACCGAAATGGATGAGGAAGAAGAAGAGGGCAACGAGGGCTAATATCCTTCCAAAAACATACACCATGCAATACAGCGCCGATATTCAGAAACTGAAGCACAGTTTCCTGCCCGAGCATTTCAGCCTGACAGACTGGGCAACGCTTGAACCCTATTTCATTCAACTCCAAAACAGGGAAATCAACTCAAGCGAGGACCTGGAACAGTGGCTGAAAGACATGAGCGAAATGGAGGCATTCATCAGCGAGGATGCTTGCTGGAGGCAGGTGCGCATGACCTGTGATACAGAAAACAAAACACTGGAAGAGGCTTTCAATTTCTTCTTCATGGAGATCCAGCCGAAGATCCAGCCTTATGCGGATATCCTCAACAAAAAACTGGTTGAATGCCCCTTTACAAAAGGGCTGGACCAGGAAAAATATTTCACCTATCTCCGCTCAGTCAGAAAAAGCATTGATCTTTTCCGCGAAGCCAATATCCCCTTGCAGGCTGAAGCAGCTGTATTGCAACAACAATATGGCACCATTGCAGGCAAGATGATGATTGAACAGGATGGTCAGGAATACACACTCCAACAGGCAGGAAAATTCCTTGAAAGCGAAGACAGGAACATCCGTGAAACGGTGTACAAGAAAATTTCGGAAAGAAGGTTGGTAGACAAAGAACCATTGAACGAGTTGTTCAGCAAGCTGATTGCCCTGAGGCACCAGGTTGCCCTCAACGCTGGCTTCAGCAATTACCGTGATTACAAATTTGCGGAGATGGGCCGTTTCGATTATACGCCTGCTTCCTGCTTTCAATTCCACGAAGCCGTCAAAAAAGAAGTAGTCCCCCTGGTCAACCAGATATACCAAGAACAACAACAAAGACTGGGCCTGGACACCATGCGTCCTTGGGATACAGAAGCAGAGCCCGCCGGTATTGAGCCCCTGCGCCCGTTTACCGATGGCCGCGACCTGCTCGATAAATCCATCAAATGCCTGGATGCACTGAATCCTTTTTTTGGGGACTGCCTCAGGAAAATGGATGCACTCAATCACCTTGACCTTGACAGCAGAAAAGGCAAGGCCCCCGGCGGATACAACATGCCATTGGCAGAAAGTGGCGCGCCCTTCATTTTCATGAATGCGGCATCACAGATGTCTGACCTCACCACCATGGTGCACGAAGGTGGTCATGCCATCCATTCATTCCTGGCACATGGGCTTGAGCTCACGGGCTTCAAGGAATACCCAACAGAAATGGCCGAAGTGGCCAGCATGTCGATGGAACTGTTCACCATGGACCATTGGGATGTTTTCTTCGACAATGAGGAGGAAATGAAAAGGGCCAAGCGCCACCAACTTGAAAGGGTGATCACGATCTTCCCCTGGATTGCGACCATCGACAAATTCCAGCACTGGGTCTATGAAAACCCAAGCCATACCGTTGAGGAAAGAAAAGAAAATTGGCTGAGGATCTTGAATGAGTTTGCCACCACTGCCATCGATTACAGCGGGCTCGAGGCCTTCAGGTCTTACAACTGGCAGCGACAACTTCACCTGTTTGAGGTGCCTTTCTATTACATTGAATACGGAATTGCCCAACTCGGTGCCATTGGCATGTGGAAGCAATACAGGGACAACCCCGAAAAGGCCCTCGAAAACTACATGAAGGGATTGAGCCTGGGCGGAACCAAAACACTTCCTGAGCTGTATGCGGCTGCCGGAATTGATTTTGACTTCTCTCCTGAAAAGATCAGCGAACTGATGATCTTCGTCAAAAACGAATTGGAAAAACTTTAATACCTACTACTTTTATGGTATCCCCGAAATTAGCGCACTGATTTACTGCGAGTTATCTTTGTGGTGCTACTAATCAGAGCCTTAACGAAATGTCCCGGTGTTTTTACATTGGGACTTTTTTTATTTACAGGATTTGCAGATGCCGTTTACCACCATGTTGATCTCTTTCATGGTATAGCCGCTGGGTAAGTTTACGGTTGGGATGTTGACGTCGTCCAGGCAAACCGTTTTACCACATGCATCACACCTGAAATGCACGTGGTTGTCATGATGATGCCCTGTGGTAATGCAGGCTTCGTTGCAAAGCGCATACCTGACCATGTTGTCTGTGGAGGGGATGTTGTGGATGATGCCCTTTTCAAGAAATGTTTGAAGTGTTCTGTAAATCGTAACGCGGTCGTACTGGTCAGCACATTTTGTTTCAATGTCTTGATGGGCCAGTGCATTGTCGGCAGCCAGAAAGATGTCAAGTATTCGCTTTCTGCTGGCCGTTACACTGAGCGCGCTGTTCTTCAGTATGTCTTCTCCTTGCTTTTTCACCTTATTCCTTGATCAGGGTTTTGATGTCTGCCATCAGCTGGTCCACCTCTTCTTTTTTGATGCCATCATAGACCCCACGCACGCGGCCCTGTCTGTCTACAAGGGTAAAAAACTGTGTATGCAGAAACTGCTCATCAATGTTTTTGGTGCTGTTCTTGGGGTCATCCAACAAATAGCTTTCGCGGGCGGTTTTGTATAAATTGGTTTTGCTTCCCGTCAGGAACCACCAGTTGGAAACATTGGCGCCCAGTGAATCTGCATAATGCCTCAACACTGGCAATGAATCCGTGTCTGGGTTCACCGTATGCGAAACAATCAGAAAACTGCTGTCTGTTTTGAATTGCTCGTAGATAGCCTTCATGTTCTTGTTCATCTTCGGACAAATGCCCTTGCAGGTGGTGAAAAAATACTCTGCAACATATACCCTGTTGCGGATATCTTTCTGTGAGGCCATGGCGCTGTCTTGTCTGAGGAATTCAAAGGGCTGCACCGTATTCAACACCGGCAACTTCACCTCTTCAAAATCCGTGTACTTGACCATGGCATAATAAAAGCCACCCAGGAGCAGTGCAAAAAAAACCAGATAGCTTAACGCCTTTTTACTCATAATCAATTATTGAAACAAAATTACGCTTGTCGTTCCAATTATACCAACGATTAAGAATGCAACTTTGTTGCAAAAGTATTAATTTTGTCGCCCCACCATGATTAAGATCAACTATGATGCCCTCGGAATTGCTGCTTCGGTAGCCTGCGCCATCCATTGTGCGCTGTTGCCGCTGGTATTGACAAGCCTTCCAGTGCTGGGAATCAACATCATCAACAATACATGGTTCGAAGTTTTCATGATCCTGTTGGCGGCTGCCATTGGAAGCTATTCGCTTACCCATGGATACAAGAAACACCATCACCACAAGCAAGCGCTTATCATTTTTGGGCTGGGAATCCTGATGCTGATCCTCAAGCAGCTCTTTCATCCTTACCAGTTGTGGTTTCTGGTCCCCGCCATGCTCTTGATTGTATCCGCCCATTACATCAATTACCGCCAATGCAGAAAAGCGGACAATTGTCATGCAGACGACTGCAAGCACTGATCATCCAGCTAAACGCAATGCAACAATGCAGAAATGAATCTGTAAATTGTGTCCATAAAATTTAAGGCATGACGTCAAGAAGGGGTTTTATTCAGCAAATGGCATGGGTTGCCGCAGGTTCATTTTTTATCAACGATGCGCTGGCGCTTGGGGGTGTAAAAGACAAAAAAATTGGCGTCCAACTCTATACGGTTCGGGATGATATGGCCAAAGACCCCAAGGGAACCCTCAAGAAAATTGCTGCCATGGGATTCGGTGAAGTGGAGAACTTCGGATACAATGGCAAATTCTTTGGGATGGAAGCATCCGAATACAAAAAGGTATTGGATGAATGCGGTCTCGTTGCGCCTTCTGGCCATTATCTCTATGGCAATTTCGGCAACAAGCAAAACCCTGGAACCGTTTTATTTGGATGGGAAAAAGCAGTAGCCGATGCCAAAGCCATTGGCCAAACCTATATGGCGATTGCCTTCCTGATGCCAGAAGAAAGAACCTCCATTGCTGACTATAAAAAAATTGCTGCAGACCTGAACAAGGCCGGCGCCGTTTGTAAAAAAGCAGGCATCCAGCTCTGCTACCACAACCATGATTTTGAATTCCAGGAACTGGATGGACAAATTCCTTTCGATATCCTGGCCAACGAAACCGATCCAGCCCTGGTAAAGTTCGAACTCGACCTGTTCTGGGTATCAAAGGCAGGCAAGGACCCCATTGCACTTTTTAAACAATACAAGGGAAGGGTTGCCCTCTGGCATGTCAAAGACATGGACAATACACCCAACAAGAATTTTACCGAAGTAGGGAGTGGGGTCATTGATTATGCAAGGATTTTCAAGCATGCCAAAACTTCTGGCATGAAACATTTCTTTGTTGAGCAGGATGTTTGCCCCGGTGCACCCTTAGACAGCATCCGCAAAAGCATCGCCCATGTGCAATCAACCCTCCTGAAAAACCTTTAGGATGAAAACCTTCAATTATATTTTCAGCGGCCTTTTTGTTGTTTGTGCCTTGTTGCAAATCAACGATCCTGACCCTTATTTGTGGATTCCAATTTATGGTTATGTTGCCCTTGTTTGTTTTCTTAACGCAAGAGGCAAATACGATGCCTTTGCCCATATCGGCACACTGATTTTTTGCTTATTCTTTGGGCTGAAATTGTTTTTTGCAAGAGACGGCGTAATGGCCTGGTTCAACCAACACGAGGCGGAGAGCCTTGTCCAGGGCATGAAAGCAACCAAACCATGGATTGAGCAATCAAGAGAGTTTGGTGGACTGCTGATCATTTCAATTGTCATCACCATCAATATGGTCGCCAATAAAAAAAGCCGGAGCTGATTCAACTCCGGCTTTTTTCAATATCAGGCGCAGATCAATCCTTTCATTATTTTTTAGGAACCAGCTTCATCGAAATGATGGCCAGCCTGTTAGTTTCCTTAGCATCCATGCGCTCAATTTTCATGTAGAGTTTTCTTTCGCCGGGCGCTACGTTTTGCAACTGAAGTTCTTTCGTGCTGAACATGGTGCTTGAATGGTTTTCCAATTTGAACGATGCAATCTTGGGTCCGTTGGGGGAATCCTGGTGCAGGCTGATCTGGTAGCCCTTGATCAGTTGTGCAGGAATGCCATACCCAAATTCAATCGTCCCAATATTTTCCAAATCAATGTTGGAAAATTCCATCCATCCATTGTTGCCCTGGCTGATGTTCAGGAAGGCAGCACGGTGTTTGTTCCAGTCCTTGACCTCAACCCTCAGGTTGCCGCTGTTGCTTGGCATGTTGACCAAGGCACTTTTGAGTGAAACAGAACCCATTGCACTCAGTGGTTTGATTCCTGCGCCGCCCTTGTCGGTATAGGTGGCAGTGATCAACATCAGGTTGCCGGTGCCCATGTCTTTTTCTGATGGTGTGATGGTTCCCTTTGAGGGAAGGGAAGGAGCGTCTTTTTTGTTCAGGCTCAATACCCAATCAACAATCATTCCTGCCTCTTCTTGTTTCAGGTCTGGATGGGCAGCCATGGCCACTTCGCCCCAAACACCGCTTCCGCCTTTGATGATTTTATTGGTGAGGTAGGCCCTTGCCTTGGCATCGCCTTCATATTTCTCTGCAACCATTTTATAGGCTGGTCCTACGGATTTCTCCGCTTCTTTGTGGCAGGCCTTGCAATCAAGGGTTGCTGCCAGGTTCTTCCCTTCCATGATGGCAGTCATCACCTGGTGTCCAACCACCTGTGCCTTGTCTGGTCCGTTCAGGTAATCAACTTTTACGTAAATGGATTTTTTATCTACTTTATCGGTAGTACCATCTTCCTTGTCCTTCACATTGACGGTATAAGGTACTGGCTGACCAGGAAAATAAAATTTGTTTCCCGCATCCAATGTTACACTTACTTCAGGTGCTTCGTTTCCTGCATAGACTTTTACTACTTCGCTCCTGGTAACACCTCCTTTTGGATCTTTCACTTCAACATAGATGGCATATTCGCCGGCTTTGGTGAAAGTAAAAGAGGCATTGGGGTTGTTTGCTGGTGGACGAACAGCGGAACCAAAATGCCATACATAACTCAGGGCATCATTGTCTGCATCAGCTGATCCAATGGCATCCGCCTTGACGGTGAATGGAATGCTGCCTGAAAGTTTTGGTACATTGATTTTTGCCTTGGGAGCCCTGTTGCCTCCATTGTAATCAATTCTTGATATCGCAGCATCTGGGTTTTTGCTGAACCATCCTGAACCGTATTCAAGTACATAGAACCTGCCATCAGGGCCAACCTCAACATCAATGGCGCTTTTGAACTTAGTAGATTCCATGAAAGGCTCCATTTGCTGGTAATTGCCTGCAGCATCCATGCTCACCATTTTCATCCAACCCCTGATCCATTCGTAAAACAAAAGTTTTCCGTTGAAATAGTCGGGATACCTTGTGGCCTTGGGATAGAACTCGGAATAATAAACGGGACCGGCCATTGCATTTCTTCCTCCAGTGCCCACTTCTGGAAATTCAGTTGAGGCCGCATACGGATACCAGATGAAGGCAGGGCTTACCGGAGGCAATTCCTGCAAACCCGTATTGTTTTTGGAGAGGTTCATGGGTTTTTTAGGGTCGAAGAATTCACCCACTTCGCCTGTTTCATAGTTGAACTGGCGGTAAGGATAGTTGTTGCCGATGAACAGGGGATACCCAAAATAACCAGCCTTGCGGGCCTGGTTCAACTCATCATACCCTCTTGGTCCCTTTTCGTCTGGCTTATCATTTCCTGCATCAGGACCAACATCACCCCAATACAAAAACCCTGTTTTCCTGTCAACAGATATCCTGTAAGGGTTTCTGGTACCCATGGCATAAATCTCTGGCCTTGTTTTGGGGGTGCCGGGAGGAAAAAGATTTCCTTCAGGAATGGAATAGGATGCATCTGGATTGACCTTGATGCGCAATACCTTTCCCCTTAAATCATTGGTATTGCTTGACCCTCTTCTGCCATCATATTGCTCAAATCCTTCCCGGTTGTCAATGGCGCCAAAACCATCCAGGATGTATTTTGAATTCGGCTGGTTGAAAGGAGTTGTATTGTCTCCGGTAGAAATGAACAGGCTTCCGTCAGGCCCGAAAGTGAGTGAGCCGCCTGTATGGCAACAAATCTTTCTTTGTGAAGCAACATCCAATACCTTTTTTTCGCTTTTAAGATCGAGCTTGCCATCCTTGAAAACAAAACGCGACAAGCGGTTGGCTGCAGTGTCATTGGTGGCATAAAACATGTAGATATAGTTGTTCTTCGCAAAGTCAGGATCTGCAGTGATGCCAATAAGTCCCTCTTCTGCATTGATGCCCTGCACGCCAGACTTGGAATAAAGATCAAATTTGGCCACCTGCGTTACTTTCTTTGTGGCGTTGCTATAGAGCATCACCTCGCCTTTTCTTTGTGTAACGAGGATATCAAAATTGGGAAGGATGGCCATTTCGGTTGGCTCATCAAAAACGCCGCCTGCCAAAACATTCTTGGTGAAACGGTCTTCGTCTGGGACAAGCATAGACTTTGCCTTGGTATAATCCTTCTTCATGTTGTTGCCGATCGCATACTTGATGCCACCCAGGATATGCTTGAGGAAAAGCGGGTCTGCAAAGGATTCGTTGGTATGACCAAACTCAGTGTAGTAAGCCCTTCCGCCATCAAAGTCGTGGTACCATGCCATGGGATGGCTTTCGCCGTTCTGACCGCCTTCGTATGATTTTTCATCGATGCTGATCAGGATATTGACTTCTTTTCCTGGCACCACTTTGAAATTGTACCATTCATCAAAACGTTCCCAAATCGCAGGAAGGTGTGATGTGCTGATATGTGTCCTGTCGTGCACAATGAGTTTTGCATTCTGTTGTTTGGGATGGCTTTTGAAATAGGCGCCAACCAGTTTTCCATACCAGGGCCAATTGTATTCACAATCGCTGGCCGCATGAATGCCCATGTATCCGCCACCCGATTGGATGAACCTTTCAAAGGCCGCCTGCTGCGATGGATTCAATGCATCACCGGTTGAATTCAGGAAGATGACTGCCTGGTACTTTTTAAGGTTGTCCTCCTTAAAGGCTTCTGCATTTTCAGTGGTGTCCACTGCGAATCCATTTTCTTTTCCAAGTTGCATGATCGCTGTTTTTCCAACGCCAATGGACCCATGCCTGAACCCGGCTGTCTTTGAAAATACCAACACCCTGGATTGTGCATTGGCGACAACAATCAAACAGCAATTCAACAACAACAGCAATAAGACTCTTCTCATAATGGTCAAGTTATAAAGTATATATGAAGTATAAATTTAACGATTAATCCGGCGAAATAAAAAACGCCGCATGAATCATGCGGCGCTTAAGATAAATTGAATGATGCGGTTTTACAGTTGTTTGATCTTGATGTTCCTGAACCATACAGGATTGCCATGGTCCTGCAAGGAGATTTTTCCTTTGCTGTATTTGGCAAAACCCGGCCAGGTCTTGAATTTAGATCCTGCAACCAGTTGGTTGAATTGCTCATCACCCACTGTAGTGGTCACAACAGTCTCGCCATTGAGCTTCAATGTCAGTGCTTTGTTAACATAAATGATTTCAGCATGGTTCCACTCCATGGCTGGTTTCGCTGTTTCCCTGTTGCACTTGATCAGGTCATACAAATCACCAGCACGGTGCCTTGGATTTTTTGCATCAGCAGCTTTTTCATTGTCCAGTACCTGCATTTCCATTCCTGTATTGTATGACTTCTTGTACTGCGGCTCCTCTTTCACACCAAAGATGATTCCGCTGTTTCCACCTTCAGAAATCTTCCACTCCAAACTGAGGTGGTAGTTTTCATACTCGAGGTCTGTTGTAAGGTCTCCCCCTTTTTTTACTTTAGGGTTCTTTTCTGTATCTACATCAAAAAAAAGAATGCCATCCATCACCTTCCATGATTCACCTGTTCCTTCGTTGTTGTAAACATGCCATCCGTTCTTGGTCTTTCCGTCAAAAAGCTTTTTCCAGCCTTTTTTGACATTGTTCTCCGGCTTGGGTCCGTCAGTAATTGTTGTTGCTGAGAGCAACAGGGCAGCACAGGCAATCGTTAAAAGGGATTTCATTGTTGTTATTTTTTCATTGACAAGATATACTCTACCATTGCTGAGGCATCTTCAACACTCAGGTTGGGATGACCGGCCATTGGGATTTCACCCCAGTTGCCCTGACCGCCCTGAAGCACTTTTTCTGCCAGCATTTTTACATTTTTAGCATTGTTCTCATATTTCTTGGCCACATCTTGGTAAGCGGGTCCAATCAATTTTTGATCATCCTTGTGACAGGTACGGCAATCAGAGCCTGCAATAAGGGCCTTGCCATCTTTTTTTGCTACCGCTTTGGTCTCTTCTTTTGCGGGCTCTTCCGCTTTTGCCGGGGCCTCTGCCATTGCAGGAGCTGCAGTCTCTTCTGTTGTTGCATTGCTAATCGGCTTTGTTTCCGTTGTTTCTTCTCCACCGCCACAGGCATAAAGTCCTGCTGCGATCACCATTGTGAACAGTACCTTCTTCATTGTTTGTTGTTGTTTGGTTATCATGATTGTTGTCAAATGCCTAAAATTCTCTTGTTCAGCTCCTCGTTGCTGCCGGTTCCTGCAAAATCATCAAATGCTTTTTCTGTTACCCTGATGATCTTGTCTTTGATGAATACCGCACCTTCTTTTGCTCCATCCTCAGGATGTTTGATGGCGCATTCCCATTCCATAACGGCCCAACCGCTGTAATCGTATGCAGTGAGCTTGCTGAAGATAGCAGAAAAATCAACCTGACCATCGCCCAAAGAACGGAACCTTCCTGCACGGTCCACCCAATTCTGGTAACCGCCATATACGCCCTGCTTTCCGGAAGGATTGAATTCTGCATCCTTTACATGGAACATTTTGATGCGCTCGTGGTAGTGGTCGATATAACTGAGGTAGTCAAGACATTGCAATACAAAATGGCTTGGATCATACAGCAAGCAAGCCCTTTTGTGGTTGTTGGTTTTTTCGAGGAACATTTCATAAGAAATGCCATCGTGCAGGTCTTCTCCCGGATGAATTTCGTAACAGAGGTCAACCCCATTCTCATCAAATACATCCAGGATGGGCGTCCATCTTTTGGCCAATTCGGTGAATCCGGTTTCCACCAATCCTGCAGGCCTTTGTGGCCAGGGATAGACGGTATGCCATAGCAGGGCACCACTGAAAGTGGCATGGGCATTCAAACCAAGATTGGCTGATGCCTTTGCGGCGTACTTGAGCTGCTCTACCGCCCAGGCTGTTCTGGCCTTGCTGTTTCCGCGTACGTTTTCAGGAGCAAAACCATCAAACAGTTCGTCATAGGCAGGGTGAACCGCCACCAACTGACCCTGAAGATGGGTTGACAATTCTGTGATCTGCAAGCCCGCTGCCTCCACAATTCCTTTCACTTCATCAGCATAGGTCTTGCTTTCGGCGGCTTTCTGCAAATCGATGCACCTTGGATCCCAGGTGGGAAGTTGAACACCCACAAAACCCAGGTCAGCCGCCCATTTGCAGATGGTTGACAGGTCGTTGAAGGGGGCCGCATCTCCCATGAACTGGGCAAGGAATATACCGGGGCCTTTTATCGTTTTCATTCGCTTTTTTTAATTTAAACCGTATGTGGAGTCCACTTGGCTGATGACTGGGAAGAAAGCACCACGTTGTCAATAAAGGCCATGCCGCGGATACCATCCTCAACCCCAGGGAAATCAAGCATTTCAGCCGATGGTGTTGTTCCGTCGATCTGAGCGCCCAGGGTCAATGAAAAATTCCTGTAAATGTTGGCAAAGGCCTCCAAATAACCCTCCGGATGTCCTCCCGGGGTTCGGGAATTGTGGACAGCAAAAGAGGACAGCCTGTCGGCATAGTTACCACCAGCCCTGTAGATCTGTGTGGGCTGGTCCAGCCATTTGACCAACATCGTATTGGGCTCGTGTTGCGCCCATTCGATGCCGCCTTTTTCACCATATACCCTGATCTTGAGGGCGTTCTCTTCTCCGGCAGCCACCTGAGAGGCCATCAATACGCCGGCTCCTCCGTTTTCAAACTTGAGCAATACATTGCCATCATCATCCAGCATCCTGCCTTCCACCATTACATTGAGGTCTGCGCAGATCTGGGTGATCTTCAGGCCTGTTATATATTCTGCCAAATGTGCTGCATGTGTTCCAATGTCTCCCATGCAGCCGCTTTTACCGCTGCGCTTGGGGTCTGTACGCCAGGCCGCCTGGGCATTGCCTTCACGTTCTGTGAGCTTGCTCAGCCATCCCTGTGGATATTCCACCCAAACCTTGCGGATATTGCCCAGCTTGCCTTCTTTCACCATTTGCCTGGCCTGCTTTACCAGCGGATAGCCTGAATAGGTATGGGTAAGGCAAAGGATGCGGCCGGTTGCCTCTTGAATGCGTTTCAACTCCAGGGCCTCCTCCAAGGTGAAGGCAATGGGCTTTTCAATGACCACATGAAAACCATGCTCCATGGCCATTTTGGCCGGAGCGAAATGGGCGAAATTCGGCGTAACGATGGTCACAAAATCCATGCGTTTGTCTTCTGGTAACTGGCTTTCTTTGGTGATCATTTCCTCAAACGTGAGGTAGATCCTTTCTTCAGCCAAAAAAAGTGACTTGCCTGAATCTTTGGCAATGTCTGGGTTGATGCTCAAAGCACCACAGACCAATTCAATGAGTCCGTCCATTCCAGCAGCATGGCGGTGAATGGCTCCGATGAAGGCATCCTTGCCACCGCCAACCATACCCATTCTTAGTTTTCTGTTCATGTTGGTTGATTGAAAAATGTCAATAAAAATGAGCTTTAAAAATAATGAATTTAGCGCTACAATGCTTCATTATTTCATGTTGATTGTTTGAAATCATTGCCCGGCCTGAAGAGCGTTGTGTTAAAATAAAAAAGAGGGGACAATTGCCCCCTCCTTAAAGATCATAGAACGATATGATTATGCTTTTTGAGCCTTCCTGGAGTAGATGTACAAACCAACGAAGGCTACAATGAGAATCGCAGGAAACAAGAGCATATTGGAAAGTGTTGCCTGTCCTGCAGCAAGATCAGCAGCATCGCCGACCAAACCATTTGCTTCGGCTACAACCTTGTTGTCCTTAATCCATCCACCAATCACTGGCTGGAACATGGAAGAAGAAAACATCCCAATACCACCCATGATGGAAAGACCGAGGGCTCCTGTTTTTGGAAGTGATTCAGCAATAAAGCCAAGCATGTTGGGCCAGAAATAACAGATGCCCAACGCATACACAACTGCTGCAACATAAAGGGCCGCCCCACTCATGGTGCTCAACATGTAGATGCCGATTACGGCAAATACAGCAGATCCCAACAAAACACCAACGGTATTCAATTTATGGATCAATGGTCCTGCAAAGAACCTGCCCACAGCCATCAAACCGGTAACCAGGGCCAGGATCAACATCGGACTTGCGCCAGCTTTGGCGAGGATGGGTCCGACCCATGCTTGTGGTCCAAACTCAGAAATGGCAGTCAAGGCCATACAAGCAGCCATGAACAAATAAAGCGGATTCAACATGGCCTTGAAATTGGCAACCGGAGAACTTGCTTCAGCCTTTGGCTGAGGGAAGCTTTGGCCCCAGAACATGATGGCATAGATAACAGTTGGAACAAGGATTACCCATATTTGCGCCTGCCAGGGAAGGCTTGCATCCGTCATGAATTTTGAAATGAGTGAACCCAAGACGATTCCACCCGGGAACCACATGTGAAAACGGTTCATCTTGCTGCTGAACTCATTACCGGTGTACGCATCTGCAATCATAGGATTACAGGCTGCTTCTGTACAACCATTGCCAATGCCTATCAAAAGGGTAGAAATCAACAACACGTTATAGCTGCTGGCATAGATGGTTGTCAGGATACCAATGGCGTGTGCAATGAACGCCACCTGCATGATCAATTTAGGGCCAATTTTGGCATAAAAAATCCCTCCAAGGATCATGGAAATCGGAAAGCCAAGGAACCACATAGAGTTGATGGTACCAAGCTGAACGGGATCCAGGCTAAGTTCTGTACCAAGCTGGGTGAGGATGCCTGCCCTGATACTAAAGGAAAAGGCTGTAGTAATGAGTGCAAAACAGCTCGCCAAAAAAAGACGGTTTGCATTGATGGGCTGAGTCATTGTAAATTAGGTTTGGTTAAAGGGTTAAAATAGACAATTAGGTTTTGAAGCTAATTAATCTTGCAGAGCTTGCCAAGATTTGATTTATATTTTTTTGATCCTTTTTTTATCATTCACCTGGATTTTTGATAAATAACTTGCCATTAATCCGGGTAGTTTGCTAATTTTAGACTACTAACTACACCTAAAAACACCAAGTTATCTGCTAAATGAAAACATTTACGTTCAACCTCGATTTTATCGAAGAGCTCTACTCCTATGGTCTTGTATTTGCTGCCGGAGAATTGTTTCAGTTCATGTCCGATGAATTAAAAAAAGGGAATGCGGTAATCTTGGTAAGAAGTGCCAAAAACAACCAACCCGAAACAAGCCAAACCATCTTGGAAAAAGAAGCATTGGACAGCATTCATGCCGCCATCAGAAACAGCCTTCCTCCCGTTGAACACAGTCCGGTGGAATGATTTGTAGCCATCCGTTTAACATGACTATCTTTTAACACCTATATTGGTTCAGTACAAATACTTAATTTTCATAACTATTGTTGTTGGTTGTGTAAAAGTCTTGCAGTAGTCAATATTTTCACAAGACAAACACCAACCATGACAACCATCAAGATTGACCTCAATTCTATTGAAAGGCTTGTTGATTACAAACAAACCGCAGTAATCAAATCCATTTTCGACTATATCTCCTTAGAAATAAAAAGGGGAAACCCTGTTTTGTTTGAAAGAAAAAAAGAAGACGTGGTTCCCAGCAATATCTTTCACAGCGAACAAGAGCTGACTTCGTTTTATGACGATTTCTTGGAAGAAAAAAAGCCCTTCTTTTTACAGCCCATGCATGCATAAACAATATTCGGACAACTGAAATGCCTGAATCTAAATAGTTTCGTTATTTTTAGGGATGAGTACTCCAACCCGACGGTCTGCCATCAAGAATCTCATGCTGGGATCCATCGCAGCCAGCACCATCAATGCTGAATCTTTTGGCCACCCCATCACTAAAAATGAATCAATGGACAGCGCAAAAAAGCTGAAAGGAAACATCAACCACTCCGCCTGCCGCTGGTGTTATTCAAGCATTCCGCTTGAAGAATTCTGTCAATCTGCCAAAAAAATTGGACTGGTAGGCATCGACCTGGTGGGGCCCAAGGATTGGAACATGCTTAAAAAATATGACCTCGTGTCAACCATGTGCAATGGTGCAGAAATCAACCTCAACGATGGTTTCAATGATACCAAGTTCCACGAAAAGCTCATCAAGAACTATACTGAAATGATTCCGCTGGTGGCCAAGGCAGGATACAAAAACCTGATCTGCTTCTCCGGTCAGCGCCGCGGAAAGGACTCGGAAACCGGCTTGAACAACTGTGCTACAGGATTGAAACAGCTTGTTGGCCTTGCAGAAAAACATGGTGTAACCCTTGTGATGGAGTTGTTGAACTCCAAGATCAACCACAAGGACTACCAGTGCGACCGAAGCGACTGGGGTGTTGAGTTGTGCAAGCGGGTAGGCTCAGAAAATTTCAAACTGCTTTACGATATCTACCACATGCAAATCGATGAAGGTGATGTGATCAATACCATCAAAAAGCATCACCAATATTTTGCACATTATCATACCGGCGGCGTACCCGGTCGCAACGAAATCAATGAAACCCAGGAACTGAATTATCCAGCCATCATGAAAGCCATAGTTGACACAGGCTACAAAGGATATGTGGCACAGGAGTTTATTCCTACCTGGGATGATAAACTTGCCGCACTGAAGCAAGGTGTTCAAATTTGTGATGTTTAGTACCTTGGTTTTATTGAACACTTGACAACATCGCCAACATTTGTTTGTAATTTCAGATTCGATTTTTAACCCATGGCTGAAAGCTTTGACTTTGATGCAATTGTAATTGGTTCCGGCATTTCGGGTGGCTGGGCGGCCAAGGAACTCTGTGAACGCGGGCTAAAAACCATCGTACTGGAAAGGGGAACCATGGTGGAACACATCAAGGATTATCCAACGGCAAACAAAAATCCCTGGGAGTTTCCTCACCGAAACAGCCTTACTGAAGAAGAAAAGAAAATATACACTGTCCAGTCTCGCCACTATTCTATTGGGGAAGACAACAAGCATTTTTACGTCAAGGATATTGAAAATCCATACGAGGAGAAACAGCGCTACGACTGGGTCAGGGCGGATGTTTTTGGAGGAAGATCGCTGCTTTGGGGGAGAATTTCAGTAAGATGGAGTGATGTGGATTTTGGCGCCAACCTCAAAGATGGCCATGGTGTAGATTGGCCCATCCGCTACAAGGACATTGCCCCCTGGTATGATTATGCAGAGAAGTTTATCGGTGTAAACGGCAGCAGGGAAGGGCTCCCCATTCTTCCGGATGGAATTTTTCAGCCGGCTTTTGAAATGAACTGTGCAGAAAAACACGTCAAGCAAAAAATTGAAAGCAGGTTTCCGGGAATAAAAATAATCAATACCCGATCGGCCAATATCACCCAACCGCTTGATGGAAGATCTGCCTGCCAAAGCAGGAACCTCTGCCACCGCGGATGTCCATTTGGCGCTTATTTCAGCACACAATCTTCTACATTGCCTGCTGCAGCCAAAACCGGTAACCTGACCATCCGCACAGGAGCAGTGGTGAACCGCATTTTGTATGATGAAAAATCGGGCAAGGCCTCTGGTGTTGAGGTTATCGACAGGGAAACCCTCAAGACCTATGTCTATACTGCCAAGATCATCTTCCTCAATGCATCAACCCTGGCCACAGCCCATATCCTGCTGAGCTCTACCAGCAATCGCTTTCAAAACGGCATGGGCAATGATTACGATATTGTTGGCCGCCACCTCATGGATCACCACAAGGGGTCTTATACCACTGCTGAAATAGAGGGGTTTGAAGACAAATACACTTACGGAAAACGACCAACAGGTATTTATGTGCCCCGTTTCAAGAACATTGATCAACAAGATCCCAACTTCATCAGGGGTTATTATTACCAGGGTTCCGCATCCAGGGAAAGGGGCAGCAGTACTGATGCAATAGGAGAAGACCTTAAATCCATCGCAACCGAACCCGGAAAGTGGAAGATCAACCTGGGTTATTATGGCGAAACACTCCCTTACGCTGAAAACCGCATCACCCTCAACAATAACATCAAGGATATTTACGGCCGACCCGGCATGACCATTGATTGCTCTTTCAAGGACAATGAAAAGGCCATCTTCAAAGACGCATCTGAATCAATGAAAGCGATGTTTGAGGAAATCGGGCTGAAAAATGTAAAACAAACCGGAACCATGTCTTTCCCGGGCAACGCCAACCACGAAATGGGCACCGCCAGAATGGGACATGATGAAAAAACATCTGTCCTGAACAAATGGAACCAGCTGCATGCTGTCAAAAACCTCTTCATCACAGATGGATCAAGCATGGCCTCCAGCTCCTGCATCAACCCTTCATTGACCTATATGGCACTTACAGCAAGGGCGGTTGATCATGCATTCAATGAAATGAAGAAAGGGAATATTTAATCCTGTTTAACGCCTTTAACTAATATTGTATCCGTTGGGGCGATTGTAAACCCCAGCGATCATCTCCCCGAGCCTTATTCCTTTTTGGGTTATCTTTGCAACATGCTCAAAAGCACACTTCTTAAGGCCGCAAATGCAGCCGGACTGCTCATCAAGGAAAGGATCAACTCAACGTTCACCATAGCTGTTAAAGATGGTCCCAACGACCTGGTAACAGAGGTGGACAAAGCCTCAGAGGCCCTGATCATGCAGATCATCCGCGAGGAATTTCCTGATCATTTTATCCTCAGCGAAGAAATAGGCGAAGTAAAAATGGATTCCAACTACAAGTGGATCATCGACCCCATCGATGGTACCATCAACTTCGCGAACGGCATTCCGCTCTGCTGCGTAAGCATAGGCATTGAAAAGGATGGCGAAATGATCATGGGTGCTGTGTACAACGCCATGATGAATGAGTTCTTTTTCTGCGAAAAAGGTCAGGGCGCTTACCTGAATGATCAAAAATTGCGGGTCAGCGAAAAAGACAGCGTCAGGCATTCCTGCCTGGTTACCGGATTCCCTTATGTTTACCTGGACATGGAAAATGGCCCGCTAGAGGTTTTTGGCAGGTTGATCCGGGAGGGCGTTCCTGTCAGGAGGCTTGGCTCCGCCGCGATTGATCTTTGTTGGGTAGCAGCTGGACGACTGGATGGATTTTATGAACACAAGCTCATGCCCTGGGACAGCGCAGCCGGGTATTTGATGGTGGAAGAGGCTGGTGGAAAGGTTACTGATTTCAATGGCGATGCCTATTCGCCCTATCAACACCGCATCGTTGCAACGAATGGTAAGATCCATGACGAATTGATTCGCTGGATTCATAATACACATCAATAAAATATCATGTCAAGAACAGAGATAAAGGACTACGGTGAATTTGGATTGATCCATCACCTGACAAAAAACATTGAACTACAAAACGCTTCATCTATCCTCGGTGTGGGCGATGATGCCGCTGTAATCGACCATTTTGGAAAACAGTCGGTCATCACAACTGACCTGTTGGTGGAAGGTGTGCATTTCGACCTGGCCTATACGCCACTCAAACACCTGGGCTACAAGTCGGTGATTGTAAATCTGAGTGATATCTATGCGATGAATGCCACGCCAACACAAATCACGTTGAGCATCGGGCTCAGCAGCCGGTTCAGCGTTGAGGCGATTGAAGAATTTTATGAAGGGGTTTATGCCGCCTGTGAAGAACATGGGGTAGACCTGATCGGTGGCGACACCTCCTCTTCACAGAAAGGATTTATCATTTCTGTTACCGCCATTGGAGAAGTGGTGGCAGACAAGGTGGTGAAAAGGTCTACCGCCCAAAAAGGCGACCTGATCTGTGTTTCAGGCGATCTTGGTGGCGCCTATCTTGGTCTGCTCTTTCTTGAGCGGGAAAAGAAAATATTTCTTGAAAGCCCGGGTGTACAGCCAGACCTCGAAAACGAGGCCTATGTGATTGGCCGTTTGCTCAAGCCGAAAGCAAGAAAAGATATTTTCGAATTTTTGGAAGAGAAAGACATTCTTCCCACCTCCATGATGGACATCAGCGATGGCCTCAGTTCTGAACTGCTTCATATCTGCGAAAAAAGTGGGGTTGGTTGTGTCATTTATGAAGAAAAACTTCCCATTGCAGAAGACGCGAGAAATGCGGCATACAAGTTTGAAATAGACCCCACCGCCTGCGCCCTCAGCGGAGGAGAAGATTATGAATTGGTCTTCACCATCAAGCAGGATGATTATGAAAAGCTCACCCTCAACGAGCAGATCAGTGTAATCGGTTACGTTACCGATGCAGAAGAAGGCGCGAAATTCAAGAGCAAGGGCGGTAACACTTTCGATATTACTGCACAGGGGTGGAATGCATTTAAGAGCAATTGAGAGGACGCCAGTCTTAAATCAGGCTTTCTGCATGTTATAAATAATGGGATATATGATTTTTAGATCGTGTTTTGAACACGATTTGAATGTTTTTGCACATTGATTTATCCGTTTTTCTATTTTCCTTTTTTTCATGATAGGATTTCTTTGTTCAGGAAACAAAGTATTCAATTATTGATTAAATTTGCAACTGAATATCAGTTGCTTTTTTGCATGAGTAAAAAAGAAAAGCTACTGAACCGATTTTTAAATGTTACTGGAGATTTGATGTGGAGCGAACTGGTTTCATTTTTAAAAAACCTGGGATATCAACAATTATCAAATGGAATGACGGGTGGGTCAAGAAGAAGATTTGTCAATATGGATGGTAAGGCAATCTTCATACATGAACCACATCCCAGTAGGATCGTAAAAAAATATGTCATCAGACTGATCATTGAGCAGTGTAAAGAAGAAATAAAAAAACATGGGTAATTTATTCAAATACGGCGAGTTCCTTGGCACTGTTCAATACAGTGCAGAAGATGAAGTCTTTTATGGAAAAATCCTGGGAGTTGATGATCTGGTGACGTTTGAAGGTAGTTCTGTCAGAGAGCTAAAAAAAGCATTCAAAGATGCTGTCAATGATTATGTCAACGCTTGTAATTTGATTGGCAAATCGGCCCATAAATCCTTCAAAGGAACCTTCAATGTCAGAATGCCTATCGAACTTCACAAAAAAGCTGCTGCGGTTGCAGAAGAAAGAGGGATATCTTTGAACGAGCTGGTAAGGCTGGGAGTAGAACGAATGGTAAAATAACTATCTGCTTAATCGATATTATAAACCTGATAGCTTTTTAACGAAAAAGCAAAATTGATTTACCGCCCAGCTTCCTGATTTTTCTTACCTTAACCCATATGACAAAAACCATTTGGGTGCTGCTCTTGATCTGCGGCTTCACCATTCAAACAACTGCCCAGGAAAAAAAACACAATCTTCAGTTTGATACGCTGGCCAAACGCTGGGATGAGGCCCTGCCGATTGGAAACGGCATGCTGGGGGCATTGATCTGGGAAAAAAACGGAAACCTGCGGCTGTCGCTGGACAGGGCCGATCTTTGGGACGAAAGGCCCATGAAGGGACTGCACAGGGAAGAGTTCAGTTTTAAGTGGGTGCAGGAACAGGTTGCCAAAAAACAATACGATACCGTTCAAAAACTTTTTGATCATCCTTACGACAGGGAGCCAGCGCCCAGCAAGATCCCAGGTGGGGCCATTGAAATTCCCATCAACAGCTGGGGGGCACAATCCACTGCTCTCATAGACCTCAAAACCGCCACCTCTTCGGTAACCTGGAAGAATGGAACCGTTTTGAAAAGCTTTGTGCATGCAACGGCTCCTGTTGGTTGGTTCAGGTTTGAGAATACCCCTGAAACCTTTGACATCAACCTTGTTGCCCCACAATACACCGGAGCCACCAAAAACGCCGGAGACCCTGTGAAGGGAGACGACCTTTCCCGATTGGGCTATCAACAAGGAAAGATCACCAAATTGGGCAACAGCATCAGCTACAAACAAGAAGGGTGGGGTGGTTTTGCTTACACAATCAACTTGCTGTGGAAACGGCTTGACAACAAAACCATTGAAGGCGTCTGGACCATCTCCAGCACCAATCAACGGTTCAGGATTCCCGAAACCAATGAGGCGCTCCTGGAAAAACACCTCTCTTCCGGCTTCAACCAGGACCATGTCTCACACAAGGCCTGGTGGGCGGGATTTTGGAACAAATCAGCCATTCGAATTCCTGATGAGTTGATTGAAAAGCAGTGGTACCTTGAACAATACAAGTTTGGATCCACCTCAAGAAAAGGTGCGCCTCCGATTTCGCTTCAGGCTATCTGGACTGCAGACAATGGCAGGATTCCACCGTGGAAAGGAGACTACCACCACGACCTCAATACTGAACTGAGTTACTGGCCCGCCTACAGTGCAAACCATCTTGAAGAAGGCATGGCCTACCTGGACCACCTCGACCAAAACAAAGAAAACTACAAGCGCTATACCCAACTCTATTTTGGCATTGACGGCCTGAATGCACCAGGCGTTACCACGTTGGAGGGAACAGAAATGGGAGGATGGATCCAGTATGCGCTTTCCCCAACGGTTTCTTCATGGCTTTCGCATCACTATTACCTGCAATGGCGGTACAGCATGGACAAACAGTTTTTGAAAGAAAGGGCCTACCCCTGGATTGAAGCCGCTGCATACTATCTTGAAAAATTGACCATTGTTGACAAGAACGGTTTCAGAAAACTGCCCATCAGCTCCAGCCCGGAAATCAACAACAACAGTCTTTCTGCATGGTTCCCCCAAAACACCAATTACGATCTTTCACTGATGGTCTTCAATTTCAAGGTAGCAAAAGAACTGGCACTTGAATTGGGTTTGAAAAATAAGGCGGCACACTGGGATTCCATCCTGCAGCAGTTTCCTGCGCTCTCTGTATCTGAAACCAATGCGCTAAACATCGCTCCAGGGCTGGGTTATACAACATCCCATCGTCATTTCTCCCACCTGATGTCGATACATCCGCTCGGATTGATAAAAATAGAAAATGGTGAAAAGGAAAAAACCATCATACAACATTCTCTTCATCAACTCGATAGCATTGGGCCCTCAGGTTGGTGCGGATATTCTTATGCCTGGCTTTCCAACATGAAGGCAAGGGCAAAAGATGGGGAAGGGGCAGCAAAAGCGTTACAGATTTTTGCAAAAGCTTTTTGTTCTGTCAACAGTTTTCATGTCAATGGAGATCAAACAAAATCAGGATATTCCAGCATGACCTATCGCCCCTTTACCTTGGAAGGCAATTTCGCATTTGCGGCGGGCGTGCAGGAAATGTTGCTGCAGTCGCATGCGGGATTCATTGAATTGTTTCCTGCGGTGCCTGATGGATGGAAAGATGTTTCTTTTCAAACGCTCCGCGCCGAAGGCGCGTATCTTGTAAGCGCGGTAAGGCAAAAAGGTTTGATCAAAAGCGTTACAATAACCTCTGAGAAGGGTGGCATCCTGAAACTAAAACTTGACACTACGAGCTTTAAGCAAAAAGCCACCGGTAAAGCCAAAATGCTGCGCCAGGAAAATGGCTATACCACCATAGAAATGGGCGCTGGAGGAACTATTGTAATATATCAATAAAAATGATCGCCATCTTTCCAAAATGGAATTCATGTGCAAGGATTGTGCTATACCAATAAAAAATGATCTCCATCCTTCCAGAACGGAAGCCTGGTGCGCACTTCCTCCAGTTGGGCTTTTTCCAAAATGGTGGTGTGTATATCCTCTTCTTCAGATTTGTGGTAGAGGGTTTGACCCAGCGGGTCGATGACCATGCTGTCTCCGCTGTGGTAAAGGCCGTTGCCATCGTTGCCAACCCGGTTTACGCCAACTACAAAACACTGGTTTTCTATGGCGCGGGCCTGTAATAGGGTTTTCCAGTGGTGACTTCTTCGTTGAGGCCAGTTGGCCACATTGATCATCAGATCGTATTCTGGCGCTGGTTCTTTTTCAGGATCGGTAAAAGGCTGCTGTCTGGCCCATACAGGAAACCTGAGGTCATAACAGATTTGAAGGTTGATCCTCCAGCCCCCAACCGAGGCAATGGTCCTTTTGTTGCCTGGCGCATAGTGCTCGTTTTCTCCGCCCAGAGAAAAACAATGTCTTTTGTCATAGGTTCCATGCTGTCCATTGGGCAACATCCAGACAAACCGGTTGTAATAGTCCCCTTCGTCCTCAATGCTCAGGCTTCCTGCAAGGATGATTCCCTTTTCGCGGGCAATATTCCTCATCCAAGAGACCGTTTCTCCGTCCATTTTTTCTGCCATCAACTCTGGTTTCATGGTAAAGCCAGTGGAGAACATTTCTGGCAAAACCACAATATTGGTCTTTTCCTTGATGCCCATGATTTTGTTGCCCAGCATCTCCAGGTTGGCCTTCTTGTTTTCCCAGTGCAAATCAGTCTGTACTGTTGTTATGATCAGCTTGTCCATCCAAAAACAGTTTGAGTTTTTTTGAAACAATATCGTTTTCAAAACCCCGCATCAATAGGTATTGCCGGGTCTTGGATTGCTTAACAAATAGGGTATTTCCGGGGGCCCTCAAAGATGCCCACTTTTTTTCAATCAGCTTCATCAATGTTTTTTCATAAGCTGGTAGATCAATCTCTTCCCTCAGGGCCTTGCTGATGCTGTAGGATGATACATGCCTTTTTTTCAGCTCCATTTCAATCTTTTTCCTGCCCCATTGTTTGATCCTGAACTTTCCACCCACAAAAGCCGCCGCAAACCTCTCCTCGTTCAAAAAATTCTCCTCGATCAGCTTGGACAAGAGCAGGTTGGCGTCTGCCCAGGCAATACCATAGCCAGAGAGCTTCATCTTCACCTCCTGGTGAGATCTTTCCTGAAAGGCACAAAATTGCCGAATCTTTGCATAGGCCTGTTCGGGCGTCAAAACCTTTCTTTTAAAGCCGTATTCCTCCATTGTTGGCAATTTAATCATTAACAAACGTCCCCTGGGTGGTTTTCAACATTATTCACGGTTTTTTTACCCAAAATGTCAGAAAATTTTGACGGCTTTATATGCCGGTTGCGACTATATTTGCCTGATACAAACAAGGACAGCATATGAAATTTATCGTCTCCTCATCAGCCCTTCTCAAGCAGCTTCAGCAGATCAATGGTGTTATCGGTTCAAACAATGTTTTGCCGATCCTGGAGGATTTCCTTTTTGAGATTGAAACCAACAAACTAACGGTTGTTGCTACTGATCTGGAAACCGTTATGAAAATCCACCTTGATATTGAAGCCAAGGACAGCGGCCGCGTTTGTATTCCGGCAAAGATCCTCATGGACTCCCTAAAAAACCTTCCGAATCAGCCGCTGACCTTTGATATCGACAAGAATTTTGGTATCGAAATCACCAGCGACAATGGAAAGTACAAGGTAATGGGAGAGAACCCAGACAATTTCCCTAAAGAACCTCCAGCAGACGAAACCTCTGCCTTTACCATGACCAGCCATGCTTTGTTGACAGCGATCAACAAATCAATTTTTGCCGTCAGCAACGATGATCTTCGCCCAGCGATGACGGGTGTATTTTTTGAATTGGAAAAAAATGGCATCACCGCTGTTGCCACAGATGCACACAGGCTGGTGCGCTATAAAATAAAGGATGTGCAGTGTCCAAGAACAGACAACTTCATCGTTCCTAAAAAACCATTGAACTTGCTGAAGAGCTCTCTGCCAGACAATGAAGACGAAATTGCTGTATCATACAACAGCAACCATCTTTTTGTGACGCATGGCACGGTTGAGCTTTCTTGTCGCTTGCTGGACGCCCGTTTTCCTGATTACAAGGTGGTAATTCCGGCAGAAAATCCATACCGCATGACCATTTCGCGCCAGGATTTCCAGTCTGCCCTTCGCCGCGTTAGCATTTTCAGCAACAAGAGCACCAACCTGGTTACCTTGAGCATTTCTGGCAGCGAACTTCAGTTGCTTGCCCAGGATGTTGATTTCAGTTTCGAAGGAAACGAAAGGATGTCTTGTCAATATGATGGAGAAGACATTACGATTTCTTTCAACGCCCGTTTCCTGATTGAAATGCTCGGAAGCACCGATAGCGAAGAGGTTCGCCTGGAGCTGTCTACCCCAACAAAAGCCGGTCTGATCAAGCCTGTAGAACAAGAGGAAAACGAGGATCTGCTGATGCTTGCCATGCCTTTGATGTCTAACTAAAAAACAATTGATATGGATGCGTTGATCTCCTATTTCAGCGATCTTGAAAAAAGACCCCTCGAAAGAGCGGGTTTTTTTATAGCCGGCATGGTGTTTTTGTGGATCATTGAAAATGCCATACCCCTGCTCCAAACCCATTACAAAAAAAGCAAGGGCCGGCATGCCGCCACCAACATCGCTTTCACAGCCATTCATTTCGTCATCCACACCCTGCTTGCTGGGGGAATTGTATTCATCGCCAGCTGGACGAATCAGCACCAATTCGGATTGGTCCATTGGTTCAACCTAAGCCCATTGGCGCTTATCATCACCACCTGCCTGGTCCTTGATTTTTTTGCAGGATGGCTCTGTCATTTTGTTGAACACCAGGTGCCGCTTTTCTGGCGTTTTCACATCATCCACCATGCAGACAACAATGTAGATGTGACCACCGGCCTTCGCCACCACCCGCTGGAATCTGTTTGGCGTGGTGTCTTTTTCTACATCGGCATCTTTGTTGCCGGGGCTCCCATGTTTGCTGTTTTGTTGTACCAAACAGCACTTGTTTTCATTACCGGTTTCACGCATGCCAACATCAGCCTGCCCAAATGGCTTGACAAATCATTGAGTTGGTTCCTGGTTTCACCAAACATGCACAAAGTGCACCACCATTGGAAACAACCCTATACAGACAGCAACTATGGTGCTGTATTTTCCATCTGGGACAGGTTCCTGGGTACCTTCATGAAGCTCGATCCTTCCAAAATCAAGTATGGCCTCGATCAATACTATCCAAATGAAAAAGACGAGGATTTTGTGCGGCTCCTGAAAAGACCATTTCAAAAATTAAAATAAGGGTGAAAAATATTGCTGTCATTCCCGCCCGCTTTGCGGCCAGTCGTTTTCCAGGAAAACTAATGCAACGAATTGGTGAAAAAACCATCATCAGGATGGTTTATGAAAATGCCGTTGCCATGAATCTTTTTGATGAAGTCCTGGTTGTTACCGACAGTGATGAGATCATGAACGAAATTATTGCTGCTGGCGGGGCTGTAACAAAAAGCACGAAAGACCACCAGAGTGGAAGCGACAGGATTGCAGAAGCCATTGCATCAATGGATGTTGATGTAGTGGTGAACATTCAGGGGGATGAACCTTTTGTTGAAAGGGAGCCCCTGCAGAACCTGCTCAACTGTTTCAGCGATCCTGCCGTAGCCGTTGCATCCGTCATGAAAAGGTTTGGGGAAGGGGATGAGCCCGAAAATCCCAACCAGGTAAAGGTGGTTTGCAATAAAAACAACGATGCACTTTATTTCAGCCGTTCTCCGATTCCTTTCAAGCGCAACCGCAGCGCAGAGCTGCCTTATTTTAAACATGTTGGCGTCTATGCCTACAGAAAGGAAACCCTGCTCAGTTTCACCCAGTGGCCCATGGGTGCGCTTGAACAAGCCGAAATGCTTGAGCAGTTGAGGTATCTTGAAAACGGGGTTGCCATCAGAATGGTAGAAACAAAAACCAGCAGCATTGGCATTGATACGCCAGAAGATCTTGAAAGGGCAAGGATTGAATACAAGACTACGCTGAAAGGGTTTTAATTCCTTTATTTTCTTTTATACACAGGAACTGTGCTGCATGGCTCACCATACATTAGCGATTTGACCACGGGCAAAAGCTTGATCGATATTTCTGCATATGCATACTCGGGCACAGGCTTGTCTCCACAACCCTTCACCACAACGCGCTTTCCTTCATATACTGCCGCATTGACCTGCCTGATGTTTTGGACAAAGACCTGTTTAAATGCCTCTTCTGGGGTTCCGGAGATGATTGATCTTGCGATTCCGGAAAGCTTTGAGGCAACAAGCATATAAGCCCACATGGGAACAATGGCATCGGTTGAACAATAGACTGCAACGTCCTTGTTCTCGTATTGGGTCCAATCGTGTTGGTCAAGTGCCTCTCTAAAATCTTTTTCCTTGAGCAACATTTCCATAAAAAGAAAGTTTTTCAGGTCAAATGCCAGTGGCTGGTGTTCTGGGTAATATTGCTCAAGGTTGATGGTGATCAAACCGCTTTCTGCAACCTTGTTTCTGATCTCTTCCATGGTGTAAAGTTACCTAAAATGCAGCAGCCACCCTTGTGGGTGGCTGTGCGTTTGTTTTCTCATGAGCAGTATCTGATTAATATCCGGCGTCCCTTCTTTTATCAACGATTTTCATTGATTTTTTCAAAGACTCCATCGTACTGTATCCTGCGAATTGCTTCATTTGTGACTCAAGGGCCTTCTTTTGACCAACAAAATCAATTGTCGAAGAAGGAAGAGCACCAACCTGATTTACTTTAATATAGTATACACCATTTTGACCGTCAATCACGTCTGATGTATTAGACAAGTTCTTTTTGTTAAACGCTGCACCAATTACTTTTGTTTCTGAACCAAGGTTGGGAACAAAAGGATCGGCAAACCTGACGGTGTCTGTTCTTCCGGTTGTTCCACCGAGCAAAGCAGCCAATTTGTCCAGGTTTTTCTCTGCTCCGGCCTTTTGGGCAACCATTTCAGCCTTTTTCTTGTTCCTGAGGGTTGGCTCTACCAATACCCTTGCAACCGTTGCGGGCTGAACACCTTCTTTGAATTCGTTGGTAACCATGGCTACCACATATTGGTCTTTGAGGTCGAAGGGCTCTGAAACGGATCCTGTTTTGTTTTCAAATATCCATTTTACAATGGCCCTGGAAGAAAGTGGACCAGCGCTGTAATCAAGTTCCTTGATGTTGTCGGCGGTCAGCTTGTTGATCTTCATCTTGGCAACGGTTTCGTCGAAAGACTTTTGGTCCCTGCTGCTTCCTACAAACTGGGTTGCGGCAGAAGAAGCTGTAGCGTCTGTTTCTTCACTGGCCACAATTGGCTTGGCCAAATAGGCAACCTTGTAAGCCTCTTCAAAGTTTTTCTGGTTCAATACTTCTATAATATGGTAACCGAACTCGGTTTTAACCACCTCCATGCTTCCTTTGGGTTTGTTGAAAATAAAATCTGCAAACTCCTTAGCCAGGTTCATGTCAACAGAAGAGAAATCATATTCTCCGCCCTTGGCCTTGCTTCCCTGGTCATCGCTGAGGGCTGCTGCCAAAGCGCCAAAGTTTCCGCCTGATTTGATCACGGCATAAATGCTATCGATGCTCTTTTTGGCTGCGCTGTCGCTGCGCCTTTGTTGACCTGTTTGCGGATCAACAATTCCTACGAGGATATGCCTGCATTTTACAGAGTCGGGCAATGATTTTGATTGAATTTTTTTTGCGATCACATAGCTTCCGCCATCGAGGTAAGGACCAGCAACGGAACCAACGGGCAAGGAAATGATGGTGTCCTTGGCACCCATCTGGAGTTTTGACTTCAGGGCAAATCCATCAAAAAACGGCAGAGAGGTATTGTTTCTTGTAACAAAGCTCTTTGCATCGGGTGCAGCATAGAATGCGGCCTTCAGTTCATTGAGTTGGTTGTAAACCCTTGCAGAATCCTGTGGTGTTGGATTTGCACTGAATGATACATAAGCAATGCTCTTTACATGCTCCTGCTTGAATTCATCTTTGTGTTTTGCAACATAATCACTGATTTCACTGTCGCTCACTTTAATGGTGCTGTCTGCGATTGTGGTATAAGGAATACCAACAAAAGATATAGAAGCAAAAGAAGCATTGTCTGCTGCCATTTTCTCAAGCATCCACTTGGGTACATAAGAACCCTGTGTAATCAAGGAAGTATATTTTTGAGAAAGCAGGTTGATGCCAATGGGCTTGATCAATTGCTCTTCAATATTCAATGCATCTTCAGGCTTTGAACTCTTTTTGACATTGGTAAACCAGTTTCTCGCAGCGTTTACATCATACGCTCCTGTGGCCTTATCTGCAAACATTTGTTTAAACTCCTGTGGGGCATCATCAGAAAACAATACCGCACCCAGTTCTTTAGGAGTAACCGCCAATCCAAGCTTCGCAGCTTCTCCATTGATCATTTCCTCCTGCACATATGAATTCCAAACGTTTTCAACAATCGTTTGGGTCATCATTTCGTTGGTTTGCATGCCCTGAGAACGGTAGTTTTGTTCAACCATGTTTACCTTCTTGCTGAAGTCCACCAGTTCTACATCTTTTCCGTTGATGGATCCTGCTGTTGTTGCCTGTCCGTCAAACATGCTACCGCCCTTGCCAATAAATGCATCCTGAACCAAAAAGCCGATCAAGCTGATCGCGATCATTGTAGTAAGCAACACTGCTGCCTTATCCCTGATTTTCTGAATAATTGACATACTATATATATATTATTATAAGAGTTGGCAAAAATAGGGTAAAAATGGTTATTAACAAATTGTGGAAAACGCCGCGGGACCAAGAATTTTAAATGGAATTTTGGCTGTTTTAGGCTGTTCAGGGAAATTTTTTGGTTTTCCACACCCAGCTGTTGATATCCTCGTTTTTCTGTGGATTACTGGCCTTTTTTGAATTTGATATTGTGGATTATTTTGAACAAGTTGGGGTTTAAAACTGAATTTGGGGTTTTGGGGATTTTTTAAAACATTTTACCCATGGTTTATCCACAGGAATTTTATTCTTTTTTGGATGTTGAAAAAAACATTTGGCTTTTTTTTGAATGTTAATAGGATTGAAGTTTATCAGGTGTAGTGGTGATATAAATCATGTGCATAATTGTGAATTGATGTGAATACATGTGATTTTAGGTTGAATAAAATTTGATAAAAAATAGTTTTGAACATTTCCACAGCCCTAATAGTAATAGTGTCTTTTATAAATAATAGATAATTATAAATACTACAAGGGATATTAACATTCAAAAAGACCTGATGAAATCAATTGAATATTCTGTAATTTTCAACTGATGAAACAAATAAAGAATATCGTTTTTGATCTGGGTGGCGTGTTGATAGATTGGAATCCTGAGTATATGTACAAAAAGATCATTCCCGATGAACATGAAAGAAAAGCGTTTTTAGATAACATTTGTACCATGTCTTGGAATGAAGAGCAGGATGGTGGCAGAAGTATACAAGAAGCCAATGATTTACTCCTTTCTCTATACCCCGATAAGAGCGATTATATCCTAGCCTTTTATCAAAGGTGGGAAGAGATGCTCAACGGACCCATTGAGGGCACTGTTGAGGTTCTAAAGCTGCTTAAATCAAATAATCAACATAGGATCTATGCACTCACAAACTGGAGTGCTGAAACTTTCCCTCGTGCTTTAGAATTGTTTGATTTTTTACACTGGTTTGATGGTCGCATCGTATCTGGTGAGGAAAAAACAAGAAAACCGTTTACGGAAATTTATGAATTAACCTTATCACGATTTTGTATAGACGCTTCTGAAACTTTATTTATTGATGATAACCTTAGAAACATCAAAGCTGCTGAAGCATGTGGTATACAATGCATTCATTTTCAATCACCAGCGCTTCTGATCAATGAGCTTAAAAAAAGAGCAGTAATTTAATCAACTTAACAGTTGATATGCTATAAAACTCAGTAGATAAGCCAATCCTGTCATATAAATCAATTGAATGATAGGCCATTTCCATGAACCTGTTTCTCTTTTAACTACCGCCAGTGTACTCATGCATTGCATCGCCAGTAGATAAAATATCAACAACGAATATCCTGTAGCTGTTGTATATACCTGTGTTCCATCAGCCCTTTTTGCAGCATTCATTTTATTCCTTAACGTTTCACTGTTTTCGTCAGCATTCTCTCCCACACTATACAAGGTTGCCATCGTGCCAACAAATACTTCTCTTGCCGCAAATGATGTAATTAAAGCAATGCCTATCTTCCAATCATAACCCAATGGTCTGATCACGGGTTCTATACTACGGCCCATGATTCCAGCATAAGAATTTTCCAACAAAGCAGATGATTTTTCTGCTTGGTATCTGCTTTCATTAACAGGATCATTCTTGATTAATATTGCATAATTTTCTTCAATTTTTTTTCTTTTTTCTGTTGGACCAAAGGAACTGAAAGCCCATAGAACCAAAGAAATGATCATGATTACTTTTCCTGCATCAAATACAAAAACCTTCGCTTTTTCTACCATTGTATAGAGAATGTTTTTCCAGCGGGGTTGTCTATACACAGGGAGTTCAAGTATAAAAAAACTTTTTTCTTTTATCTTGATGAACAAGTTCATCACATAAGAAACCAATAATGCAATGACTATTCCTAACACATATAAGCCCATCAATACCAACCCTTGTAAACTAAATATTCCTAAAATATTTTTATCGGGTACAACCATTGATGCTAAAATGGTAAATACGGGCAAACGCGCACTACAACTCATGAAAGGAGTTACCATGATAGTAAGCAACCTTTCTTTTTTATTTTCAATATTTCTTGCACTCATGATCGCAGGTACAGCACAAGCAAAACCACCAATCATGGGCATTACACTTTTTCCATTCAATCCAACCCTTCTCATGATCCTGTCTGAAAGAAAACTAATCCTGGCCATGTATCCTGTATCTTCCAAGAGGGTAATCAATCCAAACAAAATCATGATTTGAGGTACAAACACAAGTATTCCTCCCAATCCTGCGAGTATTCCATTGACTACAATGTCTGCAATCCAACCGCTTGGCAAAACAGAGCCCAACCAGCCACCCAACATCCCAACACCAGATTCTATCAGATTCATTGGATATTCTGCAACCCAAAAAACAGACTGGAATAAAATAAATAACACAACACCCATGATGAGGTATCCCCATGTTCTGTGTAAAAAGAAATGATCAAGCTGCTCAGAGAATAGCTTTCTTTTTTCTATGCTCTCTTCCTCAACGGATTTGAGCATTACCTGTCTTATTTTTTGATACCTGAGTTGAATGTCTTCAGCCTGTATTTTGGTATGGTTGAATTTGTATTTTTCCTCTATTGTTTCAATCTTCTCTTGTATCTCAGATCCTAATTCAAAAGATTCATGGTTAATCAGGTGATGAATGGCACCATAATTCCCAAGCGTAGGAATCAAATCACGCATCTCGCCAATTGCCTCTTTTGCCAAATCTTCAATAGGAAAGAAATCCTGCCCGGTAACTTCAATGTTCAACATTTGAGCAACAGTTGACTTCAGTTGTTCAATTCCTTTGCCTGTTCTTGCATTGACCAAGACTACAGGTACCTGCATTTCCCTTGATAAGCAATCAACATCTATTTTAATACCCCTTTTTTTGGCCAGATCAACCATCGTCAGTGCAACAACTACAGGAATTTTCAGGTCAATCACCTGGGATACATACAGTAGGTTTCTTCTAAGATTACTGGCATCAACCACAACAACAGCTAAATCAATGGATTCACCTTTTTCGGGTGTCATCAACTGTTTATAAGAAACCCATTCATCACTCCTTCTTGGATATAAACTATAGGTTCCAGGCAAATCAAGTACTATACAATCCTGTTTATTGGGTAGTGTAAAGCCACCCTCTTTTTTTTCAACGGTAACACCTGGAAAATTCCCCACTTTTTGTCTTAATCCAGTCAATAGGTTGAACAGGGAACTTTTTCCACTGTTTGGATTACCAATAAGGGCTATATTAGGCTTATTACCGATCATTTATTGCCAACGAAGGTACATTCATTTGCACCCACCCCCTTACGAAAACAGTAAAAAGCACATCTTTAAACAGATATTTCAATACATCCCATCAACTACACTAAATTTGCTTAAAATACTTTAGATGTTTAGGTTAATAATCCCCCTTCTTTTATTGTCTTCATTTGTTTCAGCTCAAAAGTTAAAAAAAGTTGATAAAGAGATTGTACAATATTTACAGCAACAAGTTGGTTACCTATCTTCTGATGAACTGAAGGGTAGAAGAGCGGGTGATCCAGGTGAAATCTTGGCTGCTGAATTCATCGCTTCAAAATTTAAAGAGATAGGCCTTAGCCCCAAAGGAGATAATGCTACTTATTTTCAGCATTTTACCATCAATGATGGAAAAGAATTATCAAAAGACACTGATTTAAGGTTAAATGGTAAGGTCCTTAAAGCCGGTGTTGATTTTTTTCCGCTTTCGAATTCTCCCGCAGCATCCATCAATGCAGAGTCTTCCCCCTCTTTAAATGAAAAGGGCCAGCCGTGGATGGTTGATCTTGCAGAAGCAATTCTTGAAAACAAAGAAAACCCACATTTTGACGTTGCCAATTTATTGTCTGAAAAAATGCTCAAAGCCAAAGAAAAAGGTGCTTCTGCTGTAATTTTTTTCAACTCTTCTTCTTTGGATGATAAAATCAAGTTTGATCCAAAAGACAGATCAGAAACTGCCCCTTTGCCCGCCGCATACATCAATACCAACGCACAAAAGCAACACCTTACTGATGTTTCTTCCTCTTACCAAATTTCTGCCAACCTTTTGATCACACCAAAAATCAGAAAGTCAAGAAACGTGGTTGGATATTTGGACAACAATGCAGCTTTTACCATTGTCATAGGGGCACATTTTGATCACCTCGGTTATGGAGAAGATGGAAATTCAATGATCAGGACTGGAGATCTCGGCATACACAATGGTGCTGATGATAATGCCAGTGGAACATCTTCTATGATTGAACTGGCCTTTCTTTTGAAAAACAGCAAAGCAAAACAATACAACTACCTTTTCATAGCTTTTTCTGCAGAAGAATTGGGTCTTAATGGTTCGAAATATTTTGTTGAAAATCCAACAGTTCCTTTGAACAGCATTAATTACATGATTAACATGGACATGGTTGGACGAATGAACGACAGTGCCAAAACAATCACGGTTGGTGGATATGGAACATCTCCATCTTGGAAAACAATGATTGAATCTGTTAAGAAAAAGGATTTTACGATCAGGGTTGATTCCAGTGGAACAGGCCCTAGCGACCATAGCTCATTTTATCGAAAAGATATCCCTGTACTTTTCTTTTTCACCGGGCTTCATTCTGATTACCACAAACCCAGTGATGATGCAGATAAAATCAACTATGTAGGAATGTTGAAAATAATTCGTTTTATTCAACAAATGATTGAGACCAATAAACAAGACCAAAAACTGGCTTTTACCAAAACAAGAGAACAACAGACTTCTACTTCAGCAAGGTTCAGTGTTAGCATGGGCATTATGCCAGATTATTCTTACACTGGATCAGGTGTAAGGGTGGATGGTGTTTCAGAAAATCGACCTGCAAAGAAAGCAGGAATTTTAACAGGAGATATTGTCAAACAGTTGGGAGAACACAAAACATCATCAGTTGAATCTTATATGCAAGCCCTCTCTCGATTCAAGAAAGGCGATAAAACAACAACCATTGTTTTGAGAGGAGACAAAGAATTTAGTTTCGAAATAGTTTTCTGATGAAACTAAGGCTTGACGATGATAAAATGTCTGATCATTTTTTTGAAGATACAAGAATACTGGGTATTGTTTGTACTTTAAAAAACTATCATTTTTGTTGGCACATTGAGAAGGCTTTGCAAATTGATTTTCAAACAGCACCTGATTTACAGATTGGGATGGAAAAGAACAGAAGATCATATTCATTTACGGTTTATGAATTTCTTCACCCCATTTCAGCAAAGGAACATTTTCTTTATAGCAATAAACACGATGGTGAATTTCTTTTACCAGAGCTTCAACATCTCGATTTTATTTGGTTGGTCAGGGATAGTTTTCAAGATGAAAAATATTTTCAATTATTGCAACAACAACTCAAAACCATCCCTGGTGTGCAACTTGTAACTGAAGTTGCCCACGAGAAAATTAAATCAAGAGATAATTTACAACGATAATATATGTGGGAAGAAAAAGACAATACCTTGTACAGAAAATTCGTATTCAATAATTTTATTGAAGCCTTTGCCTTTATGACAAAGGTTGCAATACTTGCCGAAAAGTATAACCATCACCCTACCTGGAAAAACACCTGGAATACTGTAGAGATTTGGCTTTCAACCCATGACGCCGGAAATATCGTTACCAAGAAAGATCTTGAACTTTCAATTGCAATAGACGGCCTTTAAATTAAATATTAATTTTACTAATTCACCGAAACGGCAAAATCTCCCGCTTCTGTTATTTCTCCAATAGGTATAGTTCTATCTGCTAAACCGTTTTGTTTCAGTTGTTCTATTACCTCTTGTATTGAATCTTTGGAAACAGCAATCAACAAGCCCCCACTCGTTTGAGGATCTGCCAAAATGTTTTTTTGTAACAGTTTGTTCTTTTCATTGTGAAATTGGACTTTATGCCCATAGCTATCCCAGTTTCTGTTTGTTCCTCCAGGTACAGATCCCATTTCGACATAATCAATCAACCGATCAGATATCAATGGAACGGATTCGAAGTTTATTATGGCCGATTTACCACTTCCCTCTGCCATCTCAATCAGGTGCCCCAACAATCCAAAACCTGTGACATCTGTCATAGCATGAACACCTTCTATTTTGCCGATGATAGCACCGATTTTATTCAACTGCATCATTTGTTCCGCCGCCAATGTTTCATCTCCTTTTTTCAACAGATTCTTTTTTTCTGCTGTAGTCAAAATACCAACACCAATTTTTTTCGTTAAGAATAAGATGTCACCTTTTTGAGCAGTATTGTTTTGTTTCAAATGTTTGATGTCAACCAACCCGTTCACAGCCAAACCAAAAATAGGTTCTGGCGAATCGATGCTGTGTCCACCTGCCAATGGAATCCCAGCCTCTAAACAAATACTTTTGCTACCCTCAATTACCCTTCTTGCAACCAGTGGAGACAAAAGATTGATGGGCCATCCCAGTATGGCGATTGCCATGATCGGATCTCCTCCCATTGCATAGACATCACTTATGGCATTGGCTGATGCAATTCTTCCAAAATTGTAGGGATCATCAACAATGGGCATGAAAAAATCAGTTGTTGAAATCAATGCCTTTCCATTTTGTAAATCATATACCGCGGCATCGTCTTTGCTATGGTTCCCAACAATTAATCGATCATTGTCTGGCATACTAAAACTGGAATGCAATATTTCATCCAAGATTTTTGGTGATATTTTGCAGCCACATCCTGCTCCATGTGAGTATTGCGTTAGTTTAATTTCTTCCATTGTTTTGTTTTATTATCAGCCTTGCATTTTCTTCATCATTCACTCGCTCTGCCAAGACCATTTGAATTTTGGGTTTGGGTTCTTGCCTGTTTTCTAGTCCTTTTCTATATTGCTTATCATAGTATTTCAACAAAACATCAAAACAGCCATGAAAGTTTTTTTCTTCTAATGCTATTATTGCTGTTTTGGTTTCAAGACCACCCAGTCTTTTTTGTATTCTCAAAATAGCATCCCGCAGTGCTATCAAATCCAGTGCGCCATACGTGTCTACCAAATAATCCAATCTTGCAGGAAAAGGGATGTCCATAAATACAATTTCACATTTCCTCATGTGTGTCCACATGTTTTGTGGAATATTTACCGTTCCAATGCGCTGGCTTTCATCTTCCAACCAAATTTTTTTATCGGGGTATTTATCCTTCTCTATTTTAACGGCAATGGCTAGTTTGTTTTCAAACATCTCCTGACTGGGTTGTTTGGGTAACCCAATGTTACCAAATGCCGATCCTTTATGTCCAGCCAGCCCTTCAAGGTCTACCACAGCTTCGTTCATGTTTCTCAACGACTGCAATACAATTGTTTTTCCTGAACCAGTATTTCCTCCCAATATTTGGAATGGCTCTTGCTTATCCAACGCATCAAGTACCCAATTCCTGAACGCCTTGTATCCACCAATAAGCGTATACACCTTAAATCCATAAAGATCAAGCAACCAGGCAACTGCCGCACTTCTCATACCACCCCTCCAACAATGCACCAACACGGTTTTATCATCAGGGTTCTTTTCTTTTATCAACCCCTCAGCCCGCAACAACATTTCTTTCATTTTCGGACCAAAGAAATCAAGTCCCCTTTTGATGGCATCTTCTCTAGATTGTTGTTTGTATATGGTGCCAACAACAGCGCGTTCTTCATCGTTGAAAAGAGGAATAGATGATGCACCTGGAATATGCGCATGTGCATATTCCGCATCGCTTCTTACGTCAATGACTGTATGTATTTGTGATAGTTGAACAAACTGTTCAACAGGAATTTTTTCTATTCCCATATAAAATTTAAGAAAATCACTTGTTCATCGTAGCAAGAAACTCCTGGTTGTCTCTAGTACCTTTCATTTGTTTAAGCAACAAATGCATGGCTTCTTCACTGTTCATATCAGCTAAATGGTTTCTTAGAATCCACATTCTTTGCAGTACATCCTTATCAAGCAAAAGGTCTTCACGCCTGGTTGAGGATGCTGTAAGATCGATGGCCGGGAACATGCGCTTGTTGGCCAGTCGCCTATCCAACGCCAGCTCCATATTACCGGTTCCTTTGAACTCTTCAAAGATAACTTCGTCCATTTTACTTCCTGTGTCTATGAGTGCAGTAGCCAAAATGGTCAATGATCCACCATTTTCAACTTTTCTTGCTGCTCCAAAAAATTGTTTAGGCTTTTGCATGGCATTGGCTTCCACACCACCCGACAATACTTTTCCTGAAGATGGCGCAACGGTATTGTGTGCCCTCGCCAATCTTGTGATAGAGTCCAACAAAATCACCACATCGTGACCACACTCAACCAATCTTTTGGCTTTTTGAAGCGCCATAGCAGATACTTTCACGTGTTTTTCTGCTGGTTCATCAAAAGTTGATGCCAATACTTCCGCTCTCACACTGCGCTCCATGTCAGTAACCTCTTCTGGACGCTCATCAATCAATACCACCATCAAATAACATTCAGGGTGGTTTGTGGCAATTGCGTTTGCCACTTCTTTCAGCAACATTGTTTTACCAACCTTGGGCTGGGCAACAATTAAACCCCTTTGACCCTTACCCAAGGGGGTAAAAAGGTCCATCATCCTGGTTGAATAATTATCCTGTTTTGTGTACAGGTTGAATTTTTCAAAAGGAAACAATGGTGTCAGGTAATCAAATGGCACCCTGTCGCGCACCTCATCCGGCAAACGACCATTGACAGTATCAACTTTATATAATGCGAAATATTTTTCACCTTCTTTTGGTGGTCTTACACTTCCGCTAATGGTATCACCGGTTTTTATCCCGAAAAGCTTTATTTGTGATGGGGATACATAAACATCATCAGGAGAAGAGAGATAATTATAATCACTGCTCCTCAAAAATCCATAACCATCAGGCATCATTTCCAAAACACCTTCTCCGGCAATAGCGCCATCAAATTCTACATTGAATACAGGCTCCTTCTTGATAAAAAGTTGTTTTGCCGGCGCCTCATCTTGTACAATTTCATTTTCAGGTGATTGTGGTTCTTCCCCATTGTCGTTTTCATTAACAACAACTTCCTGCTGCTCCACTTTTGGCGTTATCGCTTGTACAGGGATGGGTTTTATTTTTTTAATAGGCTGTTTTAGCTCTTTAGTTACTGGGGCAGGTTCTTCCACGACAGCAACTACCGGTGTTGCCGGAGGCCTTCCTCTTTTTGCTACTTTTTTCTCCAATTTAGGTGCTTCCGCTACTTCAATCGCCTGAGGACTGGCGTCTTCATTTTCAACGATAGCTTCTTCGGTACTGTTTGATGTTGTTGTTTTTACAATGCGTTTCTTCTTAACTAAACCATCTTTTGTTTCAGATTTTGTACTGCTGTTCAAAATCGCTTGTTTGTCTAAAATCTTGTAGATCAGATCCTGTTTTTCCAGTTTTTTTACACCAGTAATTTTAAGTTGTTCTGCAATATCGAGCAGTTCTGGAACAAGCATGTCGTTCAGCTGAAGAATGTCGTACATAGATAACATTTGAAAAATAGACCCTTTTGGGAATTTGACGAGATAATGATGATGTTTGTGAAGTGAAAACGATGTATGGGGCGATGCTTTCTAAATAATACCCCTGTTTTCTTCCACAATATTAACGCTTTTTCAAATTTAAAAAAAATATTTACCCATCTTATCCCCGAACACCAACCCTCCCTCCTCCCTATTTATTACCTTTGCGCCAAGAAATTAAGTATATGTTCAACAAGAGGATCAAGATAAAAGAACTTTTGCTTCAGCCTGCGGGCCAAAAAGATATTGTTGTAATGGGCTGGGTACGCACTTTCAGAAACAACCAATTCATCGCCCTCAACGATGGCTCTACCAATACGAATATTCAGGTTGTTGCCCCCCTTGGTCAATTTGATGATGAGCTTTTAAAAAGAATTACCACAAGTGCTTCTCTCAAAATAACAGGGAAACTCGTCTCTTCTCAAGGAAAAGGTCAATCTGTTGAAATTGTTGCCCATAATATTGAGGTTTTGGGCGACTCCGACGCTGAAAAATACCCCCTTCAACCCAAAAAGCATAGCCTTGAATTCCTGCGGGAAATTGCCCACCTCAGGTTTAGAACCAATACTTTCGGATCTGTGTTTAGGATCAGGCATGCTTTAGCCTTTGCCATTCATCAATTTTTCCATGAAAAAGGCTTCCTGTACATGCACACACCGATTGTTACCGCCAGTGATGCAGAAGGTGCCGGTGAAATGTTCCGTGTTACTACACTTCCTTTTGACAACCCACCACGAAACGAGGATGGAGCTATAGACTTTAAAGAAGATTTTTTTGGTCGTAGCACCCACCTGACCGTCAGTGGACAATTGGAAGGAGAACTTGGCGCTACTGCCTTTGGTGAAATTTATACTTTCGGACCCACCTTCAGGGCTGAAAACTCAAATACGACAAGACATCTTGCAGAATTTTGGATGATTGAACCAGAAATGGCTTTTTCTGATCTTGAGGACAACATGAATCTTGCCGAGTCTTTCATCAAATATATCATTGGATTTGTGATCCAACACAACATGGAAGACTTGGTTTTTCTTGATCAACGGCTTGCGGAAGAGGAAAAACAACTTCCTACGGATAAGCGCAGTGAGATGGGTTTGATTGATAAATTAAGATTTGTACTTGATAACGATTTTGAACGCATTACTTATACAGAGGCTATTGATATTCTATTGAACTCACCTGCATACAAGAAGAAGAAGTTTCAATATGAGGTTAAATGGGGTATCGATATGCAAAGCGAACATGAAAGGTACCTGGTTGAAAAACATTTTAAGAAACCAGTTATTGTTACCAACTATCCCAAAGACATCAAGGCTTTTTACATGCGCCAAAATGATGACGGCAAAACAGTTGCCGCCATGGACATTTTGGCTCCGGGCATTGGTGAAATTGTTGGTGGTTCCCAAAGGGAAGAACGGCTTGCATTGTTAACAGAGCGCATGAAGGATATGCATATCGCTGAAGATGAATTGTGGTGGTACCTTGATACAAGAAGATTCGGTACGGTTCCTCACGCTGGTTTTGGACTTGGGTTTGAAAGAATGGTACTTTTTGTAACCGGTATGACCAACATCCGTGACGTGATTGCCTTCCCTCGAACCCCTAAGAGTGCTGAGTTTTAGCCATCTCAGGTTCTTTGACCTTTCGGTGAATACACATGATGGGAATATGGGTTTCATGTATCAGTTGCCTTGTTATGCTTTTCTCAAAAAACCGCTCTAGCATGCTGTGTTTTTTGGGTAATGTTATCAAAAGGTCAAGATCGTTTTTTTCTGCAAAATCATTCAGCCCTTGATCAATGTCTTTGTTTTCTATAAAATCATACAAGGGATTTAATCCTACAAGCAAGTTGTCTATGTTCATTGTTTCTTCTGGTGTGCTTGGTGTAAAATGTTTGCGATGATAATCCACGTTCAGCACGTGTAGTTCTGCGTTAAAGAATTGTACAATTTCTCTAATTTTTCCTACAGGCGTATTGTCTACAACTTCCCGTAGGTCTGTAGCCAATCCCACTTTTTTAAACTGTTTGAATCGTACGCCAGGAGGTACAATAAACACAGGTACACCTACTGCTGATATTACAGATATTGTATTGCTTCCCATAAAGAATCTTCCTGTTCCTGTTGTACCCCTTGTTCCCATTACTATCGCAAAAGGGGATAGCGTATCTGTAAGTTTAGTAATTTCTTCACTTACTTCTCCAAGTCGACTCTCTGTATATATTTTTATTTTATTTTCAGTAATGCTTTCTATGTTCTGTTTTAATTCAGCCAGTTTCTCCTCACTTATTTTTCTTATTTCATCCATTGAGATAGTGACAAGTGGCACCTCTGAAAAACTTATAGGTAACTGATATACATTAACCAACATAAGATTGGTTCCCATAGCAACTGCCATATCTGTTGCATACCTGATTGCGTTGTCTGATATAGCGGAAAAGTCGGTCGGAGCAATAATTAATTTCATCTTAAGTTTTTCCAAACTTAACCTGCTCTTTTGTTTTAACAAATGACCTTACTTGCACCAATTGATGATGCTTGTCATTTGACGCTTAAAAAATATGCTATTCTTCTGCTTGCATCTGTTCTGACATCAACATAAAATAAATTGATGTCTCCAGCATGATAATTTTTTTTCGTGTATAAAAAGGAACCAGGAAATTTAGGATGCGAAACCCATAATGCGCTTCCTTCCGCTTGCGTGTTTTGTGTATTTGTATATACCTTGTTTAGGTTATACAATACTGCACCTTTTTGTAATGACTTATCAGCTATTTCATTGTTTGTTTTCCATGTGACAGGATTAACAACTGCAATACTGGTGTCTAAACGATTTGCCCAATCATCTGAATGGTCTTCTCTAAATGTTCTCCAGCTTACAAAACACCCCGTTTTTGTACTGTCTGAGCAAATGGGAATTTTTTCATAACTATCTTTCTTTACCCCCATACCTATCAGGTATGCACAAACCAATTGATTGCTCAATTCCTTTCCATCAAAAAACTCTTTCAACAACCTTGTTGCATGCGTTGTTCCTTGGCTATGAGCGGCGATAATTATTGGGCGCCCTTTGTTTTCATTTTTTAAATAATATATAAACGCATTTTTTACATCTTCATACGCCAGGTTAAATGCCGCATATTTTGATGCACTATCTTTTTCGCTGTACATGCCAATATGCGCTTGTCTGTACCTGGGTGCAAAAACCCTGGCACTTTCATTGAATGCAGAAGCTTGATATATGATGGGGGAATAATCTGTTTTATAATTGATTGTAGGATCATCAATCTTGGCATTGTTGTTTCCATCTTCTCTAAGTCCTAGCAGCGTTGTTGGATGTAGAAAAAATACATCTGCTTGTTTTTCTTTTTCGCTCCACTTGAGCGGTAATGGTATTGTATCTGATGGATCTTTTTTTCCTGGATGTGCAGCCCAATATTGTATTTTACCATAATCGGGTACCCCTGTTTCGCTTTTGAATGCAGCTTCTCCTGTATAAGATGTAATTTTTGGGGAGCATGAAAATAATGTGCAAACAATCAAAAGCAAACAATATAACCTAACCATGCAATTTCTATTTATAAATCAAAATTATGTTTGTTATTTTTACCCAACAATCTTTTTTACCATGAACATACCAGTAGTTGATCTTCATCATTTTATAAACGGTTCCGAAGAAGAAAAAGTTCAATTCGCATCTACGCTTAGCAAAGCCTTTGAAGAGGTTGGCTTCGTTTCGGTTAAAAACCACGGTATACCAGATGTCCTTATCAACAACCTCTATGCTACTGTTAAAGAATTTTTCAGCCTATCTGAACCCGAAAAAAGATCTTATGAAATAGCTGGTCTTGCTGGTCAGCGTGGCTACACCTCTTTTGGTAAGGAACATGCCAAAGGGAGTGATGCACCAGACCTCAAAGAGTTTTTCCAATACGGTCAAATCATTGATAATGGTATTGTTTCTCCAGAGCCATACCCGGAAAATGTAAAAGTTACTCATCCCGCAGCATTCAATACGCTTTTTGAAACTGCTTATAGAGCATTTGAAGTTTCTGGAGCCGCACTTCTTTCTGCCATCGCCATACACCTTCAATTGGGCGCTACCTATTTTGATGAACATATTCACCTCGGTAACAGTATCTTACGTGCCATCCATTATCCTCCTATTTTGCACGAACCCAAATCAGCCATTCGGGCTGAACAACATGAAGACATCAACTTGATTACGCTTCTGGTTGGAGCATCCGCCGATGGACTTGAAATCCTAAGCAAAGACGGTAAATGGCTACCTGTAAAAGCCGGACCAGGAGAAATTGTGGTTAATGTTGGCGATATGTTGCAGCGTCTTACAAATGATAGATTAAAAAGTACTACCCACAGGGTTGTCAATCCTCCGAGAGAAATGTGGCATAGTTCACGTTTTTCTATTCCATTTTTCCTTCATCCGCGCAGCAGCATGTCTCTTGCTTGTTTATCTTCTTGTATTTCTGACACTCATCCAAAACTTTATGAAGATTATACTGCTGGATACTATCTTGATGAACGGCTAAGAGAAATCGGTCTAAAAAAATAATCCTTGCGATTTTCAAAACATTTTCCTTTTTTCCGTGATGTTTTGCTGTTCAGCCTATCAGCCTTTGGTGGCCCCCAAGGACAGTTTGGCATGATGATTAAATCTTTTGTTGAAAAGCATCCTTATATTTCACTCAAGGATCTTGTCAACATCAATGCCTTTTGCCAATTGATGCCTGGTGCAACAATTACACAAACAGTTTCACTCATCGGCTATCGGCAGGGTGGTGTATGGGTGGCCATGATTAGTTTACTGATCTGGACCACGCCCGCAGTTATTTTGATGTCTGCCCTTTCTTTTGCTTTATCCGGTAACAACCTTGCCCTTCTTCAACACCTTCGCTTCATTCAACCCATGGCCCTTGGTTTTCTTGCCTTTGCTTCCATCAAAACATATGCAATGATTGATACCAAACAAAAATGGTTCATTGTTTTTGTTTCAACGATTGTTACTTATGTACTTTTCAAAACACCCTGGGTTTTTCCAATTGTATTAGTTTGTGGCGGTATCCTGGGTATAACAAAGAAGCCTATAGCTACACTGAAGCATTCCCTTACCAAGCCGCTACGAATTTTTCCTGCTATTCTTTTTGCCCTTCTTTTTCTTTTGGCTGGATATCTTTCTGAAACTGCACGAAAACGATCTTGGGAAAACAGAACCCCTTACAATGTTTTTGAAAACATGTACCGCTTCGGTAGCATCGTTTTTGGTGGTGCTGATGTACTTATTCCGGTGATGTACAATCAATATGTGGTCAGACCAGCGACGGATAGGGTCAAAAGAAGCAACAAAGATGTCATCAGTATTGACCGGGATGTTTTTTTATCTGCATCAGGTGTTGTTCGTGCCTTGCCTGGACCTGCTTTTTCTATCAGTGCTTTTATTGGTGGAATGGCAATGAGTGATAGGGGCTGGGGTTATCAAATGTTAGGATGTTTTTTGGCTGCAACAGGAATTTTTTTACCAACCTTTTTATTGGTTATTTTTTTCTATCCCTTCTGGGAAAGCATCCAACAGTTCAGCAGGGTTCAACAAATCATGACTGGTGTAAATGCCGCCGTTGTCGGTATCATGACTGCAAGCATCATTTATCTTTTTAAGGATACTGTTATTCCATTTGTTGATAAACCGATGTTTGATACAATGCTCTTCTTGATCGTATTTTCAACAACTTTTTTCTTGCTTTACCACACAAGAATTCCTGCACCATTGATTGCCCTCGGTTGTTTTTTGTTGGGTTTTCTATAGAAGGTTCTACTTGTAATATCCGCTTTTCAGGATTTCTTCGTTCACCGTTTCTGGAACCATATACCTGATTGATTGGCCCGCTGCAACCATTTTCCTGATAATGGTAGATGAGATATCTAACATAGGAGCATTGAGAATGGTTGCTTTTTTTGCAGCATCTTCAGCAATCGAAAACCCAGGTCTCAGGTATACGAGAATGGGGTATCTTTTCTGAAGCACCTCACCGCTTTTCCATTTTGCAATATTTTGATAACTGTCTGATCCCATGATCACACTGAAACTATTTTCTGGATATTTCTCTTCTAAGTAGGTGAGTGTATCAATTGTATACGATGGCCTTGGAAGAGAGAATTCAATGTCCGAAGCCTTCAGTTTTGTTTCTCCTTCAATGGCCTGTTGCACCAAGTGGAGACGGTGATACTCGTTCAACAATGTACCACTTTGTTTGAATGGGTTTTGTGGACTGACCACAAACCAAATCTGATCCAGTGTTGTATTTTGTAAAATATGGGTGGCGATGATCAGGTGACCATTGTGAATAGGATTGAAAGACCCAAAATACAGCCCAATTTTCATAAGTAAATGAAAATCAATGATTTGTGATTATTTTATCTCTACCATTATTGTATCTGCCTCGCTGATACGCAAGCTTACCTGGTACCCAGCCACCATTACGGAAATAGGATCGCCCAAAGGCGCTATTTGTTCCACAGTAATTTCTTCACCTGGAAGAAAGCCCATTTCCATCAGTTTCAAAACCAGTTCCTCGTCTTCGAGAGAACAGATGATTGCTTTTTGTCCGACCGCTAGTGCTGAAAGTTTTTTCTGCATGTTCAATTCTACGAGGTGCAAAGCTACTTCCCTTCGGTGGATTTCTTGTACTTTTATTCTCTTTCTATGAACGATATATATCTCTTTTGCCTGAAGCCCGTGCATGTACTAAAACAGCGAAACCGCCTGAAATCATTTCTGGCAAGTACAGCCGAATCCTCCAAGCGACCACTGGGTTCGCTCAATATCATTTTTTGCAGCGACGAGCATTTGCTCGGGATTAACCGAGATTTTCTCCAACACGATTACTATACAGACATCATCACCTTTGATCTTTCTGCCTCCAGCAAAGCACCCCTCGAAGCAGAGTTGTACATCAGTGTTGACCGGGTAAAAGAAAATGCAACAACCCTCGGTCAGCCCTTTTACAGAGAACTGCACCGTGTCATCTTCCACGGCCTGCTTCATTTGTTGGGCTATAAGGATAAGCAAAAAAAAGACCAGGCCCTGATGAGGAAAATGGAGGAGAGGTTGTTGGGAGAGTATTTTCTTTAGGGTGTAAGGGTTTAGTGTTTTAGGGTGTAGGGGTTTAAGGGTTTAATGGGTTTGTGGGGGTTTTATGGTTTTACGAAAGCATCAGGGTTTTTAGAATAAACCCTGTTAGTCCATCATCTTTTTAAAATCCTCGTTTGCTCAACAAACGGCTGAGTGTTCCAGGTAGAACATTGCGTGTGGTACACTCAAAAGCCTTGACTGTGGGTTTATGCCCCTTTTGCTAAGTAATCTTCCTTGGTCACAGATTGCTCTTTATGGGAGTTTTAGTTTGGCTCAATCAAATGCTTCATATATAGTTTATCCACCCATGGATTTACTGGGTGCCGCGCTTAGTAATGGGCGAGCGTTCCACGTGGAACATTGAATTCAAGTTTATTGCCTGTGGGGTTTGGGGAATTCTCCTGATAAAGAATAGATTCCACCACCCCGCCCTGCCTGCCGGCAGGCGAGTTGATTCACTTCGTTCATCGATCTCGGCACCCTTCCTGGATGGGTTTACCAACCTCCGATTGGAGGGCGTTGTTTGATCCTTTCCGAATGGTACCACGTATTATGAATAGATGCGGTGTTGCGATAAATCTGCTCGTGTGTTCCACGTGGAACATTGGGTGTGGGACAATCAAAAGCCTTGCTTGTGTGGCTATACCCCCTTTGCCAAGTTTCATTGCTTGATCATGAACTGCATCTCATGGACATTTTGCTTTTACTCAATCAAATGCTTCGTATTAGGGGCTATCCACCCAGGGGTTTACTGGTTGCATGCCTACTGATGGGCGAATGTTCCACGTGGAACGTTGTTTTCAAATAGCCCAATGAGCGGGGTGATGGCATTGATCATCGATGAAATACCCACAAATCCACCGTCCGTTGTCTGCCTCCTCGCAGAAGGGCTCATACTTCCAGACCTTCATTGCAGTCGAATTCGTTTCATTTCCTTCAGCCGGAAGTTTATTGTTCTCAATAAAGATGCTTAACAGCATACCCTCCCTCAAACCAAAGGTTGGAAAGCATAGTAAAGGGGTGGTAAACACAAGTAAAGGCTGTAAGGTATAACGGGAGGGTGGTAAAGACGAGCAGGGTTGGTAAGGCCGGAAAGTTTTTATTCAGGTATGGATCGAAGTGAGACTGTCGGGATGGGGTATAGACACTGATGAACAAAGTAAAACGCTGAAGCCTTACTCCTGGTAGGGCAGGGTGGTAGGATTAACTCCTTCTGTAATAAAATCAAATCAACGGTTCCAGCCCTCATTCATCAATAGCTCTGTGGGCCAAAATTACTGCCACCCCTCTGTCAGGATAGGTTTTCTCCCGATTAAATAACGTCTACAATCATTACCAGATCCTCCCACATGTTATAGGCAGACTAATGTTCCACGTGGAACAATCCACCTGGTCCAATCCAACGCTTGGTTTGTGAGGCACATCCGCAAAGGATTTGCCAAAAATTGCGCTTGGTAAGCCGGACTAAGCGCAAAGACCTGAGTTCTTTTTTATCTTTGCTCTATGTTCCATAAGTACGATGTTATAGTAGTTGGTGCGGGCCATGCGGGCTGTGAGGCTGCTGCTGCAGCGGCCAACATGGGAAGCAAGACCCTTCTTGTTACCATGAACCTTCAGACAATTGCTCAAATGAGTTGTAATCCTGCCATGGGCGGAATTGCAAAGGGACAGATTGTTAGGGAAGTTGATGCACTTGGGGGATACTCTGGCATAGTTACCGACCAGACCATGATCCAATTCAGGATGTTGAACAGGTCTAAGGGCCCTGCCATGTGGAGCCCAAGGGCGCAGAGCGATCGGATGCTTTTTTCCCAACGGTGGAGAGAGTTGCTGGAGAGTACTCCCAACCTCGATTTTTACCAAGACATGGTGAATGGGCTGATCGTAAAAGACAGCAGGGTTATGGGAATCGTCACCGGAATGGGCAATGAGATAGAGGCCAAGTCTGTGGTGTTGACCAATGGAACCTTTTTAAATGGCATCATCCATATTGGCGAGAAGCAGTTTGGTGGTGGAAGAATGGCTGAGCGAGCGGCAACGGGCATCACCGAGCAGCTGGTAGAACTTGGATTTGAAAGCGACAGGCTAAAAACCGGAACCCCTCCGAGGATAGATGGCAGAAGCCTGGATTATTCCAAGATGGAAGAACAGAAAGGAGATGATGAAATAACAGGATTTTCTTATTTGAATATTGATAGAATCAGACCAGAACAACAAAGAAGTTGTTGGATTGCCTATACCAATCAAACGGTACACGATACGCTGAAAACTGGTTTTGATAAAAGCCCCATGTATGCAGGCCGTATTGAAGGAACCGGGCCAAGGTATTGCCCAAGCATAGAAGACAAAATCAATCGGTTTGCTGAGCGCGACAGGCACCAGTTGTTTGTTGAGCCGGAAGGGTGGAACACCGTAGAGATTTACTTGAACGGATTTTCGACTTCTTTGCCAGAAGATGTTCAATACAAATCATTGCTCAAGATTCCAGGATTTGAAAACGTTAAGATGTTCAGGCCGGGTTATGCCATAGAATATGATTATTTTCCACCACACCAACTTCATTACTCATTGGAAACCAAGCAGTTGCGTGGTTTGTTCTTTGCTGGGCAGATCAATGGAACCACAGGATACGAAGAGGCGGCCTGCCAGGGATTGATGGCTGGTATGAATGCACACAACAATGCATTTGAGCGCGAGCCGCTGGTGTTGAAAAGGAGTGAAGCTTATATAGGGGTCTTGATTGACGACCTGATTACCAAAGGAACCGAGGAACCCTACAGGATGTTTACTTCCAGGGCAGAGTTTAGAACCCTCTTGAGGCAAGACAATGCAGATATCCGCCTTACTGAAATTGGTTACGAACAAGGATTGGCCAGTGAAGAAAGGTACCAGCAGGTAAAAAGCAAGAAGGACAATGTAGACCAGATCATCAAAAAGTTCAGTGAAGTTTCTGTTGAACCCGAATCCATGAATGCGTTTTTTGAGGCAGCAGGCTCCGCAGCCCTGACCCAAAAGCAGAAAATATCGCAACTGGTCTTGCGCCCGGGCATTGGGGCCAAAGAGATGATTGAACATTCAGAACAACTGAAAACTGAGTTTGGTCATTATGCGCCGCTCGAAATTGAGCAAGCGGAGATTCAGATGAAGTATGCGGTTTACCTTGAGAAGGAAAGGGAGATGGTGCATAAAATGGCACAAATGGAAGAATTGGAAATCCCTGAAACCTTTGACTATACCAAGGTTCAGGCCATCGGCACCGAAGCAAGAGAGAAGTTGAAAAAAATTCAACCCAAAACGCTTGGCCAGGCATCCCGTATATCGGGCATCAACCCCAGCGATGTTCAAATCCTGATGGTATACATGGGAAGATAGCCGTAACTTGAAATCAAACCCGAAAATGACAACACCGAACCCCAAAGAACTGATTGGCTTATTTCCATTGTTTGATCTTCCGCTGGCAACATTTTTACATGAGCACGGCGAAAGCAAAACATTTGAGCAGGGTTCAGTCCTCATGAAGCCGGGACAGTTTTTCAAATATGCCATGCTGATTGTAAGCGGAAGGGTAAAACTCTACCGCGAGGGTGAAGACGGGGAAGAATTTTTCATGTATTTTCTGGAAAGTGGAAACGCTTGTGCGCTCAGCATGATGTGCATGGCGCGCAGCCAGGCCAGCACCATCATGGCGGTTGCCGTTGAAGAAACCGAAGTCATCATGATTCCGATCCAACACATGGATACGCTGATGAAAAACTACAGCGCCTGGTATCATTTTGTGATTGAAACCTACCGCAACAGGTTTGAAGAACTGCTTACTGTTGTAGACCAGATAGCCTTCAAGAACATGGACGAAAGACTGGAGTGGTACCTGAAAAGACAGGCAAAATCACTGGGAAAAACACTTCCCTTGACACACCAGCAAATTGCACACGACATCAACTCTTCTCGGGAAGTGGTATCCCGATTGCTCAAAAAAATGGAGAAGACCGGTCTGGTTGCCATGGAGCGCAACAGCATTGTTTGGATGGGAGAGGAGCTGGAATAAAAATACTGGCCATGTGATAAATATCACGTTCCAATACAATAAGTTTTGTGACTTTTGATCTATTGTTGTCAGCCGACATCACCAAAAAATAAACTATGACAATTATTGAACTGATCAAACAACCCTGGCCATGGTATGTGGCAGGACCCATCATTGGATTGATGGTGCCAGCACTCCTGATTTTTGGCAACAAAACATTTGGAATTTCATCATCACTGCGGCATGTATGCGCAGCTTGTTTGCCTGCCAAGATTCCATTTTTTCAATACGATTGGAAAAAAGAAATTTGGAACCTTTTCTTTGTTTTTGGAATTTTTCTGGGAGGCATCATCACGGCCATGTATTTCAAAAATGACGCTGCTGTAGTTGTTGATCCAAAATTGATCACGGAACTCTCGGCTTATGGTATTGTTGATTTCAGTGGACTGGTTCCTGCAGAAATTTTCAGCTGGGCTTCTCTTGCTACACCAAGGGGTTTTATCCTGATGGTGATTGGTGGTTTTCTTGTTGGCTTTGGTACGCGCTATGCAGGTGGTTGTACTTCGGGCCACGCGATCATGGGTTTGTCCAACCTTCAACTTCCATCATTGATTGCCACCATATCTTTTATGGCCGGTGGTTTTATCATGGCCAACCTTATCCTTCCCTACATCCTTTCACTGTAAAATTGAATAATCATGACAACGAACAAAAAAGACAACAATACTGATTTTGAAGTGAGGTCGCTGGATGCGATATGCAAAAATCAAGAAGCGGTAGAATTGCCCATGTGGCATAACCTCAAGTACCTTGCCTTTGGTGTAGCCTTTGGAATTGTATTGATCAAGTCTGAGGTGATCTCCTGGTTCCGCATCCAGGAAATGTTCAGGCTGCAAAGTTTTCACATGTTTGGTGTGATTGGCTCTGCTGTTGCAGTGGGCGCACTCTCTGTTTTTCTGATCAAAAAATTCAAGATCAAGTCAATACAAGGCGAAGAAATTATTCTTCCTGAAAAAACATTTAACAAAGGACAGATTTATGGCGGATTGCTTTTTGGTTTCGGCTGGGCAATGACCGGCGCTTGTCCTGGCCCCATGTTTGCGCAATTGGGCTATGGCGCGATAGCAACAGCAGTAACCATTTTGATGGCCATCGTTGGCACATGGGTTTATGGTTTGTTGAGAGAAAAACTTCCTGCTTAATTCCATAAATGCCATTATAAAAAATACCGCTTGAATTTTCAAGCGGTATTTTTATGTCCTATAAATCTTGTCTGTTGTAATCAAATTTCTGATGCTTATCGGAACTCATAACCGAAGCCCATCAATTGTGTGAGCAAAGAGTTGGGTGCATCGGTTGCTGTGCAACGGCCTTCCAGTTTTGGTGAAATGGGTGAATGGACTTTCAGGTATTCTTCAATGACACTGTGCAACGTAGCGCCCAGCCGTTTGGGATTTTTAACTCCTTCAACGCGACAGATGGTGGTATCGGGATCGCCCTCTCGTTCGCATGCAACGAAGCTGTAGGTTTTTTCCATGTCAACGGGTTGGCCTGCAACTTTGATCCAGTTGACCCTTTTGCCTGCATCATTGCCAATGGTGAAGTTGACTTCCATTCCTTTGAAACGCACCACCCATCCACCAAAGCGCTTGGCGGGATCTTTGGCAAATGCATTTTGTAATTCTTTTTCCATCCAGTCCCAGAGTTGTTTTCCGGTAATGAATCCTTTTTTTGCTTCACTGTCAACAGGCAACATGTTCCACAAATAATCAACAGTGATGATGGCTTCTCCGGTTTTTGGATCGGGCACCAATGGAGGACAAAAACGAAATCCATTGCTGAGTGCTATGTCTGGCTTGAATTTCCACATGATGGCATCCGTAATGAAATTGTCCATCGGTGTTTCAATCACATAGTAGCGCATCAACGGTGTTTTGCTTTTTCCGATGACGCGGTTCAATTCTTTTTTATAAGGAGCACTTGCATTTTCCACCAGCCGTTTCATTTCTTCATCCTCCTTGTACAATACTGGATCAACATCCAACAATTGATAGGTATGGTCTTTCACTATTCCGTTTTCAACAACAATGTCCAGTTTTGCAATGAAGGAGCCGAAAGCACCGGGCTCTGTTACTTTTGTATGCACGCCCTGAATCGGAGTGCGCACGCGCTCGTGTGTATCTGCACCAAGAATATAATCAACCCCTTTGACCTGTGGCATGTTGGCAAGACCAACCTGTTGTGCGAGCCCCATGTGCGTCAGCAGAAAAACCATATCGCACAGTTCATACTCCCGAAGGATTTTCACGTATTTCGAAACATTCAATTCAGGCATGGTGAATTTGATGCCATCGCTGTAAGCGGGCGATTGACGCTTTGGTGTGAGCGGATCATTGTATCCGATAAAGCCAATTTTGATGCCTGCAATATGCTTTACAAAATAGGGTGGGAAAATCAAGTCACCTTTCATTTCATCCTGGGTATCGTGGAACATGTTGGCACAAACTTTCACGCCGTCGTAGGCAAACATGTCTTTCATCATCATCTCTTTTCCATACACAACTTCCCAGTTGCCGGGCAACATGATGTCGTAGCCAATATTGTTCATGAGTGGTATGATAGCCCGACCCTCACTCATGGCAGCAACGCCGCTGCCCTGAAAGCAATCACCGCCATCAATCAACAAAGTGTTTGCCCTGTTCTGGTTGCGGATGCTGTTGATCATGGATTTCATGGTGGCGAAGCCGCCCCGTTTTTTGAAAACAGGTTTGCCTTTTTCCATGAAGAATTCATCGTGGGTTGTCAATTGCGAGTGAATGTCCGCGGTATGCAACAAGGTTAGTTTTGTGGCCTTGCCATCGCGAACCGCCTTGTTGTTGGCCATTGCATTTTCCTTGTAAGCGGCGTTTTCGTTATTGAGGGCCGAAGCTGCAACGGGAGTGCTGATCAATCCGCCGCCAATGCCCAGACCCAACCCCAGCCTGGTTGATCTTCTCAAAAAATCCCTTCTGCTGTTTTCGGAAAGTTCAACATGCATTTCTTTTTCTGCCTTGCTGATGGAGGCCGCATGGCAGGAGTTGCAGGAGCAATTGTTTGTGTGCGACATGGTTATTTTTTTCTGGTTTCAATGATGGGCTTGAAGGGTCCGAATTTGTGTTGCTCTTCTGTAAAGCCATCTGTATAAGGACCAAAGGGATGGTCGATCGGTTTCTTTGAAATGTTGGGCCAGTCTTTGCTCAGGTCTTTGGAGGGGCGTGGCCTGGAATTCACAAACGCTGCTACATCCCAACTTTCTTCATCTGTCAAAGCAGGGTTCCGATGGGTTGCCTGGTTGAAGGGCATGTTGTCGCGCACGTATCCCGCGAAGCGGGAAAGACGAAACAAGCCGGCACCATTGTTATAACTTTTATCTCCCCAGAGCGGAGGGTAGGTATAGGATTTTGCATCTGCCGCCATCAGCCCTTCGCCATTGGCACCATGACAGGATTGGCATTTTGCAGTGTATACAGCAAGGCCTTTTTCCGGGCTGGCCGCACGATCGAGGTATTCGGGGGGCTTGATGCCCGAGCCTTTTGGAATTGAATCTTTTTCAACGCCGTGTCCTACCCATTTGATATAAGCAATCATGGCCTTCATTTCACGGCCGTTGCTGTCGAGGGCTTGTCCGTTCAGGCTTCTTTCCATGCAGTCGGTTACACGTTTGTAAACGGTTTCGATCGATCCGCTCCTGTCGCGAAACTTCGGATAGTTGGCAGCAACAGCGCCATAATTGTTGCCCCAGGTTTTTCTTCCAGCATTGAGGTGACAGTTCTGGCAATTCATGCCGTTGGTAACCTGCGCCACGGAGCCATTGGGCCCAAGGTATTTGGATGTATTGGCAATCAGGTCTTCACCATAAATCACTAGTGCTCTTTCTTCTCCCTGCAAAGACCTGTCAGTAAACAAGCTGGGGGCTGTCCATCCTTCTGAGACAAGTGCGGGTATTATCTTTTTGGGTGTATTGACGAATTCAATGATTTCAGTTGAGATCGTCAAGACCAACGCAATCGTAATAGCATAAATGATCCAGTTTTGTTTCGAATTGTTCATTGGCTGTACTTATGGTGAACTAAATATAAATCAATTCGGAGGGATGGTATGTGATTTTGGTCACAGGGCCTGGAAAGTCTTTATATTTACCCATTAAAACATAAACCATGACCGAACAACAATTTGCCAACCACGCACGCATGCATCCGCTTTATCATTATGTAACCGCACCACTGGTATTGGTTGGTCTGATTGGAAGCGTTGTCAATCTGGTCAATGCTGAGCCAAGCAATTTTTACAGCGCATCGTTGATTGTGTTGGCTTTCGTCATTCTTCTTTTCATCGGTGCGATGTTGAGAACCTATGCCTTGAAGGCACAAGACAGGGCCATTCGGGCAGAAGAAAGCCTTCGCTATTTTATCCTCACCGGAAAGGCGATTGACACGCGCTTGAGAATGGGACAAATTGTTGCACTTCGCTTTGCGTCAGACAATGAATTTGTTGCACTGGCCGAGAAGGCAGCAACAGAGGGTCTTTCTGGAAAACAGATCAAGCAACTGATTCAAAACTGGAAGGCGGATTATAGGAGGATTTGATTTTTACTATTTAAAACCTCCTTCAAAATATAAGCCCGATCATGGTTTAGAAGATATCCATCATCTAGACCATCGGCACCTCCATCAGCAAAATCTCAGACCCTTCTTCTGAAGAGGTCAACATGAATTCTGCTGTTTCCCAGATGCCGAGGCCATCGCGGTTTTCAATGTCAATGCCATCAAGGTTGAATTTTCCTTTGAGCACAAAAGCATAGACGCCGTTGCCGGGTTTTTTGATGGTATATTTTGCTGCAGCGCCATTGTCGAATGTTCCCAAATGGAACCAGGCGTCTTGGTGAATCCAAACACCTTCGTCATCGCTATTGGGAGAAAGTATCTGTTGCAGTTTATTTTTTCTGTCATCCATTTTCAAGCTGACCTGGTCATAACGGGGAGCAACATTTTTCTTGTTGGGATAGATCCAAATCTGAAGGAATTTTACTGCTTCATTTTCGTTCTTGTTGTATTCGCTGTGATGAATGCCCGTGCCTGCGCTCATCACCTGTATGTCTCCTTTTTGGATGACTGTTGTATTTCCCATGCTGTCGCGGTGTTCAAGATCACCTTCCAGGGGGATGCTGATGATTTCCATGTTGTCATGCGGATGTTTTCCGAAGCCCATGCCACCATTCACGCAGTCGTCATTCAACACCCTCAGCACACCAAAATGCATTCTTTCTGGATTGTAATATCCGGCAAAACTGAAACTGTGAAAACTTTTCAACCAACCGTGGTCGGCGTGTCCCCTTGAATCTGCTTTGTGTAAAATCGTTTTTGACATGGCCTGAAATTTTTACAAAGTTCGGGTAAGTTGTGGGGAATGCAATGGAGTTTAAGGGTTGAGGGCTGCAGCGTTTAAATGTTGAGGGGTGTAGGGGTTTAAAGGTTTAGCGGGATAAAAAACTATGGAAAGCTTAAAAATCAAAACGCTTGAACATCTATCAGGTGGTTTGTGTTATTATATCAATACCTTGACATGAAAAAAATGATACCTGCAGTTTTGATTGTTTTGTTAATCCTTGTTGCATTCCAATCTTTTATGGCCATATCCACTTCAAAAATAGAAAAGCAGCCCTACCGGGTGGTGAAAAAAGAAAGCGGTTTTGAAGTGAGGTTTTATCCTCCTGCCACTTTTGCGACCATCAAGTCGTCTGCAAAATCCTACAGAGAACTTTCAGGCTCTGGCTTCAGAAAAATTGCAGGCTATATTTTTGGCAACAATGAAACATCTGCCAAGATTGCGATGACATCGCCTGTACACATGGACATCAACCAGGATGAATCTTCGATGAGTTTTGTGATGCCTGCTGAATATGATATCAAAAGCCTTCCACGGCCTAATGATGCCAAAGTAGAGATACATGAATCTCCCAGTGAATATGCTGCCGCCATTGAGTTTGGTGGATATGCCAACGATGAAAGCATCAGCAAACATGCCGAGCAACTGAAAAAATCACTGGAAGAAAAAGGCATAAAACCGATCGGCCATTACCGCTACCTGGGTTACAATCCGCCCTATCAATTGGTTGGGAGAAAAAATGAAGTGATTGTTGCCGTTGAGTGGAAGGAATAAAATCAAT
>Ga0207909_1000013_pt1 | contig 80771 bp, 103 predicted proteins | sample LakMenEpi05May10_FD_150672 | JGI IMG/M metagenome (GOLD analysis project Ga0207909, IMG submission 150672) | Freshwater microbial communities from Lake Mendota, WI - 05MAY2010 deep hole epilimnion (SPAdes) | ecosystem: Environmental > Aquatic > Freshwater > Lake > Epilimnion/Euphotic zone ...
GTTTCCAATGTGTGTATTAAAGCACTCTAAAATACTTAGGCTGCCTGTTCTTAAAGAATGCTTTAATACGAACTAATTTTTCCTCCCACACAAGGGATTCCATCCTAGTCGCCGCCCGTTCGTGCTTGTTTATAGTGTAGCACAGGACCTCGTTTCCTGTCAACACTTTAGGATCTATGTCCAAAGTTGATTCTTGACTCGCATGCGAGTTTCGAGTTCCAACCTAGCACGTTCCAACTTTTCCCGAATCAACTTTTCACGTTGTTCCGGTGTCAGTGTGTGCTCTGTTGTGTACTTTACTTCACGCATTCGTTGTTTTAAATCTAATTTCTTCATTTTTCCTTTTCTAAAAACAAAAAACCCTAGGGTTTTTAATCCTAGGGTCCTTGGAGTTTGTGTGTAAACTTTTATTTACGACATGGTCTCCTGGACCCTGGTACCCTCTGGTGTGCGATCATATGACATGCTATTGATTGCCGACCAAATAGAGGGCGCGAAGCCGGCCTGTTTGGCTAAACAATTTGATATAGAATGTAATACGTTTGTTTGCATTTTTGTTTCTTTAAATTTATATACACCTTTTTATTGGCGCATGTGTGTATTGTATAGGTTTATTTATACAAGGTCAACCACTTGGTTGTTCAAAATGCAAATTTTTTTCAAGATATTTGCCTTAATAAGTACACTATGCAACAAGCATTCAACGGAGTACACAGCGGCGAGATTTGGAATCAAAGCCAATGTCTAGTACACGAATACAACATCAATAACACAATATATCAAACACTACGCGATACCGGGTTTAGTGTAACTGACAATCCACGGATATGGAAAAAATCAAACCAAACAGTGATCGTTTGCCTGGTTGACGATATACGAAGTTGTAGTACAGACTATCACAGTGACTTGCCCTACTTGTTTGATGCCAATACCACAGTCATAACCGACAACTATATCACTTGTCCCACGCAGTACCATGTGATAAGATTGCCCGCTAGTTTCTTGGGAATCTATCACTATGTGCCCAGCAACCAAACATGGCAGCCAGAACGAGATTTTTCTTTTGCAGTAAATCGAATTGACCAACGCAGATTTATGCTGATGTTGGAAATCGGACTCAGAGTACATTTGCACAAAGGCCATGTAAATTTCAACTGTTATCGTCCAGGAAATTCCGTAGTGTCAGACCCTGCTCTTATTTCCACAACCCGGGCATTAGAACATTGGAATAACCATTGGAACCAGACCAGCAACGAAGACAAATCAAAATATCAAAAAAGTTATGAATTGCTAACAGCACAAATGCCTGTGCGCAATTATGAAATAGAACATGATGAAATTTTTAATCGGTCATATGTTAACATTGTGGCCGAAACCTACAGCAGTGACAACAACATATCACTGAGTGAAAAAATATTCAGAGCATTGGTAACACCTGCTCCGTGGACCGTATCGTCGGGTCGATACACAGTGGCCTATTTAACTAGCTTGGGATTTGATACTGTGTCAGATCTAATAGACCACAACCATTACGATAGACTAATAGAAGTGCAAGAGAAGCAACGCATATTTGTATGGAAAAGCCTTGAAACTATTAAATCATTGAAGTCTCAAGATCTAACTCTGCTACAAGACAGATGTCAACGTGCTGCCACACACAATCAAACTGTATTGGCCGCAATGGCTGCTCGGTGGCCCAATGATTTTGCTCAGTGGATCAGCATACTTACACAAACGCTAACCAATCCACAGGCGATCGAACCCATTCAGTGTCAAATTTAAAATTCTTAACTTGACCGTCAAGATAATTTTGCATCATTGTCAATCTAAGATCAATGTTATGTAGATGATGTGTAGTGCTGTGATCGCCAATTTCCAGCCAATCAAGTCCATGGTCGGCACCAGGCTGGGAAGGTGTAACTAATATTGTTGTATGGTTAGTATCAAACTTGATCAATCTTATCAAGTCTTGATCGTTGTTAATTTGCTGCCAAGTGTTGTATTGTACAGCGTTCGATGCTGTGCATGTTATAACAACACTGACTGTGGATATTTTGGGATTTAGTTGCAGTGTCATCAGTCGTGTGTCGCCACAATCAACTATGTACTGTTCATGTTGTTGGTGTATCAACAAGGGCTTTCGTATGGGCTCTTTGTGTAAATTTTGATAAAAATAGTTGACCCGCAGTAATTTTGCAATTTCGTTTTGCAGTCCTGCTGGCCAAGACAACAAATCAGTGCCATACAAATCTAATGCTTGATTTACCACAGAACAAGATCCTTCGAGTGTCTGTACCGGAGTTAGTTGTGCAATGGGAAATGCTGGATGGTAAAACATGCAGTATGTTGACCCAAGTGCTGTTTTTATTATATCTGTCATATTGGTATTTACTTGTAAATATAAACAATGATTGAAATACACGGTCCTACTTACACCTACTCTGGCGAGATTCTGTCCAGCCCCGAAATTATTTTGGTTCGTGACCACCACTATAATCCCGACGAACATTGTTATCATGTGGAAAAATTATTGGAAAACAGTTCATGTGATCCGCAACAGCATCTGTTGGTATTTGATCACGTCAATATGCAAGAAGGATTAACCCAATATCCGCATGTTTGTTTACCTATGTTTTTGGCCCGAGAAAATAAAGAATTTATACATCAAGACATACAACCAGATTGGAGTTGTAAAACAACTACATTCAACTTTATGATCAACAAACCCAGACCCAACAGACGTCGATTGTTGGCATTAATCGAACAACATAAATTAACCAATTATTGTCATTCTCTTGCGTGGAAAACAAATGACATTAATACCATACCTGTAACCAACTATGTCTTTGGCCCCGAAGTTGCAATGGATCAAGGAGTTCGTAACGGTTCATTTAAAAATGCACACACCTATAATAAATTGTTGCAGAAAACAGTGTTTGAGCCTGCTTGTGTTTCTTTGATAACTGAACCTGCGTATTATGAAAAAGAAACTATAGTAACAGAAAAGACGTTGATGGCATTGTATGCAGGAACTATTCCAATTTGGGTTGGCGGTTGGCGCATAGCAGATTATATGGCCAGCATGGGATTTGATGTGTTTAATGACATTGTTGATCATAGTTACCAAAGCGAACCAGATCCTGAACTGCGATGCAACTATGCTGTAGAACGCAATCTTGAACTGTTGACAAATTTTGATCTAGCTTTTGTCAGCATTGAGTTAACACGCCTACAGCACAATTATGATCTGTTACAACAAAATGTTTTTTTAAAAGATGTGCTAGAAAAAACTCAACGATCAGAGTTACAGTCAATAGTTGCGCAGGAACTTTTCTAGATCACCATACAGTTGTGACATGACTGCTTCGCGACTACCAAACATATAAACACTGGTTGGTATGCGTTTGTCAATTCTAATATAATACGGACTTTGCAGTTTGCGATCAAGAGTTAACACAATGCGTCGATTGCCCGGGGTTGGTTTGATCTCTAGTTCATAATGTGCTAAATCTAACACACGACTGAACACATAAAATCCATGTTCGGTAAGACGCAGGCCACCGGTCTTACGAATGTTTGCCCACCAAGTCTTGACAGCAACTTCAACGGGCTCGGCAAATTCTTCTGGCAGATTGGCCACCAGTGCTTGGGTTAATTTTAGTTTATCACGCACCACTGGGCTGAACTGTGTCGCCCTGGGTCAACAATACCACAGTGAACTTGTCGGTCTTGAACTGTGCGTTTAGTTTCTTTGAAAGATTGTGTGCATGGCCGGGATTGGAGAAACTGACTTTCTTGTACTTGGGCCCAGGGTGTTGCACCAACATGTTGCTGGTTTTGAGATTAATAGGAGAGTTGTTGTAGAACACAGCCCACACCCCTGCTGACGATAAAACCTGTTCAGTTTTGTACGTGGTTTTATTTGTCAGTTCTAGAATAACTTTGGGTTTTGGTCTTGACATTCATTAAACTCCTACATTTATTTATGACAAATATAGGGACTTTTTAAAATGCTCCACCCTTCATTTCCACTGTAATTTCGCTTTCTTGTGCGGCATTTACAGCAGATTCTCTTGCGGCCTGTAGTGCGATCAACAGCCTTGTGAGGTCAGCATGGAGATCCTTGGCATCTTTGATGGGCATGGTAAAGTCTCTGGCACCACGTGCTTCAAATCCTTGAAGACGTTCGATAAATCGTTGAATGTGTATCATCTTGTCAAGTATCCTTTTAAGTCTGGCGGAGTCCATCCCTGAGGCTTGAGCACTTTGCCATCTTCGCGTTTACGCACCCGGCCTGTTTCGCGATCAACCTTGGCAAAGTTGGTTGCCATAACTTCTTTCCATGCACCTTCGCCATCAAAGCCTGCTGAATGAATGGCTCCAATTGTAACAACCAAGATGTCAATCAGTGCATCCAGTTGTTCAGTCAAGTCGTTGGCTTCGACGGCTTCTCGAAGTTCTCGATGCTCTTCGTCTATTAGATTCAAATACATCTTATATTGTGAAATAGAGTAGGCATCGACCTTTTGGTCACAGGCCTTCATGAACTTTTCTTGATCTCGGAATGGATTTGTCATAGTGTCACTTGTTCTTTGTTCTTAAATGGGCCTTGGTAAGGATAGCGTTGTAGTGCAATCAGTTTGGGATCCTGAATGATCTTCCAATTTCGTCCACGCTTGATAGAATACCATCCTGCGGCAAACCAACTTTTGCTTTTGGCAGTCTTGGTGTAGATTGGCAAGTGATGCACCACGTCCCACACAGGATTATAACAACGACCTGCTACCGGATATCCGTGTACAGAGGTATTGTCAGGTTTGGATGTTGTTTGTTCTTTGGCAAATACAATGTTTGATTCTTTGGCCGCAAGTTTGATTGTTTTAAATTGCTTGACTTGATTGTTGATACGAACTTGATATCCGCCATTCCATGCTTCGATGTTGCCAACTTTGCGATCATCTTCTTGTAAGATCCAAAACTGTTTGTCTGCTACGACTTTAGCTACTAACATTTAAAACTCCTTTATATGTTTCATTCAACCAACGGCCAAACCCTTCGGCGTTTTCACTACATCGTACTAGATCATACTTGCCGCAAAATTGCATAAACCTTACGCCCACCTGTCCGATATCCTTGTGCGAGATCTGTTCAATGATAGCAAGATCCACTGTGTCTTTTACTGCCTGTGGTTGATGTGTAAGATCAATCAACTGACGATTGCGTTCATAGTCATCCAACACACGATGTTCTTCACCGTTATGGTCTGTCCATCTTTGCAACATCATGTTGTTCCAGTTGTAGCCTTTGGTTGTACGGTCTGCAAATGCTTCTTGTAGACCCACCTTGTTCTTGGTGCCTTTTGTTCGCACACCAGGAAATGCAGAGAACACATTGTCGCTGGTATCGCCACGCATACATTTTTCGAACAACAACCATGCAGGATCAGGAATCTGTTTGGGTTCCTTGGTCTTCTTATCAACTACAGGTCTACCTTTGGCATCATAAATGCCTTCTGTGGTGATAAGTTCGTCTGTGATACCATTGTATTGTTTTACGTTTGCGGCCAGCAACTGCACAAAATCTGTGTCGCTACTGATCACAATGTGTTCGTCTTGGGGATGTAGGGTAATCCAACGGGCAATAATGTCATCGCCCTCTGCAGTGGGACATCGAATCACACTGCAATTGGTTCTTTCTGACAAGTATTTAGTCAAATTATCATACGTTTCCCAGAACATTTTATCTTCTTCTGCTTCTGTTTCTGTAAGAGCGGCACGGGCTACAGCACGGTTTGCTTTGTAGGGTTTGTAGTGATCTTTGCGCCAGCTACGTCCCTCCAGTGCAAAAACAACATGGTCTGCTTCAAAACGTTTAACAACCTTGTTAGCACTCATCAGCGTTGTGTGCAGTGCTACCCCAACTTTTTCCCATGGATCTGACGCACGAAATGCAGTGTGCCTTGCACGAAAAAACATATTAGCTGTGTCAATTAACACATAACGCATAGAGAACCTTAGACTTTGTTGTGGGTATTGATATATTGTAACATAAAACGATTCCAAAAGCTATGGCCATCCTTGCCAAAATGCCATGAATTGGGTGCAACTGTTTCTATTCCTGCGGCTCTGATTCGAGCATTATATGTGCCTTCTGAGTTATACGGGTCAATGTAACTGTTGCCCCATTTTTTTGGTTTCTTAATACTACTAAAATCATTATTACCATTGAAGAAGATATGATTAACACCCAGTTTGTTTAGTTCGGTATGTAACTTCCAAATTTCATCGTGTGCTTGTTGAGTTTTTTGTTTCCAATCTACACTGACTACAAACTCTTTGTAGCGTTGTTTATGCTTGTCGGGAACATCATCCTGGCCACTGGCACCAATTTGGTAATATACTCCGTCAATCAACCATTCTTCTCGTTCCCAGGTGCTCCACTGTATTACCATCAGCACTTCTTCAACATGATGTATTTTTTTTAACCAATCTCTGGTTGTGCGTAAAATTCTAGTGTTACTGCTGGCACTTTCAGCATCACAGTGAAAACTGGCTCGTAGTGCATCGCTTAACCGCCTGCCCCAACTCACTGCTAAATTTTCTGGATGCGGAGCACGACCCATGTAAAACAACTGTCCATCGTCCATGGCAAATGCATGCGGATTAACTGCTTCGGCAGCCGCAGTGTGGCTATCACCGTTTACATAAAGAATCATACAATGTTGTGTTTTGTAATATGGTCATGCATGACATTTGCCCATTGAGTGTGAGCCGCACTTTCGTAGTGTTGCCATCCTGGAGTTATTTCTTTATAACCTTGGCGCTGGCACCATTCAGTGTAGATTAATTCTTTAGAGTAAGGTGTTAAAAATGCATTGTTCCAGTCAAGTTGGTTTACTTCACTTGGCAAAATAAACTCATCAAACGCATTGAAAAACAAATGCGGAATTTTTTTGTACTCTAACAACTTGTGTATGTTAAAAATTTTATTGTGCCAATAAGCACCTTGTACCAACCGCCAGTAACCATCAGGTTGCACATTTTCAACATAATGTTTGTATCGATCTTTATATTCCTCAGGAACAGGAATACCTACTCCAATTTGGTTTATTTCCCAAAATCGTCCCTTGCCCCACTCGTCAACTAAAAACCATTGTACGCGATTAAACTGTGTCCATCCAACCACTACTAGATCAGGTTTTGGACTGCTGGGATTGTTTAAAAAATCCAGTGTTTGTTCGTAAATTAAATCATTACTTGCACCCGGGGTTGCATCGTTGATAAATTTTGTTTTGTATTGCCCGTTGAATCTTTCGGCTAACTTAGGTGCCATTCCGTGAGTAGACTCCGGCAACTCTGTACCTGCTACGTTACTATCACCGTTGAAATATATCAGCATTATGACACTTCGGATCGGCCATCCCCTATGTCGCGACTTTTCACCACACGATTGGGATTGTTTGCCATTTCTTGTTCCCATGTTTCCATCACAACATGACGACAAACATTCTGGAACCAACGATCAACAATGTCTGAATCTTTGTCGTCGGGTTTGCCTTGATATCCAGCACGAATCAAATTGGCAACAAACTTGTCGTTCCAGTCCAGTTCAAATGCACCTTGATGCATGTTCTCGGGATCCACTTGCATGCTGAGAATTGCCACATAGGGCTCGCCTTTTTCTGTGGCAATTTCTTTTTCAGTTTTTACTGGTACCTTGGGCTTGGGATCAGCCTTGGGTTTAGGTTCAGGTTTCTTTTTAAATCTATCAAAAAATCCCATATAGTTTCCTTAGAATAAATCCACAGTTTCCCAAGGCAAATAGTTTTTGCCAAAGTGTCCGTAGTTGGTTGTGCTACTGTAGATAGGACGGAAGAGATCAAATCGTTCAATAATGCCTAGAGGTGTTAGATCAACGTTGTCTTGCACCCACTTGGTCAATTCACGACTTTGTGGTTTGTGGTCTGTTTCGACGTAAAAGCTCATGGGCTGTGCCATGCCAATAGCATAACTGATCTGTACAGTTGCCCAATCTGCTCGACCACTGGCCACAATGTTCTTGGCAATCCAACGTGTCAAGTAGGCAGCACTTCGATCAACCTTAGTGGGATCTTTTCCTGAGAAAGCCCCGCCACCATGAGGACTATACCCGCCGTATGTATCCACAATAATCTTGCGACCAGTAAGCCCAGTGTCACCATCAGGACCACCAACGACAAATCTACCAGTGGGGTTAATATAAAATTCGGTTTGATTATCAACATAATTTTTAGGAAGAATATTACGGATAATTGATTCTACTTTGTTGCGGAGTAACGCTGTTTCAATATCATCGCTATGTTGCGTAGAACAAACAACTTTAGCAACACGTTTGGGTGTGCCAGCATCATTGTACTCAAATGTCACTTGGCTCTTGGCATCTGGGCCTAGCCATTCAATGCCCAGTTCCTTGCGTTGTCGTGCAAGTTCTTCCACAATACGATGGCTCCAATAAATGGCACTGGGCATGTGTGTATCGGTTTCGTTACAAGCATATCCAAACATCAGTCCTTGATCGCCTGCACCGAATGTATCTGTGCCCAGTGCAATGTCTGCACTTTGACCATGTAACAAATTGGTGATCTCAACAGTGCGCCAATCAAACCCAGACTGTTCATACCCAACGTCTTTGATAACTCTGCGTACTGCTGATTCAACTTCTTCGGCATGTAAGATGCCTTTGTATTCGCCAGCAACCACAACACGATTGGTAGTCACTAGTGTTTCACAAGCACAGCGTAGTGCAGGATTTTCCTTGGACATTACCAAGTCCAGAACAGCATCGCTAATAGCATCTGCAATTTTATCCGGATGTCCTTCGGATACACTTTCACTTGTAAATAGATAACTCATTAATTTCCTTTTATTTTCCCCATCCGTTACCCCACAGATCAACGTGCAATCTTGGAGTATAGTAGTATCCACGCACAAGTGCCCAGTCTGCAACATTCACACGGTTCTCTGCATATGGAGCAACAACACCACCTTGTGGCATAACATATACCACGCCTTCAAATCCTGCGGCACGATAAGCGGCCACAGCACGATCTACTTCTTCAAAGTGTACTTCGCTGTCAATCACAAACTTAAGATACACAGTACCAAAGTTTTGATAGTCTGCCACAATCTCGGGTTTAATTGCCTCTGCCCATGCTTCTCCGCTGGCACTGAGTTTGGGACTTACAGAGAATGTAAGTTCATTGTGTCCTGCCAGCCATGTGTTAAGATATTCTCTAAACTTGGGCTGTAACTTTTGAGTACCATTGGTCTCAAATGTAACATTCTTAATGCCACGCATATCGTCATGATCAAACAAGTCTTGATATGTACGTTGCCATCCCAGCAATGGCTCACCGCCTGTGATCACAAGATGTGTGTCATTGCCTGTGCGATTGGTCCAACGACGGTCAGGAATCAAGTCTAGCATTTTGTTTACTAGTTCATCAATCTCATATGTAGGGCTAAGTTCTTTGAAGTCTGGATGCCAACTTGCATAACTGTCGCAACCGGTGTTCACAAGCGGCAGTTCTTCAAATGTTTTATACAAGTGTACACTCTTGGCAACTTCATCTGCTTCTGTGCTTTTCTCCCCAGGCCGGCACCCGAAACCTGCACAGGTAAAGTTACAGCCAAATGTGCGTAAAAACACACTGGGTACACCAATAAAGCGACCTTCGCCTTGTGCCGAATAGAATAGTTCTGATACTTTTAATTTCATATGCTATTATATACTAATCAGTTAAGACTTGTCAACTAAATTTTTAATAATTCGTTTGACACCTTGCTCGAATGACATTGGTTTATAATCGGACATGACCGATCTCAGTTTGTCAATGTTGGGTCTACGTGTTGCAGTACTGCCGGCCTTGCCAGGAGAGGAAGTCCACTCAGGGTCAGTGTGACCCAGTTCTTCGGCAATGACTTTTACTGCATCCCGAATGGTAATTTCTCTATCATTGCCTATGTTGAACAATTCACGTGTTTGTGTTTTGGCGCAGAATATGCTGGCTCGAACAGCATCTTCTACATGACAAAAACTGCGTGTTTCTTCCGGGCCAACAACTTCAAATATACCATTTTGAATCTTGGCAATTTGATCTGCCAAGAAATGACCAGCCTTGCTGTTGTCACCATACACATTAAAGTACCGTATCATTACATAGGGCAACGGTGAGTTGGTCAAGTAGTTTTCTGCACAGATCTTGGGCAAACGATAACTCCATCTAGCATTGTGAATATTGTTGATCGTGATATCTGTATGCTCAGCCACAGGACTAACCGGATCGTCACTTACTACTTCACTGGAACTAGCGTACACTAGTTTTTTTAACTGTTTATTCATGCCGGCAAATTCAAATACATTGAAGTCGCCGACCATGTTGTTCCATAACACTTGGTTGGGACGCTCGTAAAAGTTCTTGGTTCCGTTGATTGCACCATAGTGATAGATGTAATCAAAGTCCACAGGCAAGTCTGCGTAGGCCACATCGCCTGCAGTCAAGTCCACATCGATAAACTTGTCACAGGGCGGTATGGTTGAGCTACGACTATGGTTGTCCATGGCCCATACTACATTTTTTTTATCGTGTTTGAGTTGGCGGCAGATTTCTGTGCCCAACAAGCCGCTGGCACCGGTTACTAATATTTTCATTTGATAAATTTCTCGTTGTCGTCAATTACACTTTGAATCAGTTTGAAGTCAAGACCCAGTTTCTTGATCAAGTTATTCCACGCACTGGTGTCTTTGGGCAAGCAATGGCCTCCGTAACCACGTGTGTTTTTATTGGCCATCAAGTATGCAGGATTGATACAGTCACGTTGCGTGATGGCATTGTACACATTCATGTAGTTGGCGTCTAGTTTTTGACAAACTTCATAAGTGACGTTGGCAAAGGTCACCTGCATGGCATGGTGTACGTTGTTAAAATACTTGACAATTTCTGCTTCTGTAGGTTTAACGCAGGCCACATGCTTGGGATAGAAACCGTGAATCTTTTTAATCAACTCAAAGTCTTCTTCACGATAGCTGCCAATGATCAACAGATCATGATTGTGAATAAAGTCTGCCAGTGCAGTCTTGGCACGTAGGAACTCTGGCACACTACAGATTTTCATACGTGGATACTCTGCACTGAGCCGTTCGCTTGTGCCCGGTACCACTGTGCTTTTAACTGCAATCAATCCTCGGTAGTTTAGTCCATCAAGGTCTTTGATTACATTTTCTACAATGCTGGTGTCACAGTCTCCGTTCGGTGCTTGATTGGTTGGCACACTGACAAAAACACAATCAGCGTCTATAACGTCCATGATAGATGATCCTTCGTATGCAGGATCAAAGAAGCACATGTTATGGCCCAGATACTCTAGTCCTTCGTACACTGCTTTGCCAACAGTACCTTTTCCAATTACACCCACGTTCATTTGTCATCTCCTGGAATGATTGAATCTACTCTGTACGTGTCAGTTTCGTAGTCTTCTCCGCCACGTGGACCTTCGGCAAAGGCAATAAATGTACAGCCATCCACTGTGGTTTTCATGGCATGAATCTCATTGGGTGGGCTGATAATAAAGTCACCTTTTCTAGCCAAGAATTCTGTAGGTGTTACGTCACTGTCTACGGGTTTGCTGTAGTACACCATACTGCCTGTGAGCACATAGGTATATTGAGTAGTGTGTTTGTGATAGTGATTACCACGTACTGCACCGGCTGTGTTGGTAATCAAGCAAGCGTGATTGATACCGGCCTTGTAAAAGATATCTGTAATTGTGCCACGGTCGTCGCTGAACGTTCCTAGCCCTGTTTCGTTGTTGTTGTAAATGTTGTATTGTTTCATTGTGATATAAACCTTGTGTTGGGATTGATGCGTAATAATGCTTGCTTAAGACCTTCGCCAATGTTCCAACTTAAAATTAGAGCGTATGGATTGGGATACTTTGCAAATTCATTATCATCTAAGATTGGTATACGGCTAAGAGGAGTATACTTACCTTGCTTGTGTTCACTAGCATCGGTAATACAATGCAGGTGTGTTTTATTTAGGCCATGCCACGCAAGCCATGTATTTGCTTTGGCGGCAGCACCCACGCCAATGATCACAGCGTCAGGTTCGTCTTGTAGTATTTGATAAAATTTAGCCAACCATGTGTTGCGTTGTTGTTCAAACTTCTTTTGAAGGCCCACGTAAAAGCCTGGATCAAATAGGCCAGCAGTGGTTTCTGTGTGGATAGCATTCGACACCTTTTCCGGCACTCCTGCACCTGTGCTTTTTCTTGCTACCACACGCAAACTACCACCATGATAATCAACCACATCAAAGTCCGCAATTTCTAATCCAGCCTCTGCCAACAAGTTGTGCAGGCTCTTGATAGTAAAGTAACTGATGTGTTCATGATACACCATGTCAGTGAAGCGTCCGCTACGAACCATTTCCAGCCAGTATGGAACTTCAAACACAAATACACCATCCGTGTCTAGTAGAAAACTTACACCATGTGCAAACTCTGTAGGATCGTTAGCATGATTGAATACATTGTTGGCAATGACAACTGAGGCACGACCATGTTTGGGAACAAGATCATAAGCAACATTGGGATGAAATAATGCCTGTACTGCATCAACTCCTTGTGATTTGGCCAACTCACACATTGCACTGCTGGAATCAATGCCCAACGTGGCGGTTGATTCATTGTTGAATTGTCGGATCAAGTATGCATCGTTGCTGCCAATTTCCACCACAAGACCCGCAGTGTTGTATTTTGATTTGATAGTTGTGGCAAACTCGTCCCAGTGATCTCTTGCTGTCTTTGAGTTGCTGGATGTGTAACTGTAACTGTACAAGTTGTATCTTGCTTCGGCATTGCTGACATACCCCAATTGCAACATGCCTGAGTTGGGATTCAAATGTACTTGCAATGGAAACACTGGCTCACTTAGATTCAACTGATCCCGGGACACAAACGTGTCTGCGTAGGCGTGTTGTCCAAAGTCCAATACCTTGGTCACTGATTCTGTAGTGATTAAACATGTGTCCAACTGTCTGCTGTGTGTTATGTCTGTTGTCATTTTGGAAGTTTAAATTGTGTTGTTTGATTGTTTGGATCGTTGGCCTTCATAAGTGCCCATGGATCAATTTTTCCTGCGGCTGCCGCATCCCAGTGGGCGGTGTCGATATTTTTAGATCGCATATACGCAGCCAGTTTACCAACATCCACAAGCCGATTGTGTGTGACGTACTTGTTATGGAAGTCTTCGGGATTTTTTGGATTGCCTTCAAAGTACTTTTTCTTTTTGGCATTTTCATCTGCATTATTACCAGTTAAATCATGACGGTCGTGTGTGACATCTACTTCAATGATTTTCATTATGTCCAGCAGATAAGCCATTTGACTAACTTCAGCATCAATCAATTGATGCTTGCTAAGATAACCTGTTAGCTCTGGCCACTCTGCTGGTATAATGGGAAATATACTGTATGGATGTTCATTGTGAGTGTGTACTTTTAACAACTTGAACTCTCCAGTGCATTCTATAATACGTTGGTCCCATGCTTGTGTTGACATGATGGCATCGTCGCACCAAACAAACAACCAATCAGCATTGGCATGTGTGGCAAGTGTATTAAAATAACGATTGAGTGCTCCGTAACCTAACGGTTCAAACTCCAGTGCAGTATACGTTACATCTCGTTGGTCTAGTACGGGTTGAATCGCATTGACAAAATGTTCACACCCAATTTCATCGTTGCTGTCAATGCCAAACACAAATTGTATTTGACTCAAGTCGTGGGCATTATCCAGCAGACTAAACACACTGCGGCTCAGTGCATCTGTGCGTTTGTGCGTGGGAAGTAGTACGGCTATTTTAAATTCACGATTTGTCATGGGGAGTTATTGTGATTTGTTCTATCTTGTATTTAATAGCAGTTGCAATGGCCTCAGCAATATCTGCAGGTGTCAGTGCAGGACCTTTGGCATAGAGTTTTTCAATTTCATCTGGGGTTTTTGCACCTTGATAATTTTGTTTTAACATATTGCTACGTATTTTACCAGGCCTGATTTCTGTAAAGAGCACGTTGGGATACTGTTTCTTCACTGTATTCATACTGTAATGCAATGCGGCCTTGGCGGCAGTGTAGAATATGTTATACACAATAGGATCATCAATGTTACTGCTGGTGATATAAATGAAATGTCCGGTGGCACGTTGCTGAACATATTGCTTGGCCAACAGCAATGCGCCTGTGAAGTTTACATCAACTTGATTTTGCTGATTTTGCCAGGTGTTATCTTGCCAGCCCCGGAACGCACCTACATTAGCACCGGCACAGTTAATAACAATGTCGTATGGAGATAGATCCAATTGATCTATTGCTTCAAAATTGGATAAATCTAGTTCGTTCCTTGTTGGCGCTGTAATTGTGTGTTGGCCAAACAGTTTGACACATGCTTGACCGACACCAGAACTACCGCCGGTGATGAATATGTTCACGCAAACAGATCCTCATTCCATTCACGATGACCTTCACGGAAAGCCATGTTAGCTTGTGTCTCACGTACTTCTACTCGATAGCACCACAAACGAGCTGCCTCTCCTGGACCCCACATTTCGGGAATGTACACTCCATTCACATACTTGTACAACATGTCACTGAGTCCTTCGCAGCCTAGGCGAGGTAATACTACAACCTTGGCCATTTTCTTTTCCACTAACAAGTTGTATGTGGCCATTTCTGGATCATCCGCTGCCACAATTAGTGTATGATCAAATTGGTCTTCTAATGTCTTTTTAAGTTCTTTAAGTCCACCGTAATCAGCGGCCCAGTTGCGAACATCCAGTTCATTGGTACCAAAGTAAAATTTCATACTGAATGAATATCCATGTATCAAATTACAATGACTGTCTGCCCTCCACTGTCTATACGCACATGGAAATGCGTCGTGATACTCTTTAGTACTTGTATATTTGTAAACTACGGGATTTAATGTTGTCATGCTGTTTCTCCTATGTTATTGTAGCATAGGCAGCAGAGTTTGTAAAGCGGGAATGATGCCGAAGACCGCTGTAAAGAAATATTTATCGTATCACACATCGGGATGCGTATAACTGCCTGTGCGATAGTTGCCTTGGCCGGGAATGGTATTCCTAACACCGCCAATGGGATCCTCTACGTCGCCAGTTCTTCGTGGAATCAAGTGTACGTGTGGCCAAGGCACTGTCTGCCCGGCTGCCGCACCATAGTTTAATCCAATGTTAAATCCATCCCAGGCACCCAATTCGACCTGCGATTGCCCGTGATAGATTGCATCTTGCACAGCATCCATCAGCACACCCACTGTGTTGTATTTAGGTACAAACAACAGGTGTCCTGGGGTCACAGGATAGATATCCTCGAACACTTGTACATGAAAATCTTCACGTACCAATTCAGTCCAAGGCGCATGTTGTTTGTTAATTTCCTGCGGCAACCCAGGAACGATTTCTTTTGTGTGTGGTAAAGTCATAATTGATCCTTTTATTTGACAGTGGTGTAACCCCAAGGCTTACTAAAATATTCCGACAGTTGAATCTGTGCAGATTCGTTGTTTAACAAATCAAATCCGTGATACTGAGCGTAATAAAAGTCCCAGCCAACACTGTGTTTGGGATTTTGTATCCATTCGGCCCGACTCCATGGCATATACTCGGACCATTGTACCCCAGAAACTCTGCTGTTAAATTTGGATCCCAACAGTTCAAACACCGCCGCAATTTTGGTTCGTTGCAGTGCATAGTCGAGCGGTTGGTTAACCCAAGGTACAACACTGGGATCTACGTCTTTGCCAGTTGCACCAATGTGGATGGTGTCTAATAGAATTGGTTTTTGATACAGGGTAGCAATGCGCTGAATGTCAACAATCAAATTAAATATCACAGTGTCGTTGATTACACTGGCCAATGTGGTGCCACTGGACTTGGTCACTTGTGTGCCAACATGCACTGCAACAAGATCTACTCGATTCCATACCTGGGTAGTACAGCGATCGCAGGATTCATAAATCAATTTGCCTGTGTACACAGTTTTGATCTGAGCAATAACGTTGTCCCAGTCGGCCATGTAAGGGGTTGTATCAAGCCCGAGGTTCATGGTTCCGATATAAAACCCGTCCACTTTGTATTTCTCTGCTTCTGTGGCCAATACTCGTTGATACGAGACTAAAGTGTTAAAGAAATTTGCGGTAGAGAATGTAGGTGGCAATGCAAATGTTGAACCGGTACAGCCAGGACAGATATTTACATCATTGATGTGATTGACTGGAATTGCTTTGATAAACACACGGAGTCCTCGGTCTTTGGAGTACTTGACCAGTCGCCAAAAATCTTTAGGTATGTTCTTATCACGGTTGTAGGCAATTGGGCTTGAGTCATACAATTCTAAATGTCCAGTTTTGACATCAATGGGAATATTGGTCTGAAAAACAATTGTATCAAATCCAACACAATCAATCTTATCAATAACCTGAGACACAGCATCGTATCCTACTACCAATTTACCGTCCGCGGTATAGTCAATTTGTTCGAATCGCATGTCCACGATTGCACTGCGGTATTTGTCAGAGCTTATTGCAGGCTTTACTATGCAATTAGTAAGAGCCGAAACTGTGTGTGTAGTAGGGGCAGGTGTGGACGCAACTGCTATAGTAGTTTCTATTGCAGTGGCACCAGGCCCGGTTATCGGAGTTCCAGCCCCACCTCCGCCACCACACCCAGTTAGGAATAAAACCAGCCCAATTGTGCTAATAATAAAACGCATAATACTTTCACCAAGAGTTGTTTAATGTACACGTATTATAACAAATTAAGAATTATTGGTCAACTAGCCATTTTTGATAAACTTGGTGCAATTCTTCCCAATTTAAGATTAATTCTTTGTAATTTCTTGGATTTTTAATACTTTGGTGTGTGTATTCGGAATTTACTATGTAATCAATGCCCAGTTGGTCGGCCACATACTTTTCTGGAACAGCGGCACCCACTAAACTATTGTAGTCGATGCGGATCACACTGTTGTACCTTGACATAACTTCTGAATCGACCAACTGATATGTAATATGCAACCCATGTAATAAATTTGTAAAGTCGTCAGGATCCACATTGAATGGAGCCACTGGGGTATCTGTATAGACAAAAAATTCATCTGTGTGTTTTGCCACAAAATAACTGACAGCCACATCAAAATAATTTGACCGATCACAAACAACCAATGTAACAGAATCTCTTATCTCTCGAGGTATTTCCAATAACTCGTCAACGTTGTTGGTGTGATATATCCAACTGCCAGGCAAAAGAGTACAGTTTGAATACCGGAATGCAGTTGGTGCTAATAATCCGATCAACAAAGATTCAACCCAGTGGCTACCAGTACGCCCTGGGCCGTAAATGACAAAGTTTTTATATCGTTCCACGGTCTAAGTGCTGTAGTTTATCTGGTACATTGGTCCATTTTTCATGGTCTGGCAGTGGTGCCTTACTTTTGGTAATAACAGGCCATAGCTTTGCCAGCTCAGCATTGATAGCTATAAATGCCCGTTGCGTTTCCGGAACATCCTCTTCAGCATAAATTGCATTTACTGGACATTCTGGAACACATACTGCACAGTCAATGCATTCGTCTGGATCAATGGCCAAAAAGTTTGGTCCTTCGACAAAACAATCTACCGGGCATACATCAACACAGTCTGTGTGTTTGCATAAAATGCAGTCGTCAGTTACAACATAGGTCATCTTGGAGCAAAGTCCTGTTGTAATTTAATATTGTCAAAAAACTCTTTCTTTGTACTTTGATCTGTGTTAAACGCACCTTTAAGCACAGTGGTCTGTGTTAGACTACTGTGTGCCATAATGCCGCGATTCTCGCAACATCCATGTACTGCTTGAATATAAACACCAACGTCTGTGGCATCTGTGGCTCGCATTATTTCGCGGGCAATGTCATTAGCAAGTTCTTCTTGTAGTGTGCCACGACGAGCACACCACTGAGCAATACGAGTGTACTTGCTAAGGCCAATGAGCTTTTGAGCGGCAATAATCCCGATATAAGCAACGCCACTGACAGGTTGGTGGTGATGACTGCACATACTGCGAAGCTCACTACGCACCACAAGCATTCCTTCATATCGATCCGCTGAGTCATTTGGGAAAGCGGTTGCATCTGGTTCTGGTTCATATCTACCTGCCATAATTTCGTTAAAATACATTTTAGCAAGACGTCTTGCTGTGCCTTTTGAGTTGGGATCTGTTTCACGATCAATCAGCAATCGATCCAGCACTGTTTCAAATGCTTCTGCGGCTTCGTCAATTAGTTGTTCTACATCACCTTGGTGCAGGTAGTCACTGACGTTATCGCCTGCCCAGAAACGTTTGTTGTCACGTTTCATCTTGAAGCGAATAGCATCGCCTAGGTAACCTTCTTGGTAATCTTTGTCTGACATAATTTCAGTTGCTGTTGTAATTGTGGATGATTCCGTGGCATTGTTGCCAAAGCGGTCTGGTGTAAATTTCTTTTTAGTATCCGAGTGAAACACTGGATCTGGTGCAAATTCTTTTTTCAATCATAGTCTCCGATGTTAAGGCAGTGGATTGCCATTGTGTTATTATACAGGGTATTTAGGTCGTTGTCAAGGAACAATGGTTATTTTTCTGCAATCTGGGTAATCAACCGGGATTGGCTTCGGCCGATTTACTTTTACATCTTCCAACAACTCTAGGCCACGAACAGCTTCTTCGATTGTGGGCTTGTAATGATATCCAACTCGGAACACTTGTTGTGTTTCCCACGGCGATATGGTCAAATCTCTACCATCATATCGTTGTGCCAATATAGTATCATATGCAACAACATCATCCAACAAGATTGCTCCACCACGCCCAATGTGCAGGGGTTTACCGTAACCAAAACTCAAGCATTGCATGGCGCCTTCACGGTACATGCCCTTTTCAAGTCTACGTGCTGAATCCCAAATGCGTGTTTCTAGGAAAGGATATTCACCTACCCAACGTTGCCATTCATGGTCTAGCAGTTCGTACTTGATGCCTAGCTTGTGCATGGTCATTGGAATACTCAAATAGGTGTAAGGAGTAAACTTGCACTCTGTGACTTGATCATAACGTAAACACAGTTCAATAGCATGTGTACAGCAATCAGTCATCACAGCATACGGAGCACCTGTAAACTCTGCCAGTGCTCTTTCAAACTGTAGTATTTTATCGAACATACCATGCCCAAGCGTGTTGAATCATATCATCTAAGCTATGCGATTGCCATGCACCGGCCACCGCATTAAACTTATCTGCACTGGCAGTGAGCATGGGAGGGTCACCCACACGTTGTTCACCTACTGTGACCGTTAATGTCTTGTTGGTAATGCGTTCAGCAGCCGCAATGATTTCGCGATTGCTGGTGCCCATGTTTGATCCAAGATTGTAAATGCCTGCAGGAATTGTTTGATCCAACGCCAACACATGAGCCCGAGCAATATCATCCACGTGTACATAGTCACGAATGCATGTTCCGTCTGGCGTGGGATAGTTGTCACCGTATAGTGTAAACTCTTGATTGTCACGAATGCTTTCTAACACACGAGCAATGATGTGTGTGGCACCGGGCTCTTGTCCATGACGCCCTCGGGGATCTGCACCACAGGCGTTGAAGTAACGAAACGAAACATAGTCAAGCCCATATGCTCGATGGTACGATTCCAACATCATGTCAATCATCAGTTTACTTTCGCCATACGGGCTAACTGGCTCAGTGGGATCAACTTCGTCACACGGGACCATCACAGGTTCGCCGTATGTGGCCGCACTGGAACTAAAGATAAACCTAGTTTGAGGCATGGCTCGTGTTATGAAAGTAATCAACTCCAGTGTTTTGGCCACATTGTTAAAGTAGTATTCACTTGGATTCTTAATACTAGGACCAACCAAGCTGGTTCCTGCACAGTGTACAATAGCATCAGGTCGTACGTTTAATAACTTTTTAAATGCAGTATCACTGTCAAAGTCTGCCAGTACAAAACTATCAAGCAGACCTTTTTGATGTTTTTGTAAAGGTCTGCGATCGATGCCCACAACTGTATGCCCTGCGTCTTTTAACTGCAAGGCAACTTGTCCACCAATGTATCCAGCAACGCCTGTGACTACTGTGTTCATTCTTCGATTCTTCTCACTTGGTACTTCTCATGTGCAGTATGATCACGATAGCGATTGCCTGCACGATTCCATTGCTCGCCTTGTCCAGTCATAATATCAATCACTCGATCAATAGTGCCGTTGTTCCAGTCTGAGATCAAGCCCATGTTGTGATGTGGTTCACGCAATAGGTTTTGCATCTTGTGATAGGCATCATCTATGCTCCAAGGCACGTAGAGCCTATTAGGGTCATTAGCGAATGTTTCGGGGAAACTACGATAAGCAGGATATAACACATTACACCCAAGAGTATCGGCTTCAGAAACAGTGTTAGATACCCAGTCTTGTAAAGCACAATTGAATAGCACCCGAGTATCATTAACAAGATTATAGTAGTCATTTTTGCTTAGATTATCATAAATTTTTAACTTGCCTTCTTGCTCGTACATTCTAGCACGTTCAAGATACTTGGGATTGTTACTGCGCAATGGACCACCAGAGAAGATGGCAAACTCGCACGGTTCTTTGGTCATGTATCCATACATTTCAATCAAGTCCATGTAGAAGTCAGGTTGCTTCTCTTGGTCAAACCGTGCGGCAAAGCCTACACGACGTTTGCGTTCGCCAAATGGTCGGATATTCTCTGCACCACCAATTCGCTCTAGCACTTCTTCTTTGCCAAATGCTAGGCCACTAATATTATATATAGGAGCACGCCATCCAGCAATGCGCATATGAGCAACCATCTCTTCGTTTGTGGCGAGAACTCCTGTAACGAACTCATTAACCATGTGTTCGTAGAGTCCCATCCACTTTGCCATACCCCATACATGTACGAAATCATCAGGATCAATGGACTGAGCAAGACAGCGCACATATACCCTGGGACGCTGATCAGCAGGAATTTGATCAAATATATATGGTAAGCTCTCAATGCCTGGTTGAAACATGTCCTCAAAGTAGATAACATCTTCACTTGTAACTTCTCCTTTGCGCATCATTTGAACCAAGTTCATCATCTGGCTCATGCTGAAATAACTGCGACCATGTGCGTCTAGCACTTGTCCTACAGAGATTGCCTGTGAGTTGTCAATGGTTGTGCCAGGAACATAAACTACATCAAGCCCACGTCTATCAAACACACGCCGGTTCCACTCTGTAAGTTGTAGTGTATAGCGAGCCTCGTAACTCTCGAGACCCATGTAGAATAGTTTTCTCATGTTAGATATTTCTATTCAAACGACGAGCGTCCTCTGCCCACATGTCACGAGCATTTTTGCCCTGTGAGTACTTGTTGTATTGTTGCCATGCATAACTCTTGAAGTTATACAGGTCTGCTTCGTTGAAGCGATATCCAAAATCGCGACAGAAGTCTAGAAAGTGATCCAGCTCATCCTGTGCGGCCTGGGCCTTGGGGTTAGAATATACTGCTTGTTTACCCATGGTAGTTCCTTTTAAATTTTAATGTTAAGATTGGGACGAGAAATTTCATATTTGATCAAAGCGCCGTTCTCGCCATCCTCGGCCACTTCAATCCACACTGCACGGTCAGGATACCGAGCGGCAATTTGTAAGTACAGATCATCGCTGATCATTTCACAACTCTTAAAGTTCAGTTCCAGTGTTCCGCCTGCGTAGAGATTCTCTAGCCAGCGTTTAAACTGAATAAATTCAATGTCACGATCGTTGTGAAATACATTAATCCAAACACGGAAATGAAAGATATGTCTATGCGGCACGCCAAGAAAGCTGACATCATACTCGTCACCTGTGGCCAATGCAGGATCATCTGCGGCAGCCGGATACTTGTGGATGCCTTCTTTGCGGAATGTGATCCAGATTTTTCTTTCTGCCTGGTTCATGATTCTAATAGATTGTTCTACCAGTGCCTGTTCTCTTTGTGTCATAAATTACTCTCTATAGATTTATATACGTCGGGGAAAAGTTGTCTACTATTTAGATTTCTGCGATCATCAATGTTTTTTAATGCGTCAACAAATGTTACACTAATTTGTTCAGTATTTGCAAGACTTTTGACAACATTTTGATAACCAGTTATATTGGAATAATCTTTTTGTTGCATACGCTCAATCACTTGATTTCGGTACTCAACACTTAGACCTTGAGGATCAAATGGTCCAGGACCTGTACCGTTATGGTATACTGTTAATGAAGCTGTTTGGAGTCGGAATCCTTGATCACGTAACCAATCAATTGTGTTCCAAACTGACATTGCATTCAAAGAGAGAAAAACCATATTAAACGAAATACAATGTAACGGAACGTCACGTTTGAGTTGCAAAAGATTATTTTCAAACTCTGTCCATTTGCCCGGCCAACGCAGGTACTCGTATTCGACACCAGTAGCATCAAAACTAACCAACCATCTTACATTAGTCATGTTAATCAAACGTTGGTAAATCTTAGTATCGGTATTCAGTAAATTTGTATTAATTAAAAGTTTACAATCAGGATTGCGAACAGCAAGTTCATCAAGTAATAGTTCGTTTTCCTTCATTAGCAGCGGTTCGCCGCCAGCTAAGTACACTTCTTTTAAAGATTCTACGTTGTCTAGCACGTATTTCAAAAAATTGTTTTTGTCTCTGCGCTCAATTTTAATAGTGCGCCCAAGTTCTTGTGCCCACAGCGAACTAACAGTAGGATGACAATACACACAGGCCAGGTTACAAGTATTACTCCATCGTGCATCTAAATACCTAAGATCAAACGTCCCAACTTGATATATAGAATCATCCTTGTTAGGAAAATTCTGTAGCATGTTTACTTGCAGGGTATTTAGTCCGCCATCTATTCCGCCATGACACCAAGCACAACCAGGCACAACCTGATCGTTCAACATACTACGTTGAATGTTAATATTGGTTGGACCAGTTAGCATTTCCGCAACCGAATCAACTTCATCTAAATTGCCAAGATTGTTGCGGCCAACACAACAGTTATCTACTCGTCCACTAGGTTCAACATAGACACTAATCCATGGCGCCGGACAAAAATTCTTATTGCCGGGATCGATCATAATTTCTCGTCCTTTGTGTATTTAGACCATGGAGTGAATTTGTTTCGATTTTGTAATGTGTGTAGGCTATGGCACCAAACACCAGGGTTGGTTGCCGCAAAGTCTCGATCGTCTATTTTAAGTGTGGTATTATACCCCAGCAGACGGATGTAAGGAAGTTTTACAGAGATCATTGGAATAAAGTTATTGTGCTCGCACAATCCACCTTCAAGCAATCCCTCAACACACTTGATATCAATGTCTAGTGTGCATAGATGTCCTTTGTTTAAAAAATGTTGGATCATCTGTTCCCAGGGAGACCAAAACACAGAATCATTGGTTTGTATGCTAGAAGGAAAACTCTGATTGGCACCAAAATAAATGTGCTCAATGTGTTGTGTTGCATCTTCATACAAGGCAAAGTCATCTAGCCAATCTTGAATTTCACTGACTGGCTGTAACCCCACTACAAACAATGTTTTCTTACCAAATGCTGGAGTATGTTCTACTTCTGTGCCTGTGAAAAACTTAACATTTTCGTGGCCTGCTCGGTTCATTTAGATTGTTCCTGTTCAAGTTTATCCAAATTGTCTACAGACAATTCCTCTTCATCTGATTGTACACTATCTTCGGTATCTGTGTCAACAGTTTCGAACAGGCTGTTGAATTGAGTGTGTGCGTTCTTGGCTTTTTTGCCTTTGAACCCACGTGTGCCCACAATGTCCATCCAATAACGATCGTAGGATTCAATAATGGCTTCTGCTTCGGCACGATCAGCAGTGGCAAAGATTGCTTCTACAATGTCCTCAAACTTGGTATGGTCACCGCATGTGTCCCACATCATTCGAGGCCTATTGCCAGCATCAAATTCACGATTGGCACGTTGTACAGACTCTAAGTGTAACCAAACATTATGGCCCATTAGCAAAGCATACGAGAAACTGTCCCAACTGGTTTTGCCTTCCTTACCAATCTTATTTAGGTCACCTGGCTTGTAATAGCAAATATCTTTCATTTGTAAATGCTGACTGATAGGACTGTCTTCAAATGTATCAACCAATCCATCTGCCACAACACCTTGACTGAATGGGCGTGTGTCTGCGGCATATTTCTTGTCATCCACAATGGGGTTCATTCTGTAACTCCACTTGCCGTTGTGTGGCAACACAATCTCGTGGTACACTTGTCCGTTGGCTGTGGCAAGGAATGGGCTGGCACAATCAAAGGAAATAGTAAATTGTGGATTCACATACTTTCTAACAGCCCTTTGAATCACGGTGAGTAACACAGCCCATTCCAACTTGCTTGTGCCCAAGAAATGCATCCAATCATGAACACCCGGTTGCAACAAGTTATCATGACGCAGTGCTACCAATCGTCGTAGCACCAAATGCACATCGCACATGTTCTGACCACCCATTGACCACCCATTAAAGTGTGTGTCGGGATATTTTATCGGATCACAGTACTCTTTCATCATGTCATACCAGCGATCTGCATCAGCATGATTGGCACCTTGCAACACATTCAAGAATTTGGCACCACCATTCTTAACACCTTTACGATGCTTCATAAAGTAATCGTTGTTGAACTTGGTAGCGTCAACTGCTTCTTGCAGTGTGGTAATTTGACAAGCCGCCGATGCTTTCTTGTCATGAATGACCCAGGTTGGAATATCTAGGATCATGCCATAGTCAGACACACCGTCTAACCATTTAAGCACAGCGTCACGTTTCTTTTGTGCTTTGGCACAGCCTGAGTTGGCTTTCCAATCGCCTTCCCATAAGCCTTTAGCAATCTGGAATCCACCTGAGTCGCCTAATATTACAGTGCCAGGTTCTCGATTACGAACCATGTCCTCTGACCAGTCCTGCTTGGTCAAATCCAAATTAGCATGACCACCGGAGTACAAACTCCACCGATATGGGAACAGACCCGTTTGACTGTTGAGCCAATTCATCTGTTCCATGTCCGGCATGCCCTGTGGCATACGTGCAGGTTCTATGTATGGCCCATTAACTGGGTCACGTTGCTTGCCTATGAACGTGGCATAGAATCCTGAAATGGCAGGCAAGAACACAGCATAGTCATTCTGTTTGGCAGTTAAGTTATCTTGCGTCATAAAATTTCACTGACTCTATTAGATCGTAATCTATTTTATAGTATTCTTTGAGGTGGACCATATGTGTTGGACAGGTATTTAGATGTTCGGTAAGCATATCTTTTATTTGTTGTTGCGTCCAGCCAACAACTGTTTTAGATTTATCATACCATCCTGGAAATTGGTTAGCTTTTCCTAATGCAGATATATTGTATGGATTATGAATATCTGTATGCCATTTTGATTGTTTCCTAGGAACGATTTTATCAACCGCCCAGTGATTCCATGTTTCGGACAAAAAATTATCACAATTAAACCATACAGTTCGTGCATGATCTATATTGTCTAAAAACATGGTTTGTGGTGCTGTGTGTTCGTCAAACACTATATGATCAAATATATCATTGAATCCTATATTTAGAAAAAAATGAGGATTCTCCGGAGAGCAGCCAACAAAGGCCTGCGCCGCACCTGAGATCCATCGGTCTATCGGATCTTTAAGCACAACCACATACGTAGCATCATCAATGGGATCTTTAATATAATTAATATTATTTCCATTAAATTTGTCTTTCATCCAAGTACTAGCATTTTTTGGAATGTTTATATATATGTAATTTTTATTATTGACTCCAAGATGATGTATCCCTTTACCCCGGCCGTTCCAATCGGTAATTTTCCAACCAAGAGAAAGAAGAGGATTACCCATTACTTGCTCTGTGCAGGTAAGATGTAGTTGTAAACAGCAAGACCAGAGTCAACTGTGATCATTGCGGCACCATCATCGCTGATCTTGACAACTTTGTCGCCTGTTAAATCCATGATAGAAATAAATGTCTTGATGGGCCATGACCACGCACGTTTCAATTGACCAGTGATGCCTGGTTGGAACACAAAGTTGCCTGCGTGTGTTGAATGGTCACCAAAGAAAAACATTAAATTGCCATTTTCTGTTTTTGCTTGGAAGTTTGTTTCTTCACTGTTGGCCTGTGCCTGCATTTTTAAACGCATGACGCTGGCATTGGTTGGCTCAAACTCAATGTGCCAGTTGACACCTTTGAACTTGACAGTTTTAAGTTTCTCATTCACAATCTCACTGGCCATAAAGCGATAACTGTTTTTAAAGTCACCTAACTTGTTTTCAAAGTTAATGCCGTCGGGCTCGCCGGTACTACGCCGTGTGATGCTGAGTTTGGCATCTTCACGATACTCTTGCAAGTTCAACAAGATTTTTAGTTTGCTCAAGTTAGGCATGCCGAAGTTGCCAACGAAGTCTGGAACTGGATTGGCAAACTTGCCCTCAACTACTACAGACCTGTCTTCTGCCAGCCCAGAAATAACTGTGTCTTCTTCTGTGCCTGTAATTTTTACCAAATCGATTACACCCAAATCAAGTGTGTGTTCGACTAAGTCTAATAAATGATCTCTCATGTTTAATTCTCCTATTGTGTATTGTATATGGTTTATTTAGATTTTGCAAGTTATTTGTTAACTATTTTTGCCAAAGTCTGTCCACCACGGATGCTTTCAAGCTCGCCAGGTTTACGCAGTTCTAGCCAGGTTAGATTGCCCATGTCTGTCCAACTGAACATTTGTCGGTATCCAATTGATTTTGCAATTGCTTTTACTCGGTTTCCCGGAGTATAGAAACAGAAATTCTTTTCAACCAACGCAACACAATGTGCTCGGTCGCAGTCGTTGAATGTCATTGCCAATATACCACCTGGGCGTAGTTTATTAAAGATGTTTCGTAAGTATTGCTCCACCACTTCGAGTGGGGTAAACTCAAAAAAGTTAAATGCAAGACACATGCCAAATTGATTGTCTGGCAGTGCGTCTAGCACGTTGGTTGAGCATGGGTTTTGTTCGTATACTCGCAGTCTGCGTTGGTACTCTTCTGGAAAAGTACTCAATGCTGGCTGCAATAGTTCCGCGCTGTAGTCAACAAGGTATAGAGGATCCAGTGCTACCAAGTCACTTATAAATGTTTCAACTCCGGGGCGAATAATTAGGCCAGGATATTTCCAATCAACATAGCTCTTAATGCGGTTAGAAATCATTTGTTGAACGTCTGCAGTCATTGGCATGCGACGATCTAGAATTTGTTGATTGACCTTTTTATTAGTAGGCTCGTCAAGTCGACCATACCGTGCTACCGCTTCATTGTATAACCTGGTGCTTTCGGCATACTGTGTTTTTTCAGCCGTCTCAATCATGCTGTCTAGTTCGCTTATTAATTCAACCAGTGTAGAACTAAAATGATCAAAAGCAGTTATTACACGAGTTTGATCTTCCTGCAGAGTTTGTGTAAATGCACGTGGCTGTATCACACTGTTCTGTACATTATACACAATTTCTTCTAGCTTATGCCGTGCAGTATATTGGATGGTGTTAACATCAAACTCTGACAAATGATTGCGGTATGCAACTAATTCACTAAGTTTCATAGATCACCATTCAAATAAAGTTTGGAATGTATTCTCTGTGTTGGTGGCACTTGCCAAGTCCCAATCCAGCACACCCAACAAGTTGTCAATTTTTTGATCCACAACAGTGGCCTCCATCAATCCATCATCAAATGGCAGTTCTGTGAACCAAGCAGGCAAGCGTTGTTCATCTGTGGGATAACCAATTGACGTCCACCCAAGAGCATTGCTTTTAAGTTTACACACAATAGTTTTCATACCATCAACAATTTGCATACTGTAGTTGTCGCCATTCATTTTCCGCATGTTGTTCCAGTTCATGGCAGCTCGCACATGTCCTGGCATATTGGCTTTGCCAAGCCTTGCCTCTTCTGCACCATACTTGGTCAAGTTGTTCACACGCTTGGGCGACCCTTTTTCCCAGCCCGGACGTTCCATAAACTCATATTTGAATTCACGAATACGTGCTACAATGGAATCTCTGTCAGCACCATGCAATGTACTATTTAGAATTTCCAACAAGAAGTCTTGAATTACCTTAGGTGTATCACTACGCTTCAAGTCCAGGCCCATGGCCTTGGTCTTGCCCTTCTTGCCTTCCACATCCAGTCGCTTGCCTTCCAAGTCAATGATGTTCACAGCATAGCGTTTCTTTGTGATAAACAGGCCACGATCTGCCACCAGTTCTCGACCTGCCGCAATCAACGCACCCATCTCTCTTGGACAGTGAAATGCCTGTTCCATGAAGCCTGGAAAACTCTCATTCACTTGTTCAGCAATAGAGTCATACAAGGCAATGGCAGTTTCCTTGTTCCACGCCATACGACCTTCTGCTACTTCTTTCTTCAGCACTGGCCACGCAGTAAAGTAGCAGGAGTCTGTGTCACCATAGATGATGGCTTCGCCGGTGTGATCATACACACCTGTGATACATTCGTTGATGTGTGCATCCATGTGCCGGGCAATGGCACGACCAGTTAGTGTAGTGCTTTGTCCAATGCGATGATCGAAGAACCTGCAACCAGGATTTAAAATAGCACCATATAACGAGTTCAAGTTAATCTTCTTGACCAACTGTCGCTTGTCCCAGAATGCTTCTTCTTTCTTGTCCCGGGCTGTTTTCTTTTTGGCCTGTAGTTCTTTACGTTCACTGTACCAACGTTCCAACAAGCCTGGGATGATACCCTTCTTTTCGTATGTGAGAATAGTACCGTTAGCACTCATGATCCAAGGCTGATTGCTGTCAAACATGATGGTCCAGATCTCTGCGGCACTGTGTGTGCTTTCTGTGCCATCTTGCCAGTCAATAGTGATCTCTGTGCCACGTTGCTGTTCCATTACCGCAGTGTATTCCAAACTGCCAAACAAGCCCTCCCAGGCAGCCGCAAAACTTGCACCCTTGGCAATTTTTTCTTTGATGTAGTGATCACTCATGATGGGACGCAGTTGGCCTACTACAGTTTCTGGTCCCATGTTCATGGCACGAATGGCCGATGGATATAGACTGTTGATGTCGACTGATCCAATCCAGTCATGCAGGCCCTTCTTTGGATACGCAACATACGCACCTGCGGCCTGGGTGTCATCGTCTGTGAGTCGTTGCTTGCGATTGGGCACTACCATGCCACGTTCGTGCGCTTCATTGATAATGGCCTGCTCAGTCACTGCCACAGCACCCATTGTGGTTTGTAGTAGCACAGTATTGGCGTGTGCCAGTTCGCTGGCTAGACTCAAGAACTGTAGTTTACGATCCAGTTTGTGCAACAACAGTGTATCTTGTCTGTTGTATTCAATAAACTTTTTAAAGTGTTGGTTGTACAAAGCATCCAGGGTGCCTTCAAACTGTGTCTTGCGTTCGTTGAGTTCGTACTCGCCAATGGCATCTAAACTGTACGAATGGCGTTCTTCATATGTGTACTTGCGATACAGTTGCATATAGTCCATATGCACACGACCAATCAAGTCATATGTTTGGCTTTCACTGCCAAAGCGTTCAAACATACGCATCTTGGGCAGTTGTCCCCACAGACAGAACTTACGTGTGTCGTCTTTGCTCAGCACACGAGTGCAACGATTCACAGTGTAGGGAATATCGTAGCCTTCTGAGTTCCAGCCACTCAGCACGTCTGCATCTTCGATCAAGTCCAGGAATGTTTTGATCATGTCCTCTTCTCGTTCAAACAAGATGGTATTTTCAAAGTCCTTCACAAGATCTTGTGCAGTTGCCCACGATAAGCCTTTGGGCGGAACTGCCAATGTGACCAATTGATCTAACCAGTTCAGGTAGACTGAGATTGCAGTGATGGGGTTGAATGGATCATCCACAGGCGAGAAACCTCGTTCTTTGTCAAAGTCTACCTCAATGTCGAAAAATGCAACATTGAGTTCTGGAGCGTCTTGGTCTTTGTAGTTTTCTTCTAAGCAACGAAAGATAGGGTTAATATCACTCTCATACAATTGTTTGCTAGAGTGCATGCGAACTTCCTTGCGGAACTCTTTGTTGTTGCGTGTTGAGAAACGACTCACAGGTGTTCCATAGATACTTTGGAACTTGCCTCGAGGGTCATCGTAGTAAAAGATGTAGTTGGCAGGATACTCTTGGTATTTCCTCACGCCGTCTCGGCGTTCTACAACGTGGATGCGATCGTGTTCACGATCAAATAGTGCGTCAATATAACTCATAGTCTCCGTTTGTGGCCGGTAAGCCGTGATTCATGTTCCTTACGGGAACGACTCGCTGTTGTAAAACAGTACTTATAGAGTTTTGCCAACAGTCTCAAGAATTGTTTCAAGTGTTTCGTGGTCTTGTTTTTCTTTACCAAATTCAGCTTTGTGTGCTAACTTGATAGCCTTCTTTAAGATGGCAGGCTTGACTTCTAGTTCCTCAGCAATGGCTTTGATGGTGTCGTTGAGACCACCTTGCAGTGTGTCAATTTCGTGCATGACCTGCATGCCCTCGTTGATGATTTGAACGAGTTTGATCTTTTGATCGCCGTTGAATGATTTGGGTTGTGACATAAAATGCTCCTTGTTTTCTATTATATACTTGTTCTAGCGCAAAGTCAAATATTGTTTGGCTCAAGATTACCAAATAAATATCTGCATGTCAAAAATATATGTAGAAATAAACCAAGCAATTGATTTTAACATTGATATTTACAATACCCCCATTGGTGAACAGTTCTTTAATCAGCATGTGGAAATTACCAAACAAGATCCAGTTCGTGCAGTGCCTGTTGTTACAGATTTTACCAAATACACAATTAACTATTTTATAAAATTAATCGAAGAAGCACGTGACACCAATACAGTAGACTGGTCCATGTACAATATTCAAGCCGGCCCGGAACATTACGAGTCTAACCAGTTGCATTTTAATTCAATGCATAAAGATTTAGAAGTAACAGCAGGAATCAACAAATATGCAGGACTTGATAAAGAACAAATAAAATTAGTTGACGAATTGCATTGTTGCCTGCACAGTTTAGAAACCACTGAAGCCCCTCTTGATTACAATTTTACAGGACGGTCGTTTGCTAACATTAGTTATTTTATTAATGGCCCAACAGACAATCAAATGCCCGAGCCTGTAAAATTTGCCAGAGTAATCAAACCAGGCGAGGTACAGTTAGATTACCCGTATGTGGGCAAAGAACCATTCTTTTGCATGATGCACAATGATAATTCAATGTTATTACAAACTTGTAAAATGATTGATCGTGTCAGCCTTAATTGGAAATTACATCTCAACGATTTCAATGGTACCCACTGGGGGCCAGCGCCGTGGCCCAATGATGTGAATGCCGCGCTCACTGAGTGGTACTATACAAATCAACTTGACCTAACAATGCTAGGATACAGTTTAGAAAAAATAATAGACCATACTGGATTTTGTATTCCAGGTAGAATTGACAATCTGTCCAAACTTGAGTACATGAGAAACACTCCAAACATCCAGATCACTGGATATCAACTTATTAATTAAACATGAATAAAGATTTTCCAAACATTGCAGTGGTACTGTACGACAATTTAAAACCTGAATGTGCTGATATCGCACAGAACTTGATTGACTTGACTGAGTTTAAACTGTGCGGGCGATACCAGTTTAATCTATATCAAACAAAAACGCTCACTGAAGAATTAAAAAAACTGGCTGAGCAAGGGTACGACTGGGCCGGCGTAGTTGCCGCTGGAAACTTCTTGCAAAATCAAACATTGGTAATTGACACAATTGAACATGCCAAATTAGAAAATGCACCAATGGCCTGTCACATATTAGATCGTGGCGGCTATTATCATTTACACCCACAATGGTTTGCACTTGATTTACAGGCATGGACAGCAGTTGGTCAACCTGCATTCGAAGAACAGTCTGGCCCAGTCACGTTTACTACACGTAAAACACATCGTGATACAGACAATGCACACGATGATTATACTCCTTGGTGGGTAGCACCCGAGTCAGAAGAGTTGGTAGAATACACTAGCGATTATCAATATACCGGTATCAATGTTATTGCTGAGTTTATTCGTGCCGGGCACCGCATAACTAATATTTCCAATGAGATCAGACAGAAGAAAAATTATTGCTATCCTGATCATGGACATGACGATATTGTAAAACTAATTGCTGATAAAAATCACGAGCCCCAGGACGAAGCACTTTGGTGGTTTGGATTTGCTATGCGGCAAATTACCAAAAACTTGGACACTGGTTATTATGTGTTGAACACCGAAACATTGATTGATCCGCAAGAGATGAAACGTCGGCCGCTTGATTGTTTTGTTGGGGTATGTGGCGGACTCAAGCCTGCTTGTATAACTGGCAATGATAATTTTGTTGCCAACACCATTGTGTATCTATTTGATATCAGCCGAGCGGCAATAGAGTGGCAGCAGTATTTGTTGGCAGAGTGGAACGGTGATTTTGATGTGTTTGAAAGTGTTTGGCACAAATTTCAATCAGCGCATCCAGACTATGGTCCTATGTATCACAGTCATCAGTCAATCGCTGACAACATAGATTGGTTTTTGAACAATGCCGGATTAACAAGAACTGATTTTCGCGCAAGATGGATCAAGTATTGTGGCATGACACACACATTTGTACACCTTGACCTTATGGATGCTGACGCCACTGCAAAAATACTAGAAATAACCAATCAATCTGCGTTGGGATCCTATTTGTGGACCAGCAATGCATTTGTCATGGACTATCTGATGTTTTTTAAAACTCGGGCCTGGGCCTTGAACAAGACTCAGAGCTTTATCAACGAACTTGCTGCCAATACTGCACAACCTATTTTGTTAGAGAATCAAGGTTCTCTTAAACACATATTACCCAATGTGCAGTAGAATGATGTCTTTTTGATCAACCAACCGATGCTGTACCCAGTTGGAACTGCAATGTACATGTGTGCGATCAAACATGCCAATTGACCCCAGCTGGTAGTTGTACACACCGTCCAACAGCCAGGTGTCCACAATAGACGGAGTTCCTGCCCAGCAATGATTGACTTCCTGAGTCTGACTAACAGTGCTTATAACAGGAAATCGATTGTTGTCGGCAATAAATTCTTTAAAGTATTGCTGTAAGTCATCATTAGTCAAGAATGCCCGATCCCATATTACAGTTTTAAACACCCCGTTGATATTTTCATCTAATGGGATGATTGCACTTTTGGCATAATTTAGATCTGTGGTAGGGTATACACCGTCAACATGCAGTTGGTGCGGCAAGTATTGTCGCTGATAGGCCATGTAAAAGAATGTACCGCGAGGAACATACCGATATAAAATATCACCCATTCGCCGAAATGCTTCATCACCTGGCTGCAATATGTGTCTGCGATCAATGTTTGTAATTTCCTGTCCATAGATGCGCAGTGAATCTTCAACACTGTAAGGACGATCCACTGGATCAACATCAATAAGTGCTGCCAGGTCAGATTTAAACCACACAATGTCGTCAGCAGTTAGTGCATTTTCAAAAGTTTCAACCATTTTTTATCGCCTCTCGATAGCTGTTTACAACCAAGTGATTCCACTCTGGGTTGCGCCATGCGCCGTGTACAATCATGTGGAATCGATCAGTATCACTGTTGTTATGTACTGCATGCTGATAGTGGTTGTTGAACAAAAATACACTGCCGCTATTTCTAAAAGGCACAGTGCCATGTATGTTGGTTAGTCTGCAATCCTCTGGATTGTTTAGAGAAATGTTTACAGCGGCACCAGGGGTATTGTTTACATTGTCGCTATGGGGTGCAATGTATCCTCCAGGTTCGACCAACATGTATCGTAGTCGTTGATATTGATTGTACGGAAACACATCTTTAAAAAATTTCACAGTAACCGGGCACTGATCTTGTATTTCAGTCCAATTGTACTTGACTTTGTCAGGATCTAGGCCATATGTCTGCGGAACATTAGTCATTGTAGCACCGATGCCATGTACAGCCAAACTACGCCAGCCCTTCATTCCCGCTTCTTCGCCGCGATGGAATACAAACATGTCTCGCAAGGCCTGTGCTTCTTGGTACATTTCTGCGTAGGGTGCGTCAATACCAAGAATTTCTAGCCACGGTGCTTGACTGTGTTTTAAAATCCAATCAGCTTGGAAATGCACATCGCCTTCTGGAAGTGGCAACAACTCAAATGTATTCTTATCATTGTATTGATCTAAAAATTCTTTAATCCACTGTTCCATTGCTTATTTCCTTGTTGTTTAACACAGTGTTTAACACTTGTCTTTCCCAGTGTTGATACTTTCTACCACAATGAGAATCACACAAGATTAATCTGCCATCTTTGTATTTTTCTATTTTCCAACGTTCTTCAATTTGATTGAACCATTCTGTTGCGGCTTCAATTCCTATTTCGAGTGCATTGTTGTTGACATGGTCCACAATGGTCTTTAGTTGTGTGTGGACCAGATCGTACCAAGGTCCATCCATAAATGTACGGGGAAATGCACCAAGATAACAGCAAGGATACACTTCTCCATTGGCAGCAATAAAAATAGTTTCACTGCGATTGCTGTAACAATCCAGTGTTTCTTTTTCTTCTGGCGGCAGCCGTGGAGTTGTATGGTCTTTCCATTGTATTATTTGATCAATAGTGCGTGGCCCATTGCGGTCATCAACAATGCCTAAGATATGTGTCATATTTCCATGGCGGTCAAATGCTGGTCCGTAGTCCCGACCGTGATCAGTAAGATCAAATCTATAAAACCCCAAGATTTTAGCCATGTCGCGACAGGCATCAATTTGATGCAAGTTATGTTGAAATTTAATCATTTTCCACACAGCACTACTGCCATTGGACATTGCCGTCTGCGCATTGCGAATGATATTTTGCCAGTTAGTGTCTACTCTATACATGGCATGAGTGTCTTCAAGCCCGTCAAGATCAAATATTATTTCCACATTGCACTGACCAATGCGTGTCCAGAATTCTCGATCTCTGGCGCTGCCATTGGTATTGATTGTGATTCTAGTGGAGGGATTAACACTACGGAAGTACTCAACAATTTCCACAGCGTCTGGTGCCATTATGAAATCGCCAAAGTTGCCGCAAAAATCAATAAGCCTTAGTTGTCGAATAAAATCAACAGGAAATATCTGTTTTACTTGTTCCAGTGATAAAGATGTTTCAGGATACCCAAAGTTGTGCGGATATCCGTTTGCATTTCTTACACACAATGGGCATCGTGCGTTGCAAAGTGTTGTGAGTTCTAGGTGTATCTCTTTAACATTATCGATGGTGATCATGATGTATATAGCTCACTTTTGGATTCCCGGTAGCGAATCGGGCCGTCCAAGGCAGCAGCCGCCTCACACTTACGGTAACAAGTACCGGTCCTAAGGTGTGTTCTTTTATTTGCCGGCAACTGCCAATGCGGCACCTTTGTTAAAACTTGGTGACCAGGGTGAGTTGCCCTGCTTTAGACCTTTGCGCTTGCTCCATTCGTATCCTGCACGGTGCCCAGAGCAGTCTTTGGTACACTGTGACCCCAAGAAACTTAGTTCGTCTAAATGATCTTTTAAAAATGTATCAGCAAATGCCTTGCACAGTTGTCGGATGCGTGGGTTGGTTGTGGTCTTGACATGAAACTTTTTACGCACTTCGTCCTGTGATGGATCTGCGTAGCCTGCATACACTTTGTGTACACCAGACTGGTTGATTAGGTCTGTGCAACTTTCACCATGCCGATCTGGCATGTCTTCTGTGCAAGGACTCAGTGTTGTGATTATGATGCTACCCGGGGGAATGTCGCCAAACTGTTCCTGATAAGCATCCATTGCCGCACGTTCTGCGTGTACACGTGAACCATCTTCTGCAGGATAGTTTATGGCACTTACACAATTGTCGTTGGGATCTAGTACTGCGGCAGCCACCATGCCCAGGTCAGTGTGGTCACGTTTGCCTTGAACTATTTGACTGCAGAGATCCACTAGAATGTTATCTAGTTTGTCTAAGTTTTTGATTCTGAAGTCACTTAACAGCATTATACTGGTGAGTAGGGATTGCGGAAACGATCGTATCCGTCATCTTCTGGATATACAGGATAGTCGTTTGCGCTCATTTTTTAGGTTGCACTGCTGTTGGAACGTTTCGATACACACGCTTGGTAGGGTCGTACACAGTTTTCATTGGGCCTGCACCGGCCAACTGTTTGAGACGAGACATAGCCGCATCAAACTTGTCAGCATCCATATTGCCGACTTTTTCGCCTTCATCAATATCAGGCTCTGTCATTTTGCCTAGTCTAGAAATATGCGATTTGCTCATCAAGTGATCATCTTCCGCGTCCGGCTCTGTTCCGCCGTAACGACTAGCGTCTGCATGATGACGAATACCGGTTGCGGTCTTTTCAACTCGTCCTGGGGTAACAGGCGTAGTATCCTGCTGGCCCGATGGAGGACGGCCACGGCCCCTCTCGCCCTCAGCCAGTTCGGGTTCTTGATTGGATTCAATGTAATCAGCCGCTGTGTCAATATAGTCAGCCGCATTAGTAATTTTCATTTGTACCCACTCTGGCATATTTTCGTTGTCATCCAACATGCCGTTGAGTCTGCGAGCCGCACGTACAATAGTGTTCAATTGATCTTTTGCTTGGTCACCTTCGTAATCGTATTCGCCCGAGTCAGCGTGGTCAACAGAGTGGCCATCGCTGTCTACTTTGGCTTCCGCCATGCCTTGCTGACCGTAATCGGCTTCAATGTTATCCAACATACGATCATAAATTTGTTCAAAGTCATCATCGCCGTGATAGCCTGTATCGATAGAGATATCATCATACATGTCTTGTATAGATTGTTCAATTTCTCGGCCGTATTTGCCTTGTTGTGCATTGTATAGCATGTCAAACCCGTTGTCGCCGGATCGTGCAACTTTGTGTAAAAATTCTTCAACATCATTGCTGCCAGTTTCCGCCACACCTTGAGGTTTATCGTTGGGGTTGGTAGTCAACATAAACTCTTTGTCTTTGTTGAACAGTTTGGCCTGCATTGTACGTGCGGCTTTGTTTGCGGCAGCCTTATCTTGGAATGCATAAGGATTGTCTGATTTGTCTCGGATCAGTTTTCCATTGAGGCGAATATACCAAGTACTTGACTGCTGGTCAAGTGCATGATTCTCGTCATTGGCGCCACCGTCTGCACGATATGCTTGTGAGTCTTTGCCAAAGCCACTGGTGCTGTTAGCAACGTCACGTTCATATGCATCACGTGGGTCTCTCATTTCGTATAGATCATTTAGGTTCATTATGCTTCCTCTACGTAGTCAGCTGACAGATCTTGTCGGCGTTGTCTAGCCTGGTACATTTCCAAGGCCATCTGTGCTTGGTCTAGATTTTTAAAACGGCTCTTCATTGCACGGTCACCATGACGAATTTCAAATCCCGCACGTTCGTCTCCGTATATTTCACATGAACGACCGTCTTCTAATGCAATGGTTTTAACCGGTGCTGATTCCGCATAGGTTGGTTCTTGCACAGGTGTTGTGGGCATTTGTACAATGGGATTCTCGTCAGTGGGATCTTCTGCAACAGCAGTGATTTGTTTGGCAATGATGCTGGCATCTTTCGCAGGCTTTTTACTGATGTCACGATCTACTCGAACCGGGTCTTTTAAGTCAGTGTCTTTCTTTTCGTCAGCAATACTGTCAAGGTAGTCAGCAAAGGACTTTTTAACCTTGTCTAACTTGTCTTCACTGGTCACTGCTTCTTCCAGGGCTTCCTCGTCGTGCTCGACACTTTCGCTGGAGCCAACCATGTAACCAGCACTGGGTGCTTTCTTGTTGGGATTGCCGCCTAGTACTGGACCTTGATCGGGCATTTTAAATAATGCAGGCATTTGTGGCACAGACCGTTGTTGTGCGTTCAATCCTTTTGAAACGCTATCTGGTGTGATAGTGCTTTCAATCAATGCAAGTCTCTGCATTATCGTGTAAATTTCATCCATGTTATGCCCTCGCGTCCTTCAAATAACTTTTCAGTTGCCACTGATACTTGCCGTGTTGGCTTTGGCGTTCTGCGGCAAAGTTTGCAATGTCTTCACGACCTTCGGCAGCACTGGCTTCGAAAACTTGGCGGCTAAGGTTGATCATTATTTGGGTGTCTGCGAGTAATTCTTCCAGCATCAAGCGAGCACGTGGCACTTTGGTTTGATCCGGTATCTGTGTTAGTTCTAAAAAGCGGCTGAGACTGCCAGGGGCATATTCTTCTGTGGTGCGGATGTATTCAGCAATGGGATCTATAGCATCAAACGCATCTTCGTAGATCTTAGATAAAAACTTGTGCAATTCACCAAAGTCTGGCCCTTCCACATTCCAATGAAAATAGTGTGCCTTCAAATAGTACGAAAATGTACTGGCCAAATAGGTCTTTAGTAAATCACTTAACATTTGTTTTCCTTGCTTTCTTTCTCATACTTTTCGGGGTATTGGGAAAAGGGTCCGTGGTATATTTACCAGAAAAGAAACTATCGGGATTTCTTGACTGCATGCCGCCCATGGGCATGGCCACAGTGGCAACGCTACCACTACTGGTGGCACCAACGGATGCATTTTCTTTGATAAATTCCTGAGCTCTCATGTGAGTATCTTTAGTAGATTTCCTTTGATTTTTCCGGGACCGTAATCCACACGCATATTTAAAACACGTATGGTGGCACCGGGAGAATTGACAAGTTCGTAACTGATTACATATTCGCCTGGCTCTGCTTCGATCTGTATCATTTCTTCAAGATACTCATCTCGCCAACGCCAGGTTCTTTCAGCAAATAATTCGTCATCTACGTAAACGCGGTAAACAGGTGGAGTTTCAGTCCAACTGCAATCAACGTCACATAGCACACGAATAAATTGTTTCATTGTGTATTTAGTGTTATTAACCGCATAGTTAAATTACAAATAAGTATCTATATGGCCAACATAACAATTCCTATAGTATCTAAACGCACCGCACCGGTAGTAACAGGTGACGGCGGCGCACGTGATTTAGCTATGATTGAAACCATGAAACGCATGGCCGCTAGGCCCGAGCGCACAAGAAAAAATTTAACCCCTGTAAATTTACAATCAAATGTGTCAAGAAACACTCGTGTGGCACTGATACTTGCCCCAGAATGGGGTCCATATATTCCACCTTATAATCTTGCTAGACTGACCGCACTATCTAAAGCATCCGGGTATGCCACACAATGTTTTGACATAAACATCGCGGCCTATCACTACGGAGATAAAGACCAGTGGAACGGATACAATGATTGGCGCTGGAAAAATGAAACATATTTTACTGACATACACAGATCTATTGAACCGTTGTTGATCGAATACATTGACAAGATTGTTGCGTTTAACCCCACTGTTGTGGGTTTCAGCATTTATTACAGCAATAACCAATGTACCAACTGGATTATACAACAACTAAGACAGCGTATCCCAGATGTAAGAATTATAGCAGGTGGGCCACAGGCCACGCAAGAACAACTTATTGCACCGGAGTTAATGGACCACATTGTGGTAGGTGAAGGAGAGATTATTTTCATGGATCTACTAGACAAGGTTGAAAATAACATAGTAATTACCGAGCATATACATCGCCACGACAAAGGTATTCGAATTGACCTTGACAGTATGCCCATACCAGACTACAGTGATTTTGATCTAAGCCTGTACACTATGGGCACAGGTATATCTTCTGAAATGAGTCGAGGCTGTGTGGCCAAATGTCAGTTTTGCAGTGAAACCACATTCTGGAGATATCGTAACAGGCAGGCGTTAAGCATTGTTGACGAAGTGGAATTCAATTACAATCAATACGGAATTAAAACAGTTTGGTTCATTGACAGTTTGGTCAACGGTGACCTAACAGAGCTACGTCAGTTTGCTCAAGAAATTGTAGCACGTAAAATAGATATTGACTGGCTAGGATATGCTAGATGTGATCATCGTATGGACATCAAATACTTGCAAGATCTCAAATCCAGTGGGTGTGCAGTATTAAATTTTGGAGTTGAATCAGGATCTAATCATGTTCTTCAATTGATGAAAAAAAATGTCAAACGTGAAGCAGTAGAACAGAATCTAACTGACATGACAGTGATTGGCCTACACGCATTTACAAATTGGTTTACAGGATTCCCGGGCGAGACACAAAATGATGCTGCCGAAACAATGACACTACTATGGCGCACAAGAAATACCACCATCACTGGCCGAAACTTTGGAATCTGTAATCTAAATCCAGACACGCCGTTGTCACAGAATAGAGAAGACTTTGATGTAAGTCGTGGGCACTATGGCGGACATTGGGTGACCAATGATTATACAAATACAATTCTGCACAGATTAGTCAGATATAAATCCGCTAACATAATACTCAACCATTTGCACTGCGACAACCGGACCCCGCCAGGTATTCAATCCCGACCGGAACGCCCGGGTATTGAATCGCACTATGAATTGTTGTACGACAAAAACAACATACAAGATATCATACCCTACGAAATGTTTGACTATGCCATAATCAAGCTGTCAACAAATCCCATTGCTGATTCGTTGGTAAACGAAATATGGCCGTTGTTACGAGTATTATGGTTGGCAGTGGGCGAATTTAAATTGGATGTGAGATTTGATCCCACAATTGATTTGCCAGAATTCGGGCCTGGATCGTGTTTGAATGATGGCTTGCGTCCCAATGATTATTTTAAAGCACATTACAAATTTGAAATTGGCAGACATGGTGCGTGGCATGCGGATTTTGCTACAGAATTACAAGCAGGCGGCCCCAATGGCAATCCCACTCAGGACGGAAAAACCTATGCATTTACTCATGCATGGCAAGGCACCGGAACCTGGGATCGCCCCGAATAACAATTTAGCAGTAGTTTTGCTTAAATACTCAATGACTGAACTTATCTATACCCTAATAGTCACACATATCACTATAATCTGTGTTACATTATACCTACATCGCGGGCAAGCACATCGCGGCATTGTTTTTACTCCTGTGTTAGAACACTTCATGCGCTTTTGGTTATGGGGAACTACCGGCATGGTGACCAAACAATGGGTTAGCATCCATCGCAAACATCACAGATTTAGTGATGCAGAAGGTGATCCACATACTCCGCATGTGTACGGCATAGGTCGTGTGTTGTTCCGTGGCGCAGGCCTGTATCACTCAGCCAGCCGAGATGCTGACATGGTGGCACAATATGGCGTAGGTACACCGGATGACTGGATGGAACGCAATGTGTACACTGCACACAGCAGACTGGGCATTGTGTTAATGCTGGCAGTTGATGTTGCGTTGTTTGGTGTGTGGGGTGTGTTAATCTGGGGTATACAAATGGCATGGATACCGTTCTGGGCAGCCGGAGTTATCAACGGCATTGGACATTGGTGGGGATATAGAAATGGCGAAACTAAAGATCACAGCAGAAACATTGTGCCTTGGGATATTGTTGTTGGTGGCGAATGCCTGCATAACAACCATCATCTGGATCCTGCTAACCCTCGACTGAGCCGTCGTTGGTTTGAATTTGATGCAGGATGGATGTGGCTCACAGTATTTAGACTAGTAGGACTGGCTCGCTTACGTAGTTAACGCAGTTCTTTGATTGAGCCCACGTGCCAATCTTCAATGCGGTACTGTGCTTTGATCATTTGTCTGGCCACATGAGTGTTGGGAGCCCAGACCACTGCATCAACCCAGCCCACATATCCAGGATTTTGAACACGCACTTTGGCAGTCCATTGCTTTGCACCTCGAACGATTTCTTTGGCTCGCATCAGCAGTTCCAGCGACGACGTGCTTTACAGATGGCCTTGTCTGGCGTTTTGGCACATGAAATACTGTGCATCTTCATTTGTCCGCGACTGCGGCTACAATAACTCTTTCTACGCTTGCTGGCCTTGCTACCCCGCTTTAGTTTGCTGGGTTTGGTAGTCACAGCAGTCTTTAGTTTAGAACCAGGATTCTCTCTGCGATAAGCATTCACAGCCTTTTGACTCATGCCTGCAGTACGATCTCGTTTGTTGGCCTTTTGCCAGTCTTCGTTCAGTTGCGAAGTCACAGCAAACGCATACAGTTCATCTTCGGTCAGGCTTTCTAGGTCCTCCCATACTGCTTCAGCATCTACACCATTTTGTTCAGCAATGCCTTCGATAATAGATTCAATAAGATCAAACTCTTCTGTCAAGCCTTCTTCAGCATTGGGTTTGTCACGGAGTGGGCCGCCTGTGACCCAGGCATCGCAGGTTCTACGGCTGGCACATTTGAATTTTAAGAACTTACAATAACCCATCTCACCTGCATCAATTACACCGGCTGCATCCGCAGGAGAGTCACTGTCGATGCCTTGAGCAATGCAGTCCAGGGTGTGTTGACGTATATCAAAAGCCGCACAGTTGCCGCATAGGCTCGACTTGGCTTCGTCTACTGAGTCCAAGTTCCACTCATCAACTTTTTTCATCCAGAACTTAGTGTTGGGCATGTCTGGATTTAGCGGCCCATAGCCATAGTCATCAATGGCTTTTTGTCTGTTCTTGAGATTGAGTGTAATGTCTTGTGTAGCAGGCGGGCACTTGTTATCAGAGTCTTCTACTATGCTTTCAGCAGACACACAGTTGGGAACCTGACGGCCACCTTTGTTCTTCATGCCCTGTTGTTGATAACCGTCCCAGCATTTTTCATCCAGTTGTGCTTCCGCCGCCCCTTGTTCATCTATGCTTTCTCCAGTACCTACGTTATGTCTAAATTCAATGGCCTTAGTATCTGTGTTGTATATTGTAAAGTAAGTGTTTGGATCGTGCGTTTCTTTGGCCATTGATTTAACAACTTCAAAAGCTTCGTTTTTAGTTAATACTTTTGAAGATACATCTTTGCTGTTGATATAAACTTTATAAACTCTATCCCGGCCACTATTTAAATTCAAATCTCGATTTACTCCTAGTCTTTCGTCAGGAGATAATACTTTATTTTTAAACCAACGGAACAATAACCAGAAGAAATAGGACATAGCAATGCCATTGACTACCATTTGGGCAACATCGTTAAAGCCTTCCGCCACACCTTCTGATTTGTTGCCATAGTTGCCCGCACCTTTTTTGCGACACTGTACCAGTCGACCGGATGCATAAGCACTGGGCCATACTTTTGCACTAGCCTTGACCTTGTAGTAGCAGGCATCTTTCTTTTCCATCAGATCTGAATATTCAACCACAGGTCCACCACAGTGCGGACAAGTGTGTTGTGATTCTGTAATGATATCTTTTATGTTCATTTTTTAGTTCCTTTTGTGCTGACATTTATTGCTGGTCCTGAACGATTGGCATTGGGATCTTTACGGCGTTTTCTGGCTGCGGCACTGGCCCGGCCTTTTTTACCCAGAGCATGTGCTTTGGCCTGTGGCAAACACTTGGGTTTGCCTTCTGATTCCGACCCTCGAGCACAGTCACCACGTATTTTACCGTCGGGTCCAAAGCGTACCCATTTGTCTTTGAACCAGTCACGAAGATTTTCATTCACGTGTGTGTTGGCATGTGCCTCACACATGCCACATGTTTCACACACCATTTCCATTTCAACTGATTCGTTCTGTTTTCGTTTACCGGCACAGTGCGCCTTTTGTGAGAAGCCTCGAGGGTGGCTGCAATTGATACTGCTTTTGTATTTTTTGCTCCACTTTTCGAATACAAACTCACTTGCTTTCATTTTTTCTTACCTCGTCTCATATTTAGTTGCCACTGTGCCATCCTGCGGCGTTCACCTGTGCTGGATCCAGCAATCTTTTCCAGTTGGCCCAAGGTGGCTTTTTTAGGAATCCCTACTCGCTTGCTCAAGCCCTTGCGTCCAGGATTCTTACCATCTGCAAAATTCTCTGCTACACCTTGCTTGGGAATCAACAATTCAGGCATACGATACTCACTGACATCTACTGGATATGGCTGTAGTGATGCTTTGTATAATTCAGCATATTGTTCTTGTTCTTCAGGTGTCTTGGCTCTGTAAAACTTGTTGGCAATGGCCATGTCGCCTACTAAAGTTCCTGGTGGAATTGAAATCTTTTTTGGACCATAGTATTTTAATTTGTCAGAATCTTTGTTGGTCAAACTGTAAAAGGTTGATTCCCATTTGTCTGGATGCAGGGCATATTGTGCAGTTGCTCTTTCTGGCACAAACTCTGCAAGTGTATCTGCACCAGGATGAAATTTACCTAACTTGGATAAACTTATAGCAGTATCATTGCTTTCGCCTTCCGCCACACCTTGTGGGCCCTGTTCAACAGCTACATAAGCAGGACCGGTATAACCATCTGGATACTTATGAAAGTGCTGAATAGTTCTATGCCAACCTTCTAGCAAATCATAACCATCGGGACGTTTAACAAGTATCACAGGTTCTCTACGAACACCACCTTGTTGTTGTGCTAATGCCGCTTGAGTGGCATGTCTTTCTTTGTCTTTTGGAACACCCATACCTAAATCACTACTCCCACCGGCACGGCCTATTAATAGTTGTTTAGTCTTTGGATCAAACATATCCATTGTAAACTTCATATCGGGTATCAGTTGCCATTTAGTGTTAATAGTAAGACCTGCACCTTGCACTTTTTCTATAATGCCGTTTTTAACAGCGTCTGCAGGGAGATTACTAAAATTGCCTTTGTTGGGTACTAGCCAATCTTTAAGGACATACTCAGGCCAAGTGGGCAACAGACTCTTAACATATTGTAATAGTCTATCTCTATATTCGATTAAAAATTCATTGGCTCGCATGTTAACTCACTATTGGTAGCACAGTAACATCTGTGCCATAGCTGTAGCCATTGTCGGTCAACCACTGTGTGGCCACACGGTTAGCATCACGCTGTTGATTGCCTATGCCGGAAAATCTATGCAGTTCATTACCATCAGAATCTACAATCTTCCAAGCACCTGTAAATGCGCCTGGTACAGCTCGTTGTTGTGCTAGGTCTGCGGTGGATCCTGCCACAGGTGTAGATGCCGTTTCTTCTGCTGGTTCAACTTGATAGTTGCCATCAAAGTCGTTTTCTCTGGCCCATAGTGCGGCTAACTCATTGGCTTTTGCTCTAGTGTTTTCTGCAGGACGGAAACGATATACTTCGCGATTTAATCCGTCAATAATTTTCCACTGTCCTGTTGGGCTTGTGGCTGTACGACCTGCGGCTATTGGCATGTCTAAGCCAACAATTCCAACTCCACCGACGGTACGTATGCCAAACATACGTTCAGCCTGACCTCGTTGTAGGCTATGTGGACCGTGTTCAATGTAATCATTGAGGCGAACCAATGCCTCTTCATCATTGGTGATTCCATCAGCATCCTCTACTGAGTTGCCAGTTTGTTTGTTGTAGATTTCATATTTGGGAGTTTGCTCGGCAGGTGCTTCGCGAACAGGAACAGCTGACCAACCGTTGTTTCTGAAGAACTCTTCCTCGGTGGCACCACTGGTGTTTAAATTCCATTCTTTTCTGGCTTTTTTCATTGCTTCAAATTCAGTAGAAGCAACAACCTCTATACCCTGACTCTGATATGGAGAATCACTGCTACCAGTGACTTTCCAAACAAAGGTCTGCTGAGATTCTTCATATGGACGCAACGGTTTGGCAGTCATATCTTTAGCCGTGGCCCAATCTGGGTATTCTGCCCGGCCTTTTTCAATTGCTTCTTCCTTGCTGGTAGCAACAACTTCAACACTGGCACCAAAACCTGGGCGGCCCACACGCCACCAATATTTCTTACCTTCGGTTGGATCTTTTTTAATTTTGCGTTCTAGTTGTGCTTGTTTAACAAAACTACGCAAGGCAGCTGCAGGAATCTTGCCTGCCACATATTCACTGAAGTACTTGATAGTATCGTCACCCTTTTGATCCTGCGTCAACAACTTGTACAGTTTCTTCAAGTATTCTTCGCGATACATTTCGGGGTTCAGGGCCGCACTCATGGCCACTGTGAATCGCAACAGAGTGTTTTCGATCTTGTCAAAGTTTTCGTCCAACCAATCGCCACCGGGTGAGCGGAATTCAATGTGTCCGTCTTTGGTATTGATACTGGTATACTTGCTAGTAGCACCTGAGTGTATGGCCTTGCTTGCCAAACTGTCCAGGTTGCCTTTCATTTTGTCCAGCAAACGTTCGGCTTCGTCAGGTTTAGTGCGCACTTGATCGCGTACCAATTTCATTGCTGATTTAGCGTAGGTATTGCCAGCACGACCAAAGTTGTCCAGCACATACTCGTCGCCCATTAACAGGGCTAGTTTAACAAAGTCCAAGTTTTCTCTACTGTAGTTGGGTACAGATATGTTGATGTGCAGGCCTGTTGAATCATTGGTGTAGCAACCATATACCTTGGCCCACTTTTTAACCTTGTTCAAGTCACTTAATATATCGTCAATGGGCAAGGGTGGACTTACAAACTCCAGGCCTACATCATCGCTGTCATCGGCTTCTAAACTGCCATCAGGTTCCACAATATAATGTTGTGCAGTTGGGCTGGGTCTTGTTACCCCGCCACTGTGGTAGTTGCCGCTGGCTCGAACGTCACGTCCTATAGCATCTTGAAATTCGTTGGCAACATCTTCGATACTGGCCTCACCGCCACCCTGTGAATACAAGTGAGGCCAATTTATATCATAATTGCTTTCAACGTCCTGCATGGTATTGATATTATTATCTTCCAGCCATTCTGATTCTAAATCTGCATTTTGATTAAAATCTTCTTGAGCGGATTCACGTGCGGCATCATACCAGTAGTTGCCGTAGCCTTCTTCAACAATTTTTTCGGCAGCATTGCGATATACTTGTCTATCGGGCTCTGGGTATTCACCGTAATCGCCGGGTTCTATACCTAGTATTTCTGCAATTTCATCTGCACTGGCGTTTTCTTTAATGTAGTTGTAAACAAATTCAACTTCGTCTCCGTCCCAACGAGTATCAAACGACTCACTTAGCCATTCGTAATATTGATCCTGCATCCGGTCACGCAGTCTAGTGACATCGCCGCGGCTGTTGTAATCTCCATCGTAGAAGAAATCATAAGCCTCCTGTATGCTACTAACACCTTCATCGTAACTGTAATCGGCTTCCATTTGACCGTCGTCATCGCCGCCTTCCACATTGGGCACAATCATTTCAAATTCCATGCCGGCAATAGCACCGGTCTTGGCCGCTTCACGACGCAGGCTACCTGTGCTCATGTTGATTTCGAACAACTCATCTTCGTATATCAGCGGCAACTGCCCAGTTTCTTTAAACTCACGCAGTGCATTGGCCAAGCCGGTCATTAACAAGCCTGGTTGTCCTTGACTGTTGGTCTTTAGTCCTAGTTTGTTTGCTTCTTTACCCACAGCACCAGGACGTACATCTCGGGTCAGAGCCATGCTAAAGCGTGGATCCTTGGCCTGCTTCTTTGTGGGAATATATCCTGATGCTTCTGCTAAATCATCTGTTTGGCCGGCAGCAAAATGTTCCGGGTGCAGTTTGGCATAGTTACGCATGAGTACGCCGGCACGAGCATTGGCTTCGTTTTCGTATGGACTGCCAGTTTCGCCTGCGTCAGATCCCATGTCACTGCCATCACGTTCGTGTTGATGTTTGTGTGTGAGTTCATGTGCCACTGTGCGCAACACATCCATGATGTGTCGTTGTCCCCAGGCCACTTCTAACATTTTTTCATTGTCGTTGTAGCGACCAAACGTCTTGTGCCGCACTGGCCACTGTGGATCTTTACGCAGGCGAACACGTGGCATCTGTTCAATTGTTAATTCTGCAACACAAAACTCCACAAAGTCTGTGAGTATATCTTCATCTGACTTGGGTTCTTCATTCAAGAACATCTGTGTTGTGGGACTTACTCCGTCCCATGAAGCACCAACATCTTCTGTGGCTTTGAATCCGTAGGTGAATTTAAATGGTTTATCGATTTCAATAGACCGTTCTTTAAGACTCAGTGCTCGATCTTTGGCAGCGGTTCTGGCATCATACAACTGTTGTATCACACCTTGTGAACGCAACATCTTGTACGCAATGTTTTCTGGACCCAGTTCACCATGCTGATCAAGTCCGGCTTGACGCATCTTTTTAATCTTGGCAGCAGTGTTGGTTAGACGTTTTAGGTTGCCAGATTTCACTGCTGATTCAATACGATGCTTGATCACATCGTACTTGCTCTTGACCGCAGTGTCGTTTATTGTGGAACGTTTTTTCAGTGGAATGTTGATCCAGTCGTTATTCAGCACACTGAATATGCCTTGACTCACTGCTGATTTGTTGGCGTTTTCCACATAGAGTTCTACATCGTAGCCACCAATTTTGATATTGTGTGTTTCGTTGTACTGAAACTTTTTAGCATCAAACAGCTCGCGATACACTTCACTCACATCTGCTTCAGGCAGGTCAACTACCAAGTGCAAGTCTATGTCACTATGTGGAGTATATGTGTAACCAGCATTGCTGCCGGACAAGGTAATGTCTTTGACATTTAAGTCGCCAATCCCCAAACTTTGTTTAAAGTCTTCAGCAATTTTTAACAGCGTGGCCCGCACCTGTGGGCGCATTTTATTGCCCTGCCAGATGCGTGGGTTTAACTGTTCATTAAATTTAACAGCGTCAGCAAGGTTGTAGGAATCTAGTTCAAGAATATTCATGATTGTAATATTTAGCGCAAATGAAAAAGCCACTGGGCAAAGTGGCTTTTGGAATCGGAATTAAACTAGCAGTTTATTTCTTTTTGCTGGCTTTTTTGCTTGATGCCAACACCGTGGTTTCAGCCGGCGCAGGTACCGCGGCAGCTTTTGCGGCAGCTTGTCTTGCTTCCACCATTGGAGTAACATCAGTGATCAGTTTCTCTTGTGACTCGTGTGCGAATGTGTATGTGCCGGTGTGACGTAGTAACACACGTTTGTCAACCCAAACCCGGCCACCTAGGTCACGCCAGTTTTCACAGAATGTCCAGTCTTCACTGTAGTAACGGTTTTCACGCACTGCTGTGTCAAAGTAGGTTTTCATATAGGGGTTGAGTTCCACTGGCAGGCCAATGTCGTTGATAAACGGCTTGGTTGCAGGGTGTGCATTCAACTTGTCAAACACATGCCGTTTGACTAAAAAGAAGCCTGTACCTGTTTTACTAACTTCTTGCAGACCATCTGCACCTTCTTCTGCACCGTCAAATCCATTCACACACCATTTGATTGGCAGGCTTTTCATTGGGTACAATCCACCAATCACATCCACATCACGGTTCAACATGACCAACAGGTGCCATGGCTCCCAGCCAATGTCAGCATCCACAAACATCAAGTGTGTTGAGTCAGGATTGGCCAAAAACTTGGCCACCATGGTGTTACGAGCACGACTGATCAAACTTTCGTTTGTGAGTGTTTCCATGGTCCAATCAATGCCCAACTGACGTGCAGTGTTTGACCATTTGATGTAGCTCATAAATGTTGACTCAGTCAACATACCGCCGTAACATGGCATACAAATGTGAACTCTTGTGGTTTTTAAGTAATCAATGTTTACTTGGATTTGTTGTTGCCCACCCACCTGTTGTGGTGTTGATGGAATTTCTGTTGTGGGCACAACATCTGGCATTTTGCCTGTTACGTTTTGTTCTTCAGCCATGTTTTCCTTAAAAAGTTAGTCAGATATTTACTACCAGTTGCCTACCCAGGTTAAATTTCTACGGTGATTAATTCAAATTCGTTGGCACGTTCTTCATAGTTAATGTAACCACGTGGGTTGCACAAGATACGTGTAGAACCAATCCGGTAATCAAACACATGATGTGTATGACCGTGTGTCCACAGTTTAATTTGCGGATGATCTAATATGTAATCATCCATGTTGCTACTGTAGCCACCGTTCATGATCACATCATCTGCATAGCGTGGATGTGTGCTCAATTTGCTGGGACTGTGATGTCCGCAAACCACAAACTTTTGGTCCGGCTTGCCCTCAATGATTTGCTGAATATAACCTCGGAATTTTACATGTTCTTCCATGGCATCTTCGGGACTAAACTTTGCAGTACGAGTTTTGAAAATGGGTTTTTCACGGTTGTCTACCCCGTTGATTTGCTCATAGTTCTTGTAGTTTACAACTCGGTTGGAGTTTTCAACACAGCGAAAGTCATTCATCATGCTGGTCATGTGATACAGAGTTATTCCGTCACCGTTGTTCATGTCTGTCCACAGTGTGCCACCGATAAAGGTAACATCGTTGATAACCTTGATTTCTTTTTCCAACAGGTAAACGTTTGGCAAGTAACCGAGCACATTCTTTAAGTGTTTTTCTGTGTGGGCAAAGTCGCCGTTATAATGCTCATGGTTGCCCATGATGTAAATCACGTGTGGGAACTGTGCAGAACATCGTTGCATAAAATCGTGATAACGATTACTGCGGTATTCTGGTCCCATGATTCCGTGTGGATCATGCTGTGTCATGTCTTTGGCCACAAGAATATCTCCAGAAAGAATTAGTACTTCTGCGTTGTTGTTATTGGTTAGGTCTAAGTCACCAAATTCCAGGTGAACATCACTTGCTACTGCTATCTTCATACTCCGTACTCCGAGTATTATCGATTATATGTTTTTTCGTCTATATAATCAGGGTTGATGTGTGTAAAATCAGCGTGGATGCTGTTTACTTGTTTTTCTAATTGTAACACATTCTCCAGCCACTCCACAACCTTGACATTGCCGATCTGACGCGATTCGCGAATATAATTTTGGGCCTGCTCAGAAATGCCTAATTTCTTATCAAACACTGCGCGGATTGCTGAATCTGGTTGACCATACAAGTCAGCAATAACTTGATCTTTGTCACGGTCGTTGCCTTTGAGATACATTTTGCGTATTTCGGATGCAGAGTTAGCATCAACTCCATTTACTTTAAAGTTGATAGTGGGAGTGATCACAACGTAGCCATGTTTGGTCATGGGCTTGATTGACTTTTTATTTTTGGGCAATGGTTGTAGATAACCTGGGGAGCCATCTTTTTTAGGAGCAAAGTTAAAACGTTCAGCATCCTTGGCACTCACAGCAAATACCAGCACTGTGTTGGCTTTTTCTTCGTCAGGAACAGCACTGGTAATTTCAACAGCTTGATATGGATTTTTTACATTGACAATGCGACTGGCAGGAATACCCAGTTTGGTCATCATCATTACCTTGTCGGAGTAACTGAACGGACTAGTAACAGGTGCTTGTACACCACTGGTAGCAATGTACACACTGGCATCGCCGTACTGTTTGTTCAGCCAATCGTAGCTGGCCTTATGGCCTTTATGAAATGGATGGAAACGTCCTGGGTAGATTACTAGATAATTCATTATAGCATATTTATGCTTACATGTTTTCTAGCAGCCACAGGTAAATTGGTGTTGTAAATCGTAAACTCACATGACCATTACAGCCCATGTCACCAAAGAATTTGTCTTCAATAGGTGCTTGTGATCCGTTAAAACTGTGATGATACACACTTTGGTCAACAAACACCTGACCCAGTTCAATGTCATCAAATGCAACATTAGTAATGGACAACATTGCATCTTTGGTAATATTACCGTCGTCGTCTACAATAGTGTGCTCCGGAGTTTTATTTTTCATCACAAACTTAAACTCATGTTCGCCTTCGTCGTCGAGAATTTCTAAACTCACAGGCATCGGTTCTGTCATGTGATCAATTGAAAGTAGCAAAACATCATCAAGCAACACTTCAAACCCCAGTGCGGCGGCATAGTCAGAGGAGGTGAGATCAAAAGAGACTGTTATTTTATCCATAATTATTCCTTAGTACGAAACTGTTACGTTGTTGATGTAAGCAGGGTTATTGTCATATTCTTCGAAGCTGGTTACTACTGCTTTTAACCAGGAAAAATTACCGGTCAAATTAACAGGGTATCTAAAGTCAGTTGCAGGTGTAGATCCATCACCGTATTCAAACACATCAAACCAGTTGGCATCAGCAGGATCAAAATCCAGTGTTGCTTGCAGGGTTATTTTACCCGGAAAGTTTTCAACAGTGATAAACACAGTTTCTAAACTGCCTTGCCCTTGGTAGTAGCCTACTGCTTTAACAGGATCGCTTTCAAAGTCAACAGTACTACCATCATAGTTGCCGCTGGGGGTGCCGGTCACTAGGTCGCTTAATAATGTCAACGTTGTGATAGTCATGTTATGCTCGTTCCGCTTCTACGACAACCCCTGCACCAGCCAGTTCTTCTGCTACACTTTGTAGTGCTGTAACAATGTCTGCTGTGGCAATTTCGATGCCAGCATCTGTATCTTTGACCAATTTTGATAGTTTGATCACAACTATTTCTTCGTGTATTTTTGCCATAGTATATTACTTATGATTTTATGATCTGAATTGTGTTTTTTATCAAGCCGGGATATACCAAACTCAACATGGTCATCCAGCCAGTGTCCGTGTGATCCACAAAATAATACGACTCAGTCCAGCCTCGCCAATTAGTGTGCAATGTCCAGTCCTTCAATCCCGGACTTAATCTAATGCCTTCTTGCTTTTTTAACAAGTTGCTGATTGATCGTTTTTGCTGTTCGTTTACCACCACTGATCTCAAGTAGGTGCGATGCGTGTATGCAGATTCTTTAAGACAGATAGTGTCTCTGGGACGATCAATCACTGCTTGTGTGTAGGTTAGATAACTAAGCCCTGACACTGTGTCTGTTATTTCAGAGAACAGTTCGGAATCATTGGTGTACACACGTACTTGATTGTATTCTATCACCACTTTGTGTTGATATTTGGTGTTGATCAACACATCACACATGCTGTGTAAATTTTTTACCACGTCATCTGTGATGGCCCGGTTTGCAGAATAGTAGTCTTGTAGTTTGTTTACCCACTCTCTACGCACTGATACAACGTGATCAATTGCATCATGGTCAAGTTTACGCAGGCATCCTGCTTCCCGCAGCCGGCCATACATGCAGTATCGGTATTGATCGTAAAACAACCGATCTTTACTTACATCATTGAATGTTGGGATTGAATTGGTCAATTACAATGTATCCTTCGTCATTGACAACAGGTATGGTCAATGTTGATGTGGTTGTGAATTCCACTGCGTCATTGACCATACTGGCATGAATTGCACAGTCAGCAATTTGATCAAACAAGATGCGCTTGCTCAATGGTACACGGATCAGTTCGTCAATCTTGCGACCCAATGGACGAGCACCCATCTTGGGATCGTAACCCTTGTCTGCCAGCATGTCGATCACATCTTCAGCAAAGGTAAGACGAATGTTCTTGCTCAACAATGTTTCTTGCAACTCTGCTGTGAACTTGACCACAATTTTCTTGATGGCCAATTTGTCCAACTTGTTGAACTTGCACACTTTGTCAATACGATTACGCAGTTCAGGCTTGAAGAACTCTTTCATGGCACGATCTTCTTCGCCAGATTTTTCTAATGATTGACCAAAGCCAATGTTGTTGTTTTCATTGTCTCTAGCACCCAGGTTCGAAGTCATTATAATGATACAGTTCTTGACGTCAACTGATTTACCACTGCTGCCGGTGATCCGGGCCTCGTCCAGCATCTGCAACATGATGTTGACCACATCCGGGTGTGCCTTTTCAATTTCGTCAAACAACAGGATACTGAACGGGTGCTTGGAAATATCGCTGATCAACTTGCCACCACCCACATTGCCGTCATCAAAGCCCACATATCCCGGTGGCGCACCAATCAAACTGGCAATGCTGTGCTTCTCTTGGAACTCACTCATGTCATATTTCAGCAGGTGCATGTCGAGATTTTTACTCAGCAGTTTGGCCAATTCTGTTTTACCTGTGCCGGTTGGACCCAGGAACAAGAAACTGGCCACAGGCTTTTTAGCATTGCCAATGCCGGAGAAGTTGATGTAGATACGTTCTAGCACAGTGTCAATGGCTTCGTCTTGTCCGTACAAGAACTGCTTGATGTTACCTTCAAGTTCAGTGACTTTGGTACTGCGTTCGTTTTGTAATCTATCCAGTGGAACTCCAGTGACACGACTGAGTTGCGCCATAATCATGTCACGGTTGATAGTGACTGTGCCTAGGTCTTTGACACGTTCTCCAGCACAAGCGCCATCCAACAGGTCAATTGACTTGTCAGGATTCTTACGATCATGAATGTAGCGTCCACTTAGTTCCACAGCCGCTGTCATTGCTTCTGTGTCAATTAGCACATTGTGGAATGTTTCTAACCGGGGGCTAATGCCAATTAAGATTTGTTCAGTGGTTTCTGCATCGGGCTCACCAATGTTGACTCTGTGGAATCGACGCATCAACGCACGATCCTTTTCAAACGATTCGTAGTATTCTTCCCAAGTAGTTGATGCAATGACCTTGATGTTGCCTTTGGTAATGGCCGGCTTGATCATGTTGGCAAAGTCCAAACTGCTGGAGCCACTGGTGCCAGCACCCATCATGGTGTGTGCTTCGTCAATGAACAAGACACAGTTCTTTTTGGTTTCCAACGCGGCAATAACGTCCTTGAACTTTTCTTCAAACTCTCCGCGATACTTTGAACCTGCTAGTAAGGATCCAATCTCTAATCCCCAAACTTCAGAGCCTTTAAGGAACTCTGGAACACGACCTGCGTTGATCTCCTGTGCAAGCCCGTCGATGATGGCCGTTTTGCCCACACCTGGATCGCCTACCATGAGTACATTGGCCTTGAACTTGCGAGCCAACACAGTGATCATTTCTTCAAGTTCAGTGGCTCGACCAATCATTGGCTCTAACTTGCCGTCGGTTGCCATCTTGCTTAGATTTGTACAGTGTTGATCCAGTATCTCGTTTGCACTTTCGTTGCTGAGACCTTTTTCTGGTGCGCTGTGATTCTTTTGGTAGAACTCAGCAAACTCAGTTTTGTGAACGCCATACTTCAACAAGAAATAGTGTGCATGACTGTTGTTTTCTGCCATCATTGCTAGATATAAATCCAACAGTGTAATTGATCTGCGTCCGGTAAACAGCACCTGTGTTAAAGCACGATTAAACATACGCTCAAGGCCATTTGTTTTGCGTGGTGTGTAATCTTCTTTGCTGGTTAGTAAACTAACCTGCGATAGGATATATGCACTGAGTTCGCCTTCAAACTGTTCAACGGCTGTGCCGTATTTGATCAACACCGATCGAAACGGTGCGTATTGAATCATGGCCATCAATACATGTTCAGTTATTACATAAGCATGGTTGTGGGCTTTGGCAATAGCAACAGCATTGTTGACAATCTTTTCAATTTCAGGATTATTTTGCATCTTTTCCTTTTGTGGTTCGTGTATATATTATTATACAGCAATTTGTTTTATATATCAAGAGGTAATTGTTCGTTTTTGCTCTATCATGTCCAGCAGATCTTTTGGTATGTCTTTGGGAATCACTGCCTGTATTTGAACCAGCATGTCGCCGGGACCTGTGCGTCCGGGCAATCCTCTGCCACGTAATCTCAGTCGAGCGCCAGGCTGTGTGCCTTTTGGCACAACAATGGTTATCTCGTTGCCCAGCAAATCTTTAACTACAGTTTCGGTGCCTAGTATAAGATCCCAGATGTTTACTTCGTGGTCAGTTAACAGATTTGATCCTTGTCGACCCCAGGTTGAACTGGCAGCAATTCTAAAAGTTATCACAAGATCACTGCTGTGTGGACCAATGCCCCGGTACTGAACGCTGTCGCCATCGTTGATGCCCACAGGAATTTCTATTTCTACTGTAGACGCACCAATGCCAATTGTGCGTTTGCCACCTGTTGCTACATCTGCCAAAGTAATAGTTAAGTTTGCACGACTGACTGTGGGCTGGTGGCGTTGTTGACGCTGTCCAAACTGTGTGCCAAACACATTAAAGATAGTATCAAAATCAAACTGTGGGCCACCTGCCGGATTAAAGTTGTTGAACTGTGGTCTGGGATTGTCGTACTGTTGTCGTTTGGCACTGTCGCCTAGGGTGTCATAAGCGGCTTGTATTTCTTGAAACCGGGCAGTGTCTCCACCTTTGTCTGGATGATGTTGGCTGGCCAACTTACGAAAAGCCCGTTTGATTTCATCTTGCGTGGCAGTTCGGCTCACGCCCAAAGTTGAATAGTAATCTATCATGAAAAAAGTCCTGTACAGTTAATTATACAGGACTTGCAGGGTCGAGTCAATTACTTCTTGACAGGAACTTCGTGTCCTTCTAGTTTCTTGTGTACCTTGACTTCTTTGCAGTTTTGTTTGACTTTTTTGGTTTTTGGATCAATTACATCCTTGCCTTCTTTGTCTTTAACATCAACACAAACTCGAGTTTTTTCTTTTGGCTCCTCGGCCACTGCAAATTGACTACCTAGAGCCAATGCTAATGCTAATACGATTTTTTTCATTTTATTTTTCCTTTATTTTATCCAATCATTACAGCCGAGTACAATGTGTACCTGTCTTTATTTATATTGCGTATATTGTGCAGTGTGCCAGCACCGTTGAGAAACATGATGCCTTTGTTACGTTGGCCGGTCATGGTGTAGTATGGTTCTGGTGAAGTGATATCAAACAGTTCAGTTCCAGTATCGTTGTCAGTTAAATTAACAATCATCTGTAGAATAATGTGATTATTATCACAGTGCAGAGATGTAGCAAATCCGGGTGCATCATAATTTATAACAGTTACAGTCTTTGCACAATCAACATAGTAATCAATATCTCTGTACCAGAGCTTTCTAAAATAACCCTTGCCTGTATCCGTGTCTACTAGAACAGCGGCACCAAGAAATTCTGCACATTGCCGGCCTGGCACCTGTAGTATTTCTTTCAACATGTCTGACGTGCAATCCATGCGACACTGTTTTCGTTGGTGACTGATAGCTGATGTTGTATTATCAACCCAGATGTCTGTGCAAAGTAATTCATTTGAACAATCAGGAGCATCAACTAGTTCAACTTCCCAAAACACATTATCATACATGCCATTTAAGTGGCTTGGCTGTAGCACTTCGTGTATGCGTCGTTGGCCTAGTTGTATATGCATCAGCGTTCCGGGAACGGTGGAATTACAGGTGCTGTCTTGCCACCCCAGCCTGTTATTATTTCTGTACTCGCTGCCGCTCCAAATCCTGTTGACGTGCTTGCAAATCCTGCGTTTGAAGGTTGTGATCCCCAGGCGTGTGTGACTGTTGTTGCTGTTGGTGCACCAAACGTACCAAGCCCGGACTGCGGTGTTGATCCAGGTATTTGATATGTTGAACCGACATTCGATGGTAAGTTGATTCCGCCATTGTTGGCTCCTCCTAGTTTTTCTTGTGTACGACCATAGGCTGCAATGCCCAACACAGCACCCATGGCAATGTGATACAACCCAGCGCCTTGCAAGGTAATAGGTTGCCACTGAATGTTGACCTGTCCTTTTGAAAGGCTTTGTAGCACTGACCACAGCACTGGAAATATCACAAAGTCAGCAATACAGGTCAACATGTAACTCCATCCCATCATGGGACGCCATTTTGAATTCATCCAGTCTTCTTTTTTCTTTTCACTCTCACTCATTTTTTGTGTCATATCTGGCTCCGTATTATAATTTTAAAACCACAGCCAATAGCCCTGGGCCATTAGCACTAATCCCAAAGCACCAACGCCCAGACTGGCCTTATACATTTTGTTGTTTACCGACAAAATACTAGCACTCAACAGCACAATAGCCAGTTGAAACAACATGCCGGAGAATGTTAGCCATGGGCTGTGTGCTCTAGCCGCTTCACGTGCGGCGTCTTGTGCTCGTGCCTTGGCCAGTAATTCTCGTTTGCCTTCGCCGGTGTCAGGTTCGCTTTCGTATCTAGCAATCTTGGCTTCTAGTTTCTCAATACGTTCTTTGTCAACACCTTTTCGGGCTTCTTCTAATTGTCCTTCGGCCAAAGTCTGTTTGATACTTTTGCTCTGATAGAATCCATAAGTGTTGCTGGCCTGTAACAGGTTGGTTTGTGCTGTGCTTGAAAAGCCATTGGCAAGATATGTGTTGGCAGCTAAAAATAAGGCCATAAACACAATGACCAGGCCGGCTTTGTCTTTGATCTGTGCTTCACGCTCTGAACGTGATAGGGGTTTGCTTTCGTCAGCCATTTCGTTAATCCTTTTTAATCACGGCCATGACACGGGCCTGTATGCGTTTTGCAAAGTCCGGTTGTGGAAAGTTCCAACCAATGAATGCTCCTACGGCCAACCAAAATAGTGTTTCCAACATGATTTATGCTCCTAGTATATGTAATGCGTGTTCAGTGTGCTTGATGCGATCTTCTAAGCCAATATAGCCACCGTTGATGGCTCGTGTTAGTCCCTTGGTATCATTTGCATCAGCAAATCTATTTAAGTTATTTTGTTCCCAAAAGAAACAAGCACTCTGTGCGGCACCTTCGAATGTGGCCAGGTACTCGGCAGCTTCTTCTACTGAAATGCCTAGTGATCCTGCAAAAAATGTGTAGTTGTCTTTGCCGGTCAACTGAATAAGTCCACGACCACAAAAACGCCAGCCATCGCCTGATGTTTCGTCGCCGTTGCCCATGCGATTGGCATACACTCTGTTGGCAATGCGCTCGGGTTTGTTGGCGTATTGTTGTGCTAGTTCTGCTGTGGGGAAATACTTTTTAAACACCGTCATCAAACTGGCGGCCTTGTAGTTTAGGTTTTCTTTGATAAAAACAAAATTGCCCGACTCGTGTGCGCACTGTGCCACAAAGTGTGCCACACGCAGGGGTGTGTTGATTTCGTAATCATCCAACAACTGGTCCAGTGCTTCGTGCCAGTGCGTGATATGGGGGTTCTTGACCATTTGTTTTAGTTGGTCCAGTGCTAGTATACTACTCATTTAACGGCTCCTTGTTTGTATTTAATCTTTTGATATGACATTACCGCCCAGTCCACACCCAGGGATCATTGATAATTGGTGTACCGTCAGATCGTTGCATGAAATTGCCACCGTGCATATCCCAATGATATCCCCGGGATTTGCCAAGATTAAATAGTTCGTCAAGAGTACTAACCATCAGTGGCATTCTCTCGGCACCCAATTTTTTCTCTAGTACCGCATACTCGTTTGGCTGATTTCTTTGCATGGAGTTCATAAACCCCTTCACAGTGAGAGCTTTGTATTGATGAAGCCAACTCCTAATCAGACGACCTAGGTCATCCAGGGCAAATCTTATTGGACCCTGAGTCTTTTTCAATGGCTCGGTTCGTATCATTAGATAGCGATTGTTGCCCCACATAAAACTGTCATGGCCATAAAATCGCGGCAACAAGGGATTGTTGCTGTGGTTGGTACAGTAGTCGTACCAGGTAAAAAACATCTTTTGATCAGGACTAAAGTCCTTTTTTCCTTGGGTGCCAAATATCTTCAACACCAAGCCGGTGCTGGGTTCTAAGTATGCCGTTTGGTCCACACCCTTGCCCAGATATTGATAACCCTTGGCTTCCAGTGCAGATCTGATGCCTTTGTCTGTGGTTGAAAATTCTTCTAGATTCTGCTCGTCGATAAATTCCTGCGATCTCATTTAACGACTCCTTCAAATATATTTTTTTGTATTCGATACCACTGTTGCCAAGCATCTGCTTTCACAGCGCACTCATAGTATGTGCCATAGTTGATGGTTACTGTTCTAGCAACATCACTTAACACAGGTGCATCTTTTAATTTTTCTAAATTGGGACAACGTTCTAAAGAGTTTAGTCCAGGCGGATCAGGAAACCGTGCAGTAACTGGTACTGCGGTTGAGCATCCTGCAAGTGCCACAAGTGTAACTAAACTAGCTACGACACGTTTGTTGATCATTTCCTATGCCCTTGACTTTCGGGTGCCATTCCCCAGGATGCATCTTCAGCGGCTTTCCGGGGCAATGATTTATAATTTTGTTTACGATCAGCACCGTGGAACTCTCGAGCAACATCCGGACTGATGCCAACTTTCTTGGCAAACTTGGGATTGTGTGCTGCCGCTGCCATTGTACGGAATTGTGCTTGGCTAGTAGACTTTTCGTCTAGTTCTTGTTCCGCTAAGCCACCTGCGGCTGCATCTTGCGCAGACATACGAACAGTTTCTGCATCACGTTCGGCATCTGCTGCCTGTGATTCCCAACTGTCAGGATTGTCGGGTTGATCTTCAATTATAAATTCACGTGCTCTCATTTCTTAGGTCCTTCTGCGGCATCGTTGTGTGCCTTGATAAATTCTCGGGGTATTTCACAAATGCCGCCTGGCATGAACTTGGTGTCATACTTGACTACTTCGCGGTCAACATATTGTTTTACAATCTCTGTGCGTCCACGAATGTACTTGATCGTCTCTCGGGTTTTGGTTTGTATTTCTGTGTTGGCAACAGCAGATTGTTCTTCGGCAATTTTTAACTTTGCTTCAACTTCTACAACTTTTGCTTGCCAACGATCATCGGCGGCTTGTCCGCCCAGCATCCAGGCACCAATGACCAACAACACAACGCCTGCCAACTCAGCAGGTGTTTTGTACAGTGCAACACCAGGAATCCAACGCACTGCTTTGCTGGCTAAAAATAGTCCAAATCCGCCTGCGGCAGCGGCCCAGGCAATGAGTACAAAAATAAAATCTGGGATTAAACTAAACATCCATGCAAGTTGCGACATACGTATACCTTATATATACGTATTTAGCAAGTGACGTGCGACACTCGACTCAGGGATTTACTTTAACCCCATGCTTTTTCGTATGTTTGTGGCACTGATATTATGGGTTGATTCGTCAAATGATTCTTGTTCAATTTTATAGCCCACGTCACGTCCGTATGTGATGTTTACAATGTTAGGAACAACCTGTATTTCGTATTGTCCTTGATACACCATGTCTAGATCTCTGCGTATATAATTCTTTACTTGTTCAATAGCAAATGGATTTGAACCTTGCCATCCTTGACAGTCGCGAATTTGAATCACAACCTGCCCTGTTTTTGCAATGGCACGGTCAAACAGCGCACGATGGCCTGCATGCCATGGCTGCCAACGTCCTAGCATTTGCACAGTTTCTCGTTGCCAATCAAACACAGGTCTACGACGATTATCTAAGATATGCGCGGCAATGAACTCGCCCCATTTCTCACTGTGCTGTTCTGTAATTCTAAAATCATAAACTTCAGGCGGAACAAAGGCTCGGTTAGTGTCTTCGTATCTACCTTTGTCAATGGTGTCAACCCACACAGTCCAGTCTGCTTTGAAGTTATTGCGCATTTCCACCAAGGGAGCAACAAAGTCACAGATGACATAATCAACATCGGTCATCGTGTCTGCCAATGATCGCATACGTAGACTTTGTCGAATACGGCCTGCTTCGCTAAAGTCCCAGTCATTGTATTCTTTACGTACATCGTCGGCATTTAACCAATGAACTCGTTTCTTTTCGTTTTGCAAATGCTCGAGTATGTGCTGTGCCAGATATGTTTTGCCGGCTCCTGGTAAGCCCATGATTAAAATACGTTGTGGCATGTTATTTCCATTTCCTTGAAGTGTGTTTTGCTAGATCATCTGTGGCATGATGCGCCACAGGTTGAAAGTATTTACTGTTGGTATCATCCACTAGAATATTTGTCAACTGCGGATGCGCAAAATCTATTGGGAATTCCAACTGCTTTGCAATTTGACGCAGGTAATCTTCTTGGTACAAGTGTAGCAATTCATAACTTAAAAACACCGGATCCCAGGTGCGTAGTTTTTCGTATTCAGCAAGTGCAATGTCAACAGTGGGTTCGCCACGCACACGAGTTTGCTGATAGTTTAGTATGTTGCGATCTCGCCCGATAATGGCAATCTTTACACAGATGCCCAAGCCCATGGCAGTGGCAGCAAAACGCACAATGTCAGGCACAGTGCGTTCGCCTTTGAGCATGTAAGGTGTACTTACACTAGTTACAAAGTAATCACAGCGGCTCCAGTCAAAGTCATTGAGTAAATCAGGATTTTCCCAGTACTCGGCAAAGGGTTCTTGGTCATGTCCTATCCAGTATTCGTGTAACAGTGCATGCCATCCGTGTACATCAGGATGCAATGCAAATATCTTGCTCCATAAATGATTGCCTGACCCTTGCGGGCCTGTTACGATTAAAAGTGTTTTTGGCATTGTGTCATGAGTATTATGAAATTATTCCTACGCTAGTTAATAATTTTTTATCGTGATGGTGTTTCCACTTTTGTAACAACGCTAGTTGTTTACTATTAATTTTAGGTATGTTAAACAATGTTTCTAAAATTTTTGCATCACTATTAACCAAGTCTTGCAATTTAACAACCACATCAGCTGATTCTAAATATGGTATCATTGGACTATGTACTAGTTCATTGTTAAAATACGCACCAGGCGCCCTATCTTGATATTTAAAATTTAAAAAATAGTTAGTATACGGGTTTGACAATATTTCTCTTTGTATATTCTCGGGCAGACGATCGATCTGCCTAACGCTAAGACATTTTGGCCACAATGGATCTTTTATATTGTTGTAATGTGTTTGCCACATTTTTAAAAATTTTTTAAATTTGGCATATTTTACATTCCGAATATTTTGACCAAAGTACCAATATGCTTTTTTATAATAAGCCAGTAAATCTTGGCTATGATAGTCTGTATAGATAACAATTTTTTTACACAGTAATTCTTCTAAGATGCTGTTACTATCATCTCCAAATGGATTGCATTGAAAATAAATTTTATCAACATTAGTCAGAGAGTCTGCTGTGATCTGGGCACTTGGCCATATTTCAGTGTTTTTCCATTGATCGGGAGATTTTATATTCCAGTGCTCCTGAATTATTTGGTCCAATGATAGATCTCTGTCAAATGCAGTGTAAAACTGGTCCGACAATAACAAAAGATGTAGCAATAGAAACCCACCAGAGCCGCCGGAATATTGAAGTGCCCAATTAGTCATACAATTTTTTTTAAAAGTGTTTTTCTCGTTGTTAATCTTTGTCTGTGACAATGACAGCAACTTGATCAACCCAGACCATTCTACCTTCACAAGCAATGTTCCATTTTGTTTCGCCGTATTCGTGTGTGCATTCAGTGTAGGTTTCTCCAATAATGCGAACATCAGTTGCTAGATGCTCCTCTCCATTTTCAAAGATGCGCCACACTAACTCACTGCCGTTGTGCTTGGTATTAAATCTAACATGATACTTGTTCATTGTAGCGATGCTAGGAAACAGCGAGTCTGATCTGTAATAACACCAGTCAACTGAAACGTTACTCTAGGATGATGACCTGCGTTGGCAGTGCTGTGCGGCATGTTGGCCCAGTCAAAAGTTGATACATCACCGGCACGCCATTGATTCCAATGGTAGTTGCCATACTCCCAGAACTGTCCAGGTTGCCAATCTGTTAACTGTACAAAATAACGTCCTATCTTTGTGGGATCTTCTGGCGACCATTTCTGCAGTTTGTCTATGTGTAGATTCCACACTTCTCCAGGCTGTTGTACGTGTATGCGTTCCATACAATCATCTAGACCAAATGCCCGAGTAATTGCTTGTAACGAAGCAGGAATCTGCCAGTTAATATGAGTAATGATCATTTTGGGATCTGCGCCCACACGTTCAATGTCGTATTCTTCTGCCAACAAATCTTCTCTTGGAGGAGGAACACCTTCACCTTTGTAGCCGCGAGTTTCCCAAGTTGCTGGGTTTGAGTTGGCAACAATGTCTTCAATATCGGCCTGCCATGTGGGTTCAATATGTCCTAGATGGTTGATTACATCTTCGAATCGATCTATTTTGACAGTGTCAAAATGATATGTACTGTAACTCTTGGTGAAATCCCAACTGCTTTTAAATTCGTCTGTTATCATATTAATGTGACCCTTACGTCGCTTGCGCCATAACTTTGTTCATACTCTGCCGGCGGAACTTCTATACCCAACATACGTGCCAACTGTTGATTGGTCAACGGATGTTGTCCTGGATATTTCAATGAAGCATTCACAATGCCTGTGTTCTGTTGTTTAATTATGCTGGCCATTGTTTTTAAATTTTTATAGTACATGTCATATGCAGGATAGGTAATATCAAAGTGTCCACACTTGACCCACCAGCCTAGGCAAGCATCATCTGGACGATGTACCAACACAATGGGAGTTTCAGGAAATAATGTTCGCAAATGTTCAATGTGATTGCTGAATACATGGCTTTTGATAATTCGCGTACCTTTGGATTCTTTAAATTGAAACGGCTCGGCAAATATTTTTTCCAATTGTTCTCTATTTAATGTGGTCAAATCCTCAGGCAACGGTGAAATCATGCCCGGGTCAAAGTAAGCACCCAAATGCATGAGTTCCATCTTACCACTGGCATCATGATAATAGGTCCATTCATCTCTATAGTCTGAACGATCAATGTCAGGACTATAGTAAATGTTTTTAACTACACTGCTCCATTTTGAGCCTGGAGCACCGGCTACAAAGATATATTTCATTCTTTACTTAAATCAATTCGACTCAGCACAGGAATAAATGCCGCACGTAGTTCATCCATGTGCTTCTTTAAACCCACAGGGTTTAATTCATCTTCTGCGTAGAAAATAACGTTGGCATCCATGTATTCACGGTACTCTGCTGAACGAACTGCTTTACTAAACTGTTGTTGATACCAGGTGACAATTTCTTTATTGGTACCTGGTGGCAACTGTATTGACCAAGCGGCATACACATTAATACCAGGCGCCACTGTGTTCAGCAACGGTACGTTGGGAAACTGTGCCATCCGTTGTGTACCAGTAAATCCAATGGGTTTTACCTTGCCTGCATCCACCAGAGCCTTGGCCACTGCAATGGGCATGATACCAAATTCTGTGCCTGTTTTGCCATCATAACTGGCTACACTTTGTACTGCTGGTTGTGGGCCGTTGAACTTGACAGGTTTAACTGTGTCTTTGTTGCCGCGGCCTTTGTCCATCAAGTATTCAAATGCTGTTCTATGTGCGCCACCACCAATGGCAATGCTGATTGTTCTGCCTGATTGAATATATTTCACAAACTCTTGTGGAGTATTGACGCCACTCTTAGGGCTGGCAACCAATACCAGGGGCGATTTACCCATGGTCAATACATCCACAAATGAGTCGTAGTTGTATTTCTTAATAGACTTTTCCCAAATATCATTTGTGACATAACTGCTCATGTGACTGGGCAAGTTGATTGTATGGCCATCGTTTGTGGCTTCCAAAAACTTGTTGTTGGCAATTACACTGTCTGCACCTGGTATGTTTTGTACCACAAAAACAAATTTGGGATTTTCTTTTTGCACAATCTGTGCCAGTTTTCTAAAGGCCATTTCGTTTCCGGCACCGGGTGTGTTGCCAATAGATACAGTAACGGGTTTAGTGGGTTCCCAAGCAAATACCAGGGCAGGCGCTAATAACAGCGCGGCAAATAATTTTTTGATTGACATATAGTTCCTTAAATAGTATGCTTGATTTTTAAACGCCTGGCAAATAATTTGCTGGTTTGTCAAAAATTCTACTTTATTTATTAAATTTTTCTATGAACACTAAAATTTTTAACCTAATCTGCAAAAATTTGCAGGACTCCTTTAACCTGCCCAAGCATGCTAATATCACAATCAACGCAGATACTCAGGTACAAAATTTACCCTGGACACCTGCACGTTATCGCAAGTTCAAGGACGCTGTAGAAGCAGAACTAAGTTTGCCCTGTGATTATATAGGTACCGTACGGAACATTGTGGATGATCTCTCTGAACGTTATATCTTGCGTTTCTTTAGTGAAATTTGGAAGCCACGCACAGGTGACTATGAACACACGGGCTGGGAACTTGCAGAAGAAATTAACAAACTGAACCCGGAACGTGTGCTCGATGTGGGTTGTGGCTATCATCCTTTTAAAGGACGTATCAACAACTTGGTTGGCATTGATCCCTACAATAACTGCGCAGATTATGAAGTAGATATCCTAGAGTACCGAGTAAAACATCAGTATGATGTTATCATGGCACTAGGGTCAATCAATTTCAACTCACATGATGAAATTGAAACAAGATTCAGTCATTGTGTAGATTTGTTAAAAACAGATGGCAAGTTCTTTTTACGTGCTAACCCTGGCATCACGCACAAGACAGGCCCGTATGTGGAAATTTTTAATTGGACGTTTGAAGTAGTAAACAAGTTTGCTGAAAAATATAATCTTCGACTAGAAACGTTTAAGAAAGATGCTAATGATCGATTGTATTTTGTGTATCAAAAACTTTGATTATTAATTGGCCGGCAGCAGCATGTGCTGATTCCAATGGGTGTCCTATAGCTGTAATAGGATGCCCATTTTTTTTGCTCCATTGTTGAAAATTCATGCCGCCAAATGTGGTCATATGCGGCCGAATATAGTCTTGTAGATCGGTAATGGCAGGGGTTGTATGCCACCGCCGATCAAACATCAAGTCATCCATATAGGTCATTATAAATGGACACCCTTTTTGTTTAAGTGTATCAATGACCAATCGAACACTCATGAGAGTTGCGAGTTTATCTCTTATTTCAGAATGTAAATTTTTATAATATGTGTTTGCTATGTCGGTTGTATCAATTGGCATAAGCGTTGACCAAGCCACGCCAGCCCACCTCTCTGGGTTGTTAAGATTAACATAATCAAAACGATCTATAAAGGTCCATCCAATTACAAATAATGTTTGTTCGTTCGTGGCCAAATGAGTTAACACTCGTTCTGCAATTTGTAAATTTCCTGCGCCTGGGCGAGCGTATATTAAGTAATCGTATCCAAGATAGGCGGCCAGGTGTGCAGGCCAGGTTAATCGACTACCGGTAGGATATTGATCGTTTTGTACATCGTCACTTAGTTCGCTACCAAAGATAAAACTGCAACCAAAACTTTTTAAATTCATAGGTAGTTATATACCTACTTTACAGAGCAGGGCGTAAATTAACGCAGGCCGGCTGCGGTTTGTAGGGATTTTAGTTCTGCGTCAGTTTCGTAGATCTGCTTGTAAGGCAGTCCGGCTGACACACGTACTTCGTTGAGATCTTTTTCGTAGCGTTCTCTATAGGCCTTAGGGCTAGTGGGAACTGTACTGTCAAATGAGTCTCTGCTGAACGGCACAGAGTCACCTTTATAGTGCATGGTCCAGTCATCTGGCTCATACTCTGTTAAAGTGTTCAGGTCATTCAACAGGGTTTCCACGTGCTGACCTGCTGTGCTACGACGACGTATTTCCACGTATACCAAGTAACGATTGGGTTTGACTTCTCCAGGACTCTTGTCTGCATCTAGTACAAAGTCATAGCCTTTTTCAAACCAGGCCATTAGATCTTTGGCCGCTTGTGGATCACGCACAAAGAAACTCACAACAATGATGTCATCGTCGTCACCCATTTTACTGCTAAATTCGTCAACATGAATAGTGGGCTTCATCAAGCCTTCCAGGTCCTTGTAACTAAGGCTTTCAGACAGCAGGTTGCTGAGGCTGTTGGGAAAGGTTGTTTTGTGCATTTTGTGCTTGCTCGTCGTTTTGGTATTCATCTTGATCAATGTCTTGTTCGTAGGCATCATCCAAGTCTGCCAGGTCAATGTCTTGATCTTCCAGTTCAATGGATCCTGTGCGTATGTCACTCATCAGGCTCTTTGGCATGGTAATTTCTACCAACCAAATCTTCTGTTCCATTATCTTTGCTTTGTGTGTGCCCGGACGATAGTCACTGGGTGACTCAATCTTTACCGGCACTTTCATTGTGGTTTTCTTGAACTTCACTGTGCAGTCAAACGGCAGCAATCTACGTGCGCCACGTGGGTCAGGCATGCGTTTTTCGGGCCACATGAATGTGCAAGTTACGCTGTATTTGCCAATGTCTGGGCCAGCAACTAGTTCGCCAATATCCCAGTTTTGAAATGCGTACAAGTCTAGTTCGTCAATAACACGCTCAAAGTCCAACAGGGTCAGCAAACTTCCTTCGCTCATGTAAATGTCGCGAATGTTCTCTGCCACTTGCCAGTAATCTGATCCGTCTTTAAATACTTTTTCGTCTGCTAAATCCATACAGTTATTTATGGCAATGAGACTGTGCGGGGTATTTTGGAATTGTGTCTCGGTTAGCCTAATACTTATGCCGTATAAATCCTTTATCACCACCCAGAGAATTCAAAAAGTTATAGCCTAAATACTTAGGACAGCAGGTTGCTGTCAGACAAAACCCTCAACTTTGGAGATTACATTGAGCAGACAAAGAGCCGCAAAAGCACAAAAACGTATGGCACAAGTAGAAAACACAATTGATTTTTCCCAGGCACACCAGTATCATCGCCCTCGAGCGATTGCACTTGTGCCACGGACTCGCAATCAAGAACGACTTGTACTGGCGTTGTTGGATGATGACCAACACATCGTAGTAACAGCAGGACCGGCAGGCACTGGCAAAACCTATCTAGCCATGCAAGCCGCAGTAAAAGCCCTTAAAGAAGGCTCCTGCGAACGTATAGTATTAACACGCCCAGCGGTGGGCGTAGAGGATGAATCACACGGATTCCTACCAGGGGACCTTAACCAGAAAATGGAACCTTGGACAAGACCCTTGATAGATGTGCTACGTGAGACCTATCGTCCACAGGACATAGCTGCCATGATTGAAAATCAGTTGATAGAAATATCACCCTTGGCATTCATGCGTGGGCGAACGTTCAAGCACAGCTGGATCATTGCTGATGAAATGCAAAATGCCACACCCAATCAGATGAAAATGCTAATGACACGCATCGGTGTGGGCAGTAAGATTGTGGTCACAGGCGATGTAGAACAGACTGACCGACCGGGCAGTAACAACGGTCTGCTGGACTTGTGTGTCAAGTTAGATCGAACGGATGTGGAAGGAATTGCAGTATGCCCAATGGAAACACGAGATGTTCAACGTCATGCTATCATTGGCTCAGTATTAAAACTTTACTCTTGATATGTGATTAACTGGTAAATTTCTTTCCAGTTTTTAACAGTTATGATGCCTTCATGGTAGTGGTGCATATTATGTCCGTGCTCTACCAGAAGGCTTCTTAACCCGGCTCGATACCCGGCTTCGGCATTTTCAATTTTGTCTTCTAACCAGTAGCATCCAGTACCTTCGTATTCTTCCAGTGCTTCTTCCTTGTCGGCTCCGGTGTCCAAGCACACTATGCGTTCAAATGCTGATGTTCCAAACAGTTTGTTTAGATTCATTTCACGCAGTTTTTGTGCGTTGGGATCTAGACTCAAACTGGTAATACAGTGAAATCTAAATCCATGCTCTTCGTGCAGTCGCTTGACGTAATACATGGCATCACGCAGTGCAGGCAAGAATCCAATTGCGGCTGACTCATTGAACAAGCGTATTAGTTTTTTAACCTGCTCTTTGGGTATGCCATATCTCATTGACATATCATAGTTGAGCTTGCTACCAGGAACTTCTTCAAAGCCGTGTTCCTGCATCCAAACATTAAACGCCCATTCCCAATCTAATAAGACACCATCAGCATCAGTTAGGATTAGTTTTTTTAGGTTTTTGTATTTTGATTTCATAGTGTATTATACTACAAAATCCGATTGCTGTCAACTGGCTGCGGGCACAGGCGTATCCGCTTTGACATCAATTGGATGTCCGTTTTCGTTAAACAGCCGTTCGATGATATTGGCATAGTGCTGGTAATAATAACTCACAACAGTGTCCCACACTCTAGGAACTTGTACACCGTTCATACTACATTTTTCAACTCGTAACAATTTAAAATCCAAAATTACACTGGCAGTTTGAATATCGCTGGTTTTTAATCTTGTGACCACAGTCATAACTTCGTCAGTTTGGCCATTTGCTTTTTTGTAATAGGTAAGGATTAGATATCTCATGGTGTATTTAAATGATTTGTAAGTGTTGCTGATTTTTTTTGTTACGGTCGATTAGGGCATCGAGCAATTGAGCATTCGGGATGAATTGCAATTGATTGCATAGGGTTTGATAAGCACTAGGAGTTCGATCAAAGTCAATGAAAAAATCTCGGTACATTATTTCTATGTCATTGCTGGGCAGATGCTGTAGTTCAATTTTAGAGGTAGAAGGCAGCAGTTCACGATACGTCAGCGTTTGGCATCGATACAACTCCAAACAATGTTTTATTTTTTGTTGTGTTTGTCCCTTGAGAATAAATTTAATTTCGGCAAAGTCTCTGGGTCCCAGCACACGATCCAGCACTTTGCGTCGAAAGTCGCTGAAAACTTGATCTTCATATCCTGCACAATTGATACGCACAAACCTTGAGTGATTGACTTTTTCCAGTGTCTCTACGTGTTCAGGATATTTGTACAAGTGATACGGAACAGCAACAGACCGAATACTACGGTTAGCACATTCGTCGTTGAACATCAACAAGTATTTGTTAAAATTTTTACGCCAGTCGGTGTGTATCAAGCTGTGAGAATTCAACCATTTTTGCATGTAATTTGGATTGAGTTGTAGATCCATTTCTAGCTTTTGACCAAAGTGTACTGACAACCAGTTGGATATAAACTCGCCGCCGGCACCTTCTTGATAATCAACCACAATCAATTGTTCAAGCACGGTGCAATAGTTTTATTGTTTTAGCCCACATTTCATGTGTGCGTGGTCCGGGATGTGTGCCCGACACATCACTATCTCGATTTGGCATGAGATTGATAACCCCTGGCCAATGTGATGAACCATGTGATCCAAACCCAATGTTAAGGCATTGTGGAGACATGTATTTTACTTGTTGTATCAATGCACCCACGTCTTCGCTGTATCTTTCGATCCAAAAAAACACAATACGAGTTTGTGGGGTGAAACACTTGGATTCAAGAAAATTTGTTAGATTAGTCACGCTGTGATGATTCATATAGTGCCCAGACAGTCCATAGTTTTGACAGTGATCAAAATATGAAGTCAATATATCTGGTTCTGGAACTCCGACACCAAACACAATGCTGTTGCCAAAAAACGCCCACTCGGCAGGCCAGTCGTATGTTTGAGCATGTCGATAACCCTGAGAGTTAAATCTATATTCAATTAGACCTGTGTGATCTTTGCCCCAACAATTTACAGTCTGGCCGCGATGTTGCCAAGCCGGCTCATAGCAGTTGTCAACGGAGGTTGCCAAGTTCACTCAAGTTGCCCGAGTTCAATCAGTGTTGCACTTAAATTAATTTCTTGATCTGCTACCAGTGGAATGTTGGCAATACCATTGCGAATAATGATAATTGCTTGGTCTTGTTTCTCAACATCTTTACTCCACAAGTCAAGATTGTCGTACATCCACCGGAACGTAACATCTGCTTCTTCTGGAGTACTCTGTTGACACAGTAGTGTACGTGCTTCACGAATCTTACCTGCTTTGAACAAGCCCACACAGTCCAGTTTCCAGTCGCCCACAGAACGATCAGTCACACTGGGTGCCAACAGTGTGCCAGTTTGACTGTTTTGTTGTGTTAGATTCAAACACTTGCGTAGATCTGGATAAGTGGCTTTGACATAACTGTCTAGTGTGTCAATGTCAAACTCTATACCTTCTGTGACCAACACAGTGGCCGCACGGGCAGTGAACTCTGTGTGATCAGTTTTGGGAATGGCAATATGCTGACACCGACTGTGGATCGGTGGCAGGATCTTGTTGGGATAGTTACAGGTCAAAATAAACCGCACACTGTGACTGTAGTCTTCCATCAAGTTACGCATGGCAGGTTGTACACTGCTGGGATTCATGTAGTCTGCTTCATCAATCAGCACAACCTTGAATCGGCCAAATGGCATGGTCTGACAAAAAGAGATCAGTTTGTCAACCCATTCAATCTTACGTGCTTCTTTACTGCCGTTAGCATACAGTACATCGTATTCGTCTACACCCAGTTCATTGATCAACACTTTGGCCAAGGTTGTTTTACCTGTGCCTGGCCCACCACTGAACAACAGGTGCGGAATGGTTCCATCCTTGATCCAAGCTGCCACTTGTTGTCTATGATTATCATCAATAAACACATAGTCGCTGACTGACCGAGGTCTGTATTTTTCTGTCCAAAGTTCTTTCATGCTATTTCAATTTGTTGTTTCATTGTTGACAATTATAACACCAAGAGCGGTGTGTGTCTACTAGTTTGGAACAGTTCCGTCTTGTAACACTTTAAATGTTTCGGCTGCTGCCACACGTTTGCGTAGACTACTTGATGAAAAGGAATGGTCGCGTCCATTGAATACCAATTCAATACCACGCTGATTACCTTCCCATTGTCCGGTAAAATCTTTTTCTTGATATTCTACTCCCAAAATGCGTACATCCAAGGGAAGAATTAACAACAGGTCAATTAGATCCTGTTCAGTTTGGTACACAACAACTTCGTCTACATAACGGCAAGCGGCCAATTGAATTTGACGTTCTACAATACTTTGAATAGGTTTGTTTTTGGTGTCGGGGCGATCGATTGTGGGATCTGTTTGCAGCCCACAGATTAGATAATCACAATGATTCTTTGCTTCACTCAGCATAGCAACATGTCCGGCATGCAACATGTCAAATGTGCTGAAGGTAATGCCAATTTTCTTGCCGTCGGCCTTTAGTTCTTTGATGTGATTGAAGATCATTATGCAAATCTATGCTTGGATTCCACATGTTCGGCTGTGCTCATTGTGTCATCTTGCGGCTGTTCATCTGACACTAGCAAAATGTCACCGGGATCAACTCGTCGGATGGTACGTTCAACACCGTTGTCGTCAATTTCAATTCCACGTGTCCAACGACCGTGTGCCACGCAGATCCAGTCACCAGGTGCAACATCCTGTTGCTCTGGACCAACAGCATAGACCTGTGCCCAGCGTGGACGAATACCTAGACCTGTTCCGTTGTCGTTTAATAACACAATACCCGCAGATGTTTGGCGCATGTCAAACGACATGTCTCTCACAATCACTGCATCTCTCAATGGCTCAAGACTGTCGGCTGATAATTTATATGGTGCAAATGCGGCTTTGTTCATTGATTCCTCTTAGATTTTGTTGACGCCTGGCTTGTTTTGTGCCATTTGACGTGGTGTGGTAAGTAGTTCTTGTTTGACTGTTTGTGCTTTGGCAATGGCAGCTGCCAGGCCGCCGCGTGGAATAGTTTTTGCGGGTTCTTGTGCTAGTTCTGGAACAACAGCTTCTAGTTCTGCAAGTTCTTCTAATGATTCAATTTCTGGAATTTCTTCAACATCGACAGGTTCTGGCGCAGGTTGCATCTTATCATGTACAGATACTAACCGTTCATCATTGTATGCATCCAACACTGAATCACTTACAACTTTTTCTTTGCGTTTTTTAATCTTGGCTTTTTCTGCCTGTTGCTTTTTGGCAACTGCGGTGCTGGTGGTGGGCTCCATTGCTGATGTGTTTGTGCTCTGTTTCTGATAGTGTTTTTGTACCTGTTTGTTCTTGGACTCAATCACGCGGTTGGCACTATCAAGTGTATCACCACGAGCATTAACATTCATATTGCCGACTGCACGGACGTTTTCGTTTTCTAACATCAATGCGCCAATGTCAACCACACGCCCCATTGCCGATTTATATATTTTTTGTGCCATAACTATTCCTTTGAAATATATGTATATTTAACGTAGAAACTCTTCCACATCTAAATTATAGTACATGCTGTCAATTCGGTGTACCTGTAATTTGTACAGTACATAACTTGCCACGCTTGAACCACGTCCAACACCCCACACTATCTTGTGTTCGGTCATTACGTCAACCATGTACACCATAAAACGTAATAGATCGAACAGGTCACGCTCTTGATACAACAGCAACTCTTTGCCGCAACGCTGTAGTTCTGCTTCGGTACTGCATAATCCCAGCACATGTGCCGCAATGTCCATGTTCTTGTACTGCTTGGGCATGTGCCATGCGGCCTGTTGCTGTGCGTGAAAGTCTTTGGGGTTGATATGTTCTTGCTCATGTGTCCATTGCGGAACAGGATCCAACAGTTCAGCTAGACATGTTAATTCCACAGCGGAATCAACAATCATTCCGCTGAGTTCAGCAGGCGTGTGACCTTTCATTACAAGATCGCACAGATCTTCTTCTGTGTAAATTAACTCACCAACGTTATTTTGTTTCATCTTTATTAAAATTAACAAACACAATAGTATTACCAGTGTCCTCGGAAACAGGGGCGTTGTCCTCAGGCCATTGTAGTTCTAATTCTCTCCAGGATGATACAGCACCTAGGCTCATGATGTTTTCTGTTTCGGATATCTTATTATTGTAGTGCATCAAGTTGGCGTCGTGCCACCAGCCCTTTTGATCATACGGGCCAATTGGTTCTTCGTCACTGTGCATGTAAGTTACTTCGCCACCAAGTTCACTGCTGATTTCAACTTCGCCGATGATCATGCGGTCTTCACAAATGGCATTTAGTTTGCAGTATAGCATAATACCAATCAGTTGGTCAACTGGTTCATCTGGTAATGTGGTGATCTTAACACCGGCATTGGCCAACAGCTTGCATTGTTCTTCATTACTACCATTGATAAACACACTGGATTCCAGTGAGTCTGCAATGAAAAATTTAATACGATCAAATGCAACATTGTGACTTTCACCATCCATTGTTGTGGTCATCATCCATAAACGAACCCGGTAATTGTTCATTCTCAGCATGCCGTCAAAATAACATCCGGCCATGAAGTCAATGGAGTATTGCAGTCTTACATTCATGATATATCAATGATTTGATCAAAGTTGGGACCTCGCCCGTCTTTGTCATTTTGTTTGTTGAACAGAGCTGTGGATTTCTCTGTGTACTTGGTTTGATATGTTTCGATTGCCATTTGAATTTGGCGCACCAGTTCAGTATTGCCCATTCTAAGAGCAATACCCATTTTTTTGTTGAGTTCTGATATTTTAGAGCCTAGCTCGTCGATGGTCAACGAGTCTACGCTGTTTATTAACGGATGTTCCATGCGTTAATTGTACAGCAGGTTGACAGCAAAGTCAACCTGTTTGGTCAGGCAAACACTGCTCCGTTGTTGCCGATACAATACCATTTGGAGTTTGTGTACATTAGTGTAACTGCATCGCCAATGTCGTTGAATGTGATGGTGCCTGTGCCACTTGACTTCCATCCTGCATTGGTCACAGTAACAACCATATCACCAGTGTCACCGGCCATTGCTAGTACTTTAACTTGACCATCTGTGCCGGCAGCCAACGTTGCTGTTTCAGCGGCAGCAGTTGTAAAATAACTAGTAGTTTTTGTCAAACTTGCGGCAGCGGCACTGGCCAAGTCTTCGCTTCCAGTCAAGAACAATGGATTTGTATACAAATTGCGTGGGCGAGTCAATTCACTTAGATAAACTGTGTTGCCACCATCATCTGTGTGGAATTGAAATTCGTATGTGCCTGTTTCGGCAAATGTAATAATGTTGCTGGCAAAGCCTTCGATACCAGTGACACTGGCAGCGGCTGCGCCATTACCAACAGCAGCCGGCAATGTCAAGGTGTGTGCTGTGCTTGCCACAGTGACTCGCACAGTGACAAAACTCAGTGTGCCTGCGGCAGAAAAGTTGGTAAATGCCAAACTGATGCTGCCACCAGTTGTCACAGTTTGATAATGACCAGCGGCATAGTTGATACCAACACTTCCACTAAGGGTGCCCAGTGCTACACGAGTCAACGACATGTCTTGTAATTGCGCATTGCTTAACACAGACCCGTTCATGTTGTTGTCAAGCACAGTTCCTGTCAGTGCGGCTTTTAACACCGCGTAAGATTGCAATTGAGTAATTTCGTCGGCAGCAAACTGAAAATTGGTTTTGGTATTGGTGAAGTTATCACGAAAACCTTGCGAATTGTTATCTTGCCCGGCTACAGGGTATGCGCCGTCGATGTTGTTGGGGTTAATGTTTGATGACATTTGTTTATCCTAATTTGTTAGTGTATTTAGCACGATTATACGTTGCTTAAATTATCCTATGTACCAATTGGCACCGTCACTCCACACAGGAACAACATTTGATCCTCCGGATCCTACTAGTGTTCCAAAATTGCTGGCAGCAACCAAGTTAGCATTGTTGATAAATGCTCTAGCACCTGCTACGGCTGTCAAGTTGGCCAATGCAGTAGGTGTTGTTTTTACTGCACCAGAAACATAGGCATTTCCGCCAACGCTGAGTGTGTCAACAGGTGCAGTGTTGGCAATACCAACATTGCCGTTTATATCAAATGTGGCCCGAGTTACACCGCCTGTTTCAATTTCTATTGGAAGATATGAGGCAGTTCCTGTTTTTGTAGATCTTAGTAACACATTACTAGATGTAGCAACAATTGCCAAAACTCCAGCATTGCCGACATCGGATGAGTTGTATCCTCCAAACCCTGCAGTAGTGTCTGTGCCACTGGGCATAGCCCCAACCAATGTGGTACTATTTGCAACTGATGTTTGGAATACTGTTCTAGTGGCCGGGCCGCTGCTGAAATCGCCATAGATCTTTTTACCAGCGGGTATTGCTATGTTCCCACCTGTGACATTACCTGTGGCCGATATGTTCCCACCTGTGACATTATCTGTGGCCGATATGTTCCCACCTGTGACATTATCTGTGGCCGATATGTTCCCACCTGTGACATTACCTGTGGCCGATATGTCCCCAATTGTGTCGATATCTCCGTGAACCGATAAATCATCTAAAACAGACACAGCAGTTGAATCATCGCTAGCAATAGTGTTGATCACAAGATTGTATCCAGAAATATTGCCTGCAACATCAGCACCTGTGCTGGTCACAACCAACACATTACTAGTTCCATTCACTCCAATTGTTACGTTACCGTTTGTGTTGGTAATGTCAACATTGCTTGATCCATTTTTAATACTGTTAACAGTGATATCAGTACCGATGAAGTTTCCGGTGACTGTTAAATTGGTTATGACAGCATTGCCTACTACATCAAGTGAATCAGAAATTAAATCGCCAACTACTTCTAATCCATCGTTGACAGTCACGTATGTTGAATCATCGCTGTAAATATAATTGACTGTAAGATTACCTGTGTTGACATTGCCACCGTTGATGTTACCCACGGCTGTTATTAATCCTGCTGTTACCAAGTTGCCACCTGTAACGTTGCCAGTGGCACTGACATTTACAAATGCTAAATTTGCAACTGCCAATGTGCCGTTGATAATGATATTGTTACCTGTGATATTTCCAGTGACACTTACATTTGTACCTGTATAATTAACACCAATTACAGCATTGGCCCTGACAATACCATTGGTAGAGACATTGCCAGCTGTCACATTACCATACGCAGACAAACTGTTCAGTGTGCCAACCGCAGTAATATTGCTTTGATTGTTGCCAGTTACATAAGTTGCTGTGAGAGTACTAGCACTCACATTGGCAAAGTTTGCATCCAACTCACTGAGTGGTATGTTGCCGGATTGTGTTGCGAAATTAAAAGGAACGGTCATTGTTATCTTTCTTTGTTAAAGTTGTGATGGATCATTTATCCATTCAACTGCATCGGTATCATCGTTGACCCATTCAACTGTGGCAGAAGAATTATTGGTCCATGTCACTGGTTCTGCAGGAATAATTGGGGTCACTGGTGAAATAATATTTCTTCTTGGGAACACCAGATACTTGTCATAATCTTGTGTGTTACTGTCAAGGTATATATCCACTGGTGTAATGAATCGTAAACTTCCGCCATCAAATACAGTCTGCGGGCCTGGAGAAAGATCAAACGTTGTTTCTGCTGGTGGTTGTGGCACCCACTGATCGTATTCGGGGCTCCAGTTGTGTGTTAATGCACGATCCAATTCGTAACGGTCAACCTGGAAGTCTATTAGATTTAAACTTGTTCCAAATTGTGTACGTATATTATAGGCAACTTGTCCACTTTGGCCAGGCTTCACATATGCAATAACCCAGGCTGGTGTAAATCCCAACACACGGCCATCAGTTTGTTTTGACAACATCCATAATGGTAACAAATTACTGCTTTGTCCAACAACATCGATCACCTGGTCACGCATGTTTATCAAACTGTTGGGGTATACCACATCAATTTCTGCTGGGGTACTTGGATCTATTGGATAAGGAATAACAACTTGTTTGCCAACGCTTTGACCCGAACTGTTGACTAAATTATCAACTACACGACTATAAACCACTTCATATAGAACTTCTCCAGTAACCGGGTCTAAGGCCCGTGCTGTGGCAATTTCGCCCAGCACTAGGTTTTTCCAGTAATGATTTAGATACAAACTGGAAACATAGTCTATGTAGGTGGCCGCGGTCAATCCATAAGCATGATTATAAACTACCTGTGTGGCACGGCCAAAGTTTGGATCATCTGCTCGGTATAATGATTCAACAGGGATGGCAATTGTATTTTGCAACAGGTCGTTGATCAGATCTCGATCGTTCTGTGGCGGCATAGCCTGTATATAAAGATTTTCGTAAGGAGTATTAAATTCTCGGTTAACCACAATGGAGAAAGTTTTATACACGCTGATATTACTGCCACCATTGAATGCTTCCACTGTAAAGACAAATTCCATGTCAAATGTGGTTGGCGAGGTCACGTTACGATTGCTACTGACCACGTCAAAAGTTGTTGTGCCGCCATCCAACGCAAATGTATTAAAGCTGACACGACCAACGATGTTGCCCGATGACATCAACTCTAACCCTTGCGGTAACCTACTGTCACTGCCAGATTTAAGCCTATACTCCAGTCCAATGCCGTCTACATTATAGGCCGAAACATACAGTGTGCTTATTGCTCCGGTGTTGATAGTTCCCAATGGACTAGGATTTAGAGCACGATCAACTGCTGTGTTGGGTGTTGTCCAAATGATCTCTGTGCCAATTTGTCCAATGATGGTCAAACTGTAACTTTGATAAGGGCTAGTTACATCAGGATTATCAAGTTGAGAAACACGTACACTAAAGTCGTATGTTTGTTCAGTCAATCCTGTGTTGGGAATATAACCATATAACCACCCGCTGTTTGGATCAAGAGTCAGGCCAGGTGGCAACTCGTAAGTACCACGGTCAAATCCTGTTGTGTCGTACGGATCTGAGTCGTAGCCAACTCCCGCTCCTACGATAATATCATATACAATTGTATTACCGTCAAGGTCAATTCCGTCAAACTTGAATGCATAGAAGTTGTCGTTGCGAACAGTTCCGATGCTGCCTTCTGGTGTTAACAACAGTGGCGGACGTACAGGAGAGCCGTCGGCTGTGATGAATGTATTATCTGCAGTGAAATCTGTTGTGTCTGCAGTCAAACTGTCCCGACTGTATACTTGAATATTAAATGTACGTATATTACTAGATTTGCCATCAGTGACTTCAAGAATAAATTCATAATTTACATTTAAACTATTTGTGGAAAAGTCAAAATCATATTCATCATATCCTTGACCATCTCTAGAAAATCCTGCAATAGCATCACTTGGCGTTTCCGGGGCAATAAATCCTGATATAACTCCTTTGGTAGTTATAGTAGTGCCAGGCGGCAACGTTCCTGCAATCAGTCTTACAATCACCGCATCCAATGGATCGGTATCAGTGTACTCAATTTGCAAATCTATCACTTGACTACCATCAAAATATGTGGCAATAAGTCCAGGTGGCGTGATAAACTCTGGAACGTCTTGCCCAGCCACTGTCATACTAAATGTTCGATCAGCCAGTCTATTGACCACAGTAACGGTGCCAACTGTTTTCTTTGTATAGGCACGAACTGCAAACTTACTAACTGTATCTCTGGATACCAGACTTGGAACACCTTGCACATTAACATACGGAACTCCGACAATTGCACCAGTGTCTGTCAATTGTACACCTGTGGGCAATTCTCCAGCAATCAACCTGTAGAACAAAGTGTCATCTACAACTTCTGCTAGCAATGGCAATTGAAAGAACACGCCCTCAGGATATGTTCCTAAATTACCTGCAGGAGTAAGCCACACTGGTTGCGCTGTCATTTATAGTCTTCCAACAACAACTTCAATAATACCGTGATCACCTGTTGATGCTTCTAACGCTTTGCCAATCACAGTGCCCATCATTGGGTTTTGTTTAGATTGAGCATAGCCGTTGCCTGCTGATACAAGCATGTCGCCTTTGGCAACTGTGCCACGCACTCGACATGGAACTCGACCCAATAAAGCCACTGCTACCACATGCTCACTGTTCAACATGCTGTTCATCAAATGAGCAGGTTGAGTAGACACAATTCCTGCAACTCGCGCAGTTTCGTCTGAGGCAATGGTAACTTCTTTGCTGCCACCAAATTCAAGCACTGTGCCAGGCTCATAGGCAGCATCTGCTGTGTAGTTTTCTGCTATGTCAGCGTATTGTGCCGATGTTGCAGTTCCAACAAAATACAACCCAATGACGTTGCCTGTGGCACTTACCGCACCGCCAGTTAATAAATTACCAGTTGTTGTGTTTCCAG
>Ga0207909_1000018_pt1 | contig 69900 bp, 69 predicted proteins | sample LakMenEpi05May10_FD_150672 | JGI IMG/M metagenome (GOLD analysis project Ga0207909, IMG submission 150672) | Freshwater microbial communities from Lake Mendota, WI - 05MAY2010 deep hole epilimnion (SPAdes) | ecosystem: Environmental > Aquatic > Freshwater > Lake > Epilimnion/Euphotic zone ...
GAAGATAGACAACAGGCAGTTACTATCTGGTTGGAGAAGGGCAACGAAGCACAAGTTGTATCTGTTCAAAATGGTTTGATAGATGTTTACAACTTTGTTGACGACAAGTGGACAACATCCGGAACTGGTAGACCACAAGGTAATATCACAGTGATGCAAGAAACGGGTGTAAGATGAAAAAACTAATTGCTCTCTTCTTACTATTCTTTGCGATGCCAGTATTTGCGCAAGTTACAAACTACGGTTTTGAGAATGGTGACTATGCTGGTTGGACTGTTAGTAATGGTTCGACTACAGCAAGAACTTCTTGGAGCGATAGTGGTTCTGGTGCACAAGTAACAACTGGTATGACTAACTATTGTCCAGGTGGGGGTAAGTGCTGGACAGTAACTCCATATGGATCATACATGGTATCACTACAAGCAGGCGGTAGTTCTCCTGGTTTTGATAGTGCCATGACGACGCTGGGACTACAAAGTTCTGTGATTACATCAATCAAGAATACCATTTACTCTAATGGCAACATGTATCCCACAAACGCAACTTCTATTAGTAGAACAGTATTTCTCCAAGCAGGTGTGACTTACACGTATGCTTGGCAGTATCTATCTACTGACTATGTTCCATACAATGACGGATCGATGATCACTGTTACTGGTGGCAATGGCACTCCAACAATCAATGGGCAAACTCAAAACTTTGCTCTTCTCGGATTTACTAATCCTGGAACTGGTAACTATTCGACAAATTCATATGGTGCCACTGGTTGGCAAGTTGCCGTGTTCACCGTTCCTGCTGACGGAAATTATCTATTAGGATTTGCTTCGTTCAATCTTGGAGATACTGCATTGTCACCAATTCTGTTTATCGATCAGATGCAAGGAACAACCTCTTTAAACGGAACAACGTTTACTCCAGTTCAACCTAATGCTGGTTCTTCTGCTCCTCCGCCTCCTGCTCCCGAACCACCAGCACCAACTTATCCGTTGGCATCAATTAGTGCTAACCAAACACTAAAGATTAATCAAACAAATTCGATTACGCAAAACTCAATCTACATTAATGCAACTGGATCTAACAACTCAGTTTATATTGAACAGTTTTCTAAGCAGAACCAGATTCGTGGCGTCAATGGCGCACAAGCAATGTTGATCAATGGTAGTGGCAACAGTATTACTATCAATCAAGGTACAGCAACAACACCAATTGGTAAGAACCTAGCAGAAGTTTCTGTTACTGGCGATAACAACATCGTATCACTGACACAACAATATAACGGTAAATATGCTGAGATTGTAACCAATGGTCTGGGCAATCAAATCTCTGCCCAACAAAAAGATGCTAACGGAAAATCGTTGTTTATCAATGCTTTAGGAAACTCTAATAATATCAGTACCTTACAACAGGGAACTGGCAGTCACTTCTTGGAAATAAATGCTCCATTTGGCGGAGTTACTGCATCCGTAACTCAATTGGGTGCGTCTGCAAAGCAATTTCAACTTTTACTAAATAGTCCAGGAATTGGTGTAACTGTCACACAAAATAACTTGACTGTCGCTGACTCTGCGAAAATGGAAATAACATGCACGACTGGACCATGTAATGGATACTCTTACACAAAGAACTAAAAAAGTTTTACTCTCGCCTTGGTTGGCACTATTTACTTTTAGTATTCTTCTTTGGGTAAAACTATCAGACCCATACATGGTCGAATCCACGAGATTGAAGTTTTATGATTATTTGATGCTCGGTTCGCCGACGCAATCTGAACAAATTGTAACCGTCAATATCGGGGAGAAAGCAATTGAGAAATACGGACAGTGGCCTTTCCCGAGGGAAGTCCATGCTAAAATTGTTGGGGACATTTATGGCAGAGGGGCTGCTCTTGTTGGTAGCACTATACTTATGCCTGAGTCTGATCGGATGGGGACTGATCGAGTTCTTGCGGATACCCTAAATCAGTATCCAGTAGTCCTGAGTCAGACAACAATCGATTCATGTAAGGGGGTGCAGAATATTGCTCGGACTGGAGTTGCCGTAATCGGCGACGGACAACCGTCTGAATTTCTTCCTCAATACCCATGCGTTCTAAGTAATATCCCAGTTCTGCAAGAAGCAGCCGTCGGTGTTGGTATAACGTCGACTCTACCCGAGACTGACGGGGTTGTAAGGCGAGTTCCTCTTCTATCTCAATCAAAAGGCGAATATTACCCTGCATTTGCGATAGAGATGCTGCGTGTAGCTGCAGGAGACTCTTCGTATCAAGCAAAGATAAATCAGACTGGTGTTGAAGCATTACGTGTTCCTCAATTTGATACCATAAAAACAGATGAATATGGTCGTGTGTTCATTAATCCTAATTACCAATTTCAGTCATACGAAATTGGATCGGATCCTTTACCTGACCTGAGTGGTAAAATCGTCGTAGTTGGTGTAACTGCTGCTGGTATTGCGAATCCAGTAGCGACTCCCGCAGGTGCGCAACATCCCCACGTCCTTCAGGCGAGTATTCTTGAAACTCTGATAAATGGAGACTCTGCGTCGATTCCGCTTTGGGGTCAACTAGCAGATCTTGCTGCTTTTCTGGGTCTTGCGCTGGCATTGATCATTCTTTCTAGATTCAGATTCTCAATCATATTTATTGCAGTTCTGCTAGGTGGTTATTTCTATTTGCCAGTATATCTGTTTGCGTCTCAAGGCATTCTTCTGGATGTTACGTTTAACGTATTCGCGATTGCTCTAATCTATATTCATCTCTACACTGCCAAGTTCATCAGCGAGTATCTACAGAAGCAACAAATTAAGAAGCAGTTCGGCACTTACCTGTCACCAGATCTTGTTGCACAACTACAACGTCAACCAGAACTTCTGGCGCTTGGTGGTGATTCGAGAGAACTATCAATTATGTTCACCGACGTTCGAGGATTTACTACAATCTCTGAACACTACGGTGAAGACGTTCAAGGTCTCACTAAGATTATGAATCGTTACATGACAGTCATGACAAGAGCAATTCTTGAAAATAAAGGTACGCTAGACAAGTATATCGGTGATGCGCAGATGGCATTCTGGAATGCACCTTTGGATAATACACAACATGCACTGGACGCAGTTCGAACTTCCTTTCAGATGCTAAAAGATTTGGAGACTTTCAATGAAGACATTAAAGAAGAAGGCGTTCCACCTTTTGGAATGGGTCTTGGTATTAACACTGCCACTGTGGTTGTTGGTAATATGGGCAGTGATCAGCGTTTCGATTATACTTGCTTGGGTGATGGCGTTAATCTGGCTGCTCGTCTTGAGGGTCAATCCAAACCTTATGGAGTCAAACTCGTCGTCGGACCACAAACGGCTGAATCGGTGGGGGATGTATACCAAGTAGTAGAACTTGACCTGATTGCTGTTAAGGGTAAGACCAAACCAGTTTCAATCTATACAGTTCTGCCATTCTTTGAAGCAGCATCAGAGTTACAGCATAAGAAATTTATGGAACTTTATCGTCAAGGTGACTGGGAAGTTGCTAAAAAATACGCCAGCGATCTTAAAGGCTGCTGGCGTGGAGAGTTAAACAATTACTATGATATGATGCTCGAGCGCATGCGCGAGAAACCACCTACTAACTTTGACGGGGTTTATAGAGCCCTGACCAAGTAAGCAGTGGATTATCCTCACCGAAACGAAAAAACACAATAGGAGTTTCTGTTACTTCTTGTGTATTCAGTTCGGTTTCGACTCGGTCGAAATGTTGATCAAGTTCCTGATCGTGGATTGATGTGCTCATTGTTTTTCCAGTTCTATCTTATTTACTAATTTCCACATAATCTGTTCTATGATGTTTGCTTCTTCGTCCAGGTCTGCATCAAACAATGCATTCTGTAATGCGCCAACGCTACCATCGACCAATTCGTCGAAATATGGTGCATCTTTTTCAAAAATAGAAACGGTCATTAAAAACTTCTCCCAATTGTTGCTTGGCAATATCGCCGAAATAGATCTTCATAATCACCAGTCTTATAGACCCATGCATCATAAAGATTTTGAAGTTCAGGAACATCGCTACTTGACTTGCTAACGTAGTAACCTCGATCTTTCAGTTCCTCGATCAAATCTTCATCATCAAAATCGTCAAGATAAACGTCAACTTCTGTAGTAATACTAACCATTATGCTGCCATCCTTTTCTTATATTCGAGACGTCCTTCAAGGTATTCCTCGAATGATTTATAAGCGGGAACACCGTTCGCTTCGAGTTCGAAGTTTATTTGAGCGAACTCTTCAAGTTCGTATCCCCAACCATTCCACGGAATTCCGAGGAGTTCTAGGAGTTCTTCTTCACGACTCACAATATTGTCAATAACCATCACATTCTCCATTTCAATATAATTACTATACCCCGAAACAGGGGAAAAGTCAAGCCCCAAATTACATTCGGTAATATTTTTTTCGATAAAATTCAGCGATCTCAAGGTCGAAATTACGATGACGTTCCCAGAAGGTCATTTTCCGTTCAGCGATTTCAATTTCCTTTCCGGCTTGAATTTTTTCCCGAGGGTCAGACGAATTGTGAAAAATATGACGTAAAACAAAATGATTATAGGAATGATTCGCCCACGCACTATTCGGATTCATTCTATGAATAACGAATGGATCGAAATCGCTATTTTTCGCATTACCAGTTTCATAAAAAATATTCATTTTTTCTTCTCCTCAAACAAACCACCATTATACTAAAAACACGTTAATTTGTCAAGCCCCTATTTTTCATGTTTTATGGCTTGACAATTTCGTTCGAATAGGGTATAAAGGTATGTTGATCTAGGAGAACTTTTATGACTATGCACCTCATGTCTCATGCGTACACCACCACTAATACGAAGAAGCGCAAGACCACGAACAAGGGCGTAACTGCCAAGTATGCACAGGACTGGGTTGATTACAACAAGCAGATGAAACGGATTGGTTGTAAAACTAAGACCTTCGACGAGTATGTCCAATATCGCCACGGCAATTATAAACCCAAGTTGCGTGGTACACCCTTCCCCGATTACCAAGTGAGCGACCATCGTCAAAAGTATCCTTCTGGTGATGGTCTTGGCGTAACCTTTGCTCGCAAGGAGAATACATATACAGGTACGCTGATTAAGGGAATCGCAACTATGCATAAATCAAATGCAGTTCCCATCATGAATGATGAGCAAGCAATTGAAGTAGCAAGGATGCGGCGAGGTTGAATGTAAAACAAAAGTTAGATTCAGTAGGACATGGATTCTGCCCGCAGAAGTGGAGATGGTTAGCACTATATCTTCACTCTGGGCACAAGCACAGTTGTCATCATCCACCACCTCTGCATATTGCTCTAGAAGAGATCGCTAAAGATCCCGCAGCATTACATAACACCTCACACGAGAAGCAGCAACGCAAGACGATGTTGGAAGGTGGTAGACCAGATGAGTGCTCTTACTGCTGGAGTATTGAGGACATCAATAAAGTCAGCGATCGTTTCATTAAAAATGCTGTTGGTCCTAATAACCTATTTGATCTCGATGAAGAGATAGAAATTCTTAGGAATACTCCATGGGCTGAAAATGTTAATCCATACAATATGGAAGTCAGTTTTAGTAATGCGTGTAACTTCAAGTGTGGTTACTGTTGCCCATCATTCTCTTCTCTCTGGGAAGATGATATTAAACAGAACGGAGATTATGATTTAAATTATAATCCATATGAATTGCGAAATAAGATTTACTCTGAGAAAGAATATAATCCCTACGTTGAGGCATTCTGGAAATGGTGGCCTAATTTAAAAAATGACTTAAAGGTCTTTCGCATAACTGGTGGCGAACCATTAATGACTGCCAATACTTTCAAATTGCTTGATATGCTAAGAGAGGATGGCAACCCAGAGTTATTGCTTCAGATCAATACTAATCTTGGAGTCACGAATCGTAAGGTCTTGGATTTTTGTTCGCGAGCACAAGAATTGATCGAGAAGAAACATGTTAAAAATATTAGAGTCTTTACCAGTTTAGAATGCACAGGTAAACAGGCAGAATACATTCGTCGTGGTATTAACTACGAATTGTTTCTGCAAAATATTAATACTGTATTAGAAACCGTACCTACTGCATATCTAAGTTTCATGACAACGTATAATGTATTAACTGTTCCATATTTCAAAGATTTTTTGCAGTTAATTGTAGAACTTCGTGAAAAATGGGGAGAACGAATACTCATTGATATTCCTCACCTCAAAGAACCTCCTTACTGGACAATGAACATTCTACCTAAAGAATTTGGTAGATATATAGACAGTGATGTTGAATACATGAAGCAAAATGGATTTCGTGATTTCGAGATTAAAAAGATGGAACGAATACAAGAATATTTCTATAATGATGCGCATAATATAACAGAAGAATATAGATTAAGTGCTAGAAAAGATTTTGCTAAATTCTTTCCGGAATATGATCGCAGAAATAAAAGTAATTTAATTGACATTTTTCCTGAGTTTGCTGAATTTTTAGAATGGTGTAAGGAATTATAAGACATGGTTAATTTTGATATTGTAATGAATTGGATGGAATACATCCGCAATAATCCAGAGAATGCGTATAGATTCTCGGAGAACTTCTGGCCAAGTCAAATCGAGAGCAAGAAATGGTTACTTGAACACATATCTCATACTGATAAATCTATTGTAATTTTCGGTGGATGGTATGGAGTTCTTGCACAGTTTATTGCGCATAAGTTTCCTGATGTTCAAATTGTAACTACTGATGTGGACCATGGTTGTAAAAAAGTATTCGATGCTATCGATGGTTATTATCAAGATATCCGTTTTCGGCAACATGACATGCAAAAAGGCATGCCAATCAATTTACATCCCGATCTCGTGATCAACACTAGCAGCGAACATATAACACAAGAAGTTTATGATGCGTGGTGGAACTCTATTCCCAGGGGGACTAAATACATCGTCCAAGGAAATAATCTAGAAAATCATGAGCATGTTCGATCTGCCAGTAATCTAGAGGAATTCTTACAAATCAACAGATTTAACGAACCAGAATACGCTGGTATGTTGAAGTGCGGGCATTTCTATAGATACATGGCAGTTGGTTATAAATGAGCAATGAATATCATGATGTGACAGAAAAGATGAAAGAGCGACTGAAGTCTGCTAGTTCGTCGATGTGTCTTGCAAAATGGAATATGGTCAGTATGCACTTGACCAATGGCAAGACGCACAGTTGCTATCATCCTCCTACTCATGACATTCCGCTAGAGGGTCTTTCTGAAAATCCAGGATTGCTCCACAATACTCCTCAGAAAATCGAAGAACGTGCTATGATGCGCAAGGGCGAGCGACCAAAGGGTTGTTCGTATTGTTGGCGTATTGAAGATGCAGGTCATACGAGCGATCGACACTATCGCAGCAGCGAATGGTGGAACTCTCCTGATTTCGAAAAGATTACTCTTGGAGATTCTCAACTTGATGCTTCGTGGACTCCCGCATACGTGGAAGTAAATTTCAATCAGGCATGCAATTTTAAATGTTTGTATTGTAGTCCACATCTAAGTTCTGCTTGGGAAGAAGAAATCGTAAAGCATGGACCGATTCAGATAACTGACGCAAGACATAACGACATTGATGCACTCGCTCGTATGAATCTGATGCCTAGGAAGGTTGCGAACCGAGAAAATCCCTACGTTGAGGCATTCTGGAAATGGTGGCCTGACCTGTATAAGAATCTAAAGATTTTCCGAATGACAGGCGGCGAACCTCTAATTGATCATAATACGTGGAAAGTTCTAGACTATGTCGACGAACATCCCAACTCTCTGCTCGAGGTAAGTATAACCAGCAATCTATGTCCCCCGAAACCTGACATTTTTGATAAGTTTATTTCGAAGGTCCAGAAACTAGAAGAAGTCAGAGTATGGGAAAATCCAGAGCGTCTTAATCCAGATAGTGGCAATCATTGGTATGTTGCTCCAGCAATTAAGCACTTCTCTCTTTTTGTAAGTTGTGACAGTGTCGGTAAGCAAGCAGAATATATTCGGACTGGTATGGAATATGATGTATTGCGTTCGAATGTATCCAAATTCCTACAATCAACGGATGGGTCAAGCGTTACTTTTATTAATACTTTTAATATTCTAAGTGTTCCTGGGTTGCGAGGGTTTTTGGAATTAATCTTAGAACTTCGTGAAGAATTTGCCTTCGATAAACAAGAACGAAAAATAATTCAACCACCTGATCACAATGGATTCAAGCATCCTCCGTTTGTTCGTAACGCTGCGCAACGAGTTTGGTTTGACATACCAATGCTCCACAGTCCTTCGTGGTTGAATATGAAATTACTTCATGAAGAAACTGAGATTATTGAACAGTTCGAAGACTGCTTACAATTCATGCGCGATAACGTTCAGAAAGAAGATTATAACAGAAGTCTGCGTGGATTTAAACCGTATGAAATTGACAAGGTTCAACGTGACCTAGATATATTGAAGGCAGGAATGGATCCTGCCCAGAAGCAACTAGACATGAAACGTTTTGCTGAGTATGTAGACGAGATGGACAAAAGAAGAAACACTGATTTTATGATGACCTTCCCTCAATTAATTAATTTCTACAATAAGTGTAAGGATCTGTAATGGGTAGAAAACAAACTGAAGATTTTCTCGAATTCAAACAGAGAATGATTGATCCGATATCTGAAACATTTTGCGCCGCAAAATGGTATAATGCTACCATTTGGTTGGGTCATGGTCAAACAACATCATGCCATCACCCTCCTGGTCATTATATTGACCCGAAAGAATTAGAAGCAAATCCCTCAGCGATTCATAATACACAGCATAAGAAATTAATGCGTAAGATGATGCAAGAAGGTAAGAGACCAAACGAGTGTGAGTATTGTTGGAAGGTCGAGGACATTGGTCGCAACAACGTTTCTGATCGAGTATACAAGACAGAAATCTTTACAGACGCAGACATTCAAAAGGCAGCGACTATGCCTTGGGAAGAAGATGTAACTCTCAGAACTCTCGAGATTAGTTTTGACCGCACCTGCAATTTTGCCTGTTCATATTGTAATCCAGGATTTTCTACAACGTGGGTTAAGGACATTAGGACACATGGTCCATATCGCAACATTCAAAGTGATGGTCGAGGACATTTTATCGACGATTCTCCTTGGGCAAAACCCGCAGCAGACAAGGAAGAAAATAATCCATATATTCAAGCGTTTTGGAAATGGTGGGAATCAGATCTTCAAGATAATTTACAGGAAATCCGCATCACAGGTGGCGAACCTTTGATGGCAAACAGCGTTTGGAAATTGTTTGACTGGTTTAAGAACAATCCAGAGAAGGGCAAGAAACTTAGGTTTGCTATGAATTCTAATCTTGTTCCAAAGAAAGCATTACTCGATAAACTAATTGAGATGTCGCAACACGTCCCAGATTTTGAAGTCTATACTAGTAATGAATCCTATGGTAAACACTCAGAGTATATTCGCGATGGTATGATATATGATCAATGGAAGGACAACATTCATCGATTGATTACTGAAGGTAATCTGAAAAGATTGCATGTGATGATGACTATTAACAGTCTATGTTTGTCATCTATTACTGAATTTATGGACGATATGCTTGACCTAAAGCGAACATATGGTTATCAGTATCCAACCATGACCTTGAATCTTCTGCGATTTCCTAGTTTCCAGAGTCCTGCTATTCTTCCAATTCATATCAAGGAATTCTACAAAAAGAAGTTGGAAAACTGGTTAGCAGATATCGTAAGCAAGGAAGAACAAGACCAGAACGGTAGGTTGCTCTTCACCCACATGGAACGTGCGCATGTCCAACGGTTGATCGATTACCTTGATGTAATTAAAACTCCGCACATGAATACCAGTGAAGAAGCAAAACTCTGGAACGATTTTAAGAACTTCTACCTGCAGTATGACGTTCGTCGTGGTAAGGACTTCCGCGAAACCTTCCCTCCAATTTTTGTTGATTTTATCAATAGTGTCGATGTCCCTGTTCCAACAAAGGAAGAAATTCTCGGTAAAAATTATCGAGAAGATACTGGATTGAAAGAACGAGCAGGTAATCCTGCTACTGCTGAAGAAGGATATATCAGCGACGAACTCGCGCATGGATGGAATACCAAGACAGATAGTTTAGGCGCAAATGAGCGATAAGATTCTTCCTAAATGGGAAAGGGGAAGAGTGCTTCCCGATAGTCCCAACAAGGTGTTTTGTACTGCTCCATGGACGCACACATACATTAGTCCACAGGCGGAAAGAAGACTGTGTTGTGCAAGTAGAGAGCAACACAGTTTTCAGAAACAGTACATCGATGCGAGCAATGACTCCAAGTATGGAGAAGTTACTGAGAGCAAAACAGAAGTAGATGACTTTAATCCAGTTTCTTTGAAGGAACACTGGAACAGCGAATACATGAAAGACATTCGTCGCAAATTAATGGCAGGTGAACGCATCTCACAGTGTGATGTTTGCAACGACGATATTCTCAGTGTGAGCAATTATAGAAGTTGGTTTACTGGAGCATTGTTTAATGATAAAATTCAAGAATGCTTTGACTCAACTGACGAAACTGGGTACACTACAATGGAACCCATATCATTTGATTATCGCTTTAGTAATCTATGCAATTTTAAATGTAGAATGTGCGGTGAGCAACTAAGTTCTACGTGGGAAACTGAAAAGCGTAAGTATAATCTTTGGACTCCAGAGAGTCAACCATTTATGGTTCCTGAGATTAAGAAAAAAATGCAGCAGTTTCAGAAAGAAGTAATAGAAGAAGAATTTCGGGATGCTATTACACGAGGAATTGTTGAAGAATGTTATTGGGTCGGTGGTGAACCCTTGATGTATGATATACATTGGTGGGCGCTGCAAGAAATGGTAGACAATGGATCTTCTAAGAACTGTCATCTTCGATATAATACAAATCTAAGCAGAGTTGATTACTTCGGTAAGAATCTTTATGATTATCTTCCTCAGTTTAAGAACTGGTTGATATGTGCTAGTATAGATGGAACTGAAGAGATCGTAGAGTTTATTCGTAAAGGAATAGTTTGGAAAGAGTGGTTAGAGAACTTTAAGAAAGGTCTTGAGTTACCACACGGCAAGGATCGGATGGTTCTTGACCTGACTATTACTGGACCTGGAATGTTTAGTCTTAAAAATCTATTCGACCTCAGCAAAGAACTAGATGTTCGTATTGAAACTAAAATTATGTTTGCGTTTCATCCAGATATTGTTTTAAGTCCGTTCGCTTGGCCTAGACATATTCTTGATCGCCACATCGACTCGCTATTGGAGTACATGATTCCACGTGGGACTAATAAGCAAATTACGTTGATTAAAACATTACAAGAAATGAAAAATAGACCGACATTCCAAGAACAATGGCCTGATCAGGCAGAACAAGCATTTAAAAATGGATCAAATTATCAAAAGATTCTTGATCACATTAGAAAAGATTCCAATGTAAATTTGAGAACTATATACTCTGAAGACCCAGAATTATACGATTGGTGGACACGATATGACTAAGTTTCCGATTAAAACTGATACTGCTTGTCAATTTAAGTGGACTTGGAGCACGATTTTCCTTTCGAAAGGAACAACATCTAGTTGTCACAGATGTAAAAACTGGGAGTTAAATGAGATCGATTTTAAAGATTTCCACAACCACCCAGGAAAGGTTCAAGATCGAGAAAAGATGCTTGATGGACAATGGCCTGGTAATGGTTGTGAATATTGTAAACGAATTGAAGACGCAGGTGGTAACAGCGAACGAACAGCATATATCAATGATGCTGATTATTGCCCACCAGAACTTGAAGATAACCCATTCGCTACTAAAGTAACACCAAGAATCCTTGAAGTATATTTTACTAATCTATGCAATCAAGCGTGTGTTTATTGCAGTCCATTGTTCAGTTCGGTAATCGAACAGGAAATAAAGAAGTATGGACCTCTTGAAACTGAATACGATCTAGAGGGTTCATTTAAACCAAAAGAAAATTACCTTGAACTCAAAGATAAATTTTGGGAATGGATGGAAGAACACTCAACTGAATTATACGACTTTCAAATTCTCGGCGGAGAACCTCTGTATCAACCTGAATTTGAAGAGTGTCTTGCGTATTTCGAGAGAACGAGTCATCCAAATTTAAATTGGAAGATCTTTTCGAATCTGAAACATCCCTCCGATAAATTTCTAGAAAAGATTCAAAAAATAGATAAACTGGTTGAATCGGGTAAATTGAAATCCTTTGGTATTGTGTGTAGCATGGATTGCTGGGGGGATGAGGCAGAATTTGCTCGCCATGGAATGAGTTTGCAAAATTGGGAAGAAAATTTTAATACTCTATTGAAAAGTAAGAATGTTCGAATTAATATACAGGCAACACTGTCCTCTGTGACTTTACCAACAGCATATGTTTTTGTTGACAAACTCGTAGAATGGTCCAAGATCAAAAATATTAATTATGGTGCAAATGTTGTTGCGGTACCATCATTCATGGATCCTGCTATTTTCGGTTCTGAATTAAAACCGTTTATAGATAAATTAAATGATTCTCTCGCCAAAAGTCCTTGGAAAGATGCGGCAGCATATATTGCTGGTTTTGGTAATATGATCATTTCAACAGAACCTGATTCTGAAAAATTACAGCGACTAAAAAACTACTTAAACAGACTAGACCAGCGAAGGGGACAAAGTTGGAGAAGAGTATATCCATGGATGGAGAAAAGTTTTGACAAATTTATCTAAGGTTTGTTCGTTACCATTTACGCATCTAGCGACTCATCCCAACGGACACACTAGTTTTTGTTGCATCAGCGACCATACAAATTGTGCAAGTCATGCCAAGCGAGGGGGTAAATCTATCTCATTGAATGATGTTTCAATTCGCGAAATGCACAATAGCGAAACATATACACAAGTTAGATTGGATATGCTTGCTGGCAAAGAACCTGATGCATGTAAACGCTGCTACGACGAAGAGCGATCTGGTATAAAAAGTAAGAGACTCGAAGAAAACGAGAGATATCTAGCATCTTCCATGGAGGTGATAAATTCCATGAACCCAGACGGTCACATTGATAATATGGATTTTCAGTTTATCGAGTTGCGCCTTGGTAATGTTTGTAATTTAAAATGCAGAACTTGTAATCCAGTTTCTAGTAGTAAATGGGTCGTAGAACATGCAGAACTTAGCAAAGAACTTGATTTCGTTACAGACTATTCTAACGTAGAATCTGGAGTTTGGTTTGAACTGGATAGATTCTGGGGAGAATTATTAAATAATTCTCCAAACCTGAAACGAATTTATGTCAATGGCGGTGAACCGACTTTAGTAGAAAAACATTTTGCGTTTCTTCATAATCTAATTGATTCTGGTCGTGCGAGCAATATTGACCTGTGGTATAATATAAATGTTACTAATCTTCCGCACGAGTTGATTAATATATGGGGCAAATTTAAATCAATTACTGTTACTGCCAGTATCGATGACCTGTTTAAAAGAAACGATTATATTCGTTCAGGCAGTCAATGGGCAGATATTGTATTCAATTTATCAAAACTTAAACTCACAGAAACAATTGATCTGAGTATTTGTCAAACATTGAGTATTTACAATATTTTCTATGTTGATAAATTTTATAATTTCTTTAAAGATTATCGTATTCACCATAACTGGTGTTACGATCCCGCATTCTTAAGTCCTTGGAATTTACCAGATGATGTGAAGAAAACAATTATTGATAATTGTAAGTCTATGCCAGATTATGAACGAAATAATATTGAACAAACTCTCATGAAACCAAGAAACGAAACTCAATTTAAGCAATTTATTGCATACAACAGAAAACTTGATCTTATGCGCAAAACAAAATTTTCGGACATATTCCCAGAACTAGCAGCGGCGATTAACTATGATGGACAATAAACATTTTTGTTTAATACCTTGGACGCACATGCATACGTGGCCGAACGGCAATGCGTATATGTGTTGTGGCGCAGATCCAGACAAACCCATAGGAGTTCTGTCAGACGAGACAACTCTCAAAGATCTGTGGAATTCAGAACAAATGAAAAGAAACAGACTATTAATGCTTGAAAACAAGCATGTTCCTGAATGTGTTCGTTGTTATGAGATCGAAGCAAATGGTGGACGCAGTTTACGAATTGATCATAACATTACTTTCAAACATCACATGGACATATTAGAAGAAACGAATCCAGATGGAAGTTTGGATCGTCTAAACATGCCATATGTTGACTTTCGTTTTAGCAATTTCTGCAACTTGCGCTGTAGAACATGTGGTCCAGATCTTAGTAGTAAATGGGCATCTGATCATGCGAAACTAAATCCGTCCACTGTTGAAAAATATTCGAAGGTTATTAAACCAGACATTAATCCAACAATTTTCTGGGACCAGATTGATGAAATTTTCCCTACAATCGAACGAATCTATTTCGCTGGTGGCGAACCTCTTATTATGGAAGAACACTACAGACTATTAGATATGCTAATAGAAAACGGAAGAACAGATGTTGTTTTATTATACAACACCAATTTTACTTCTCTGAAATATAAAGATAAAAATGTATTAGATTACTGGAAACAGTTTAGGAATGTGACTGTTTGCGCTTCGTTGGATTCTTGGGGGTCTCGAGCAGAATATATGCGCAAAGATTTGCGATGGGATATTGTTGAACAGAACTTTAGAGAGGTTAAACAACGCTGCCCGCATGTTCGTCTCGACATTGGATTAACATTGAGCATATTCAATTTTTCTACACTGGTCGAGTACTATGAATATATGGTTGATAATAAATTCATTCATCCTGATGGATTGAATATTAATATTTTAACAAACCCTGTCTGGTATAAACCATCCTGCATTCCGATCGAGTATAGATTACAAATTGCTGAGAAATATAAACAGAAATTAGATTATCTTATATCAAATAAATTGTGCGGAAGTATTATGCGAGATAGATGGCAACTTGCAATCAATTATATCACAAACGAGGAAGAACCGAAAAATCTTTCGGCATTTAAAAATTTGACTCGCACTATGGATAGACTTAGATCTGAATCTTTTGTGGAAATCTTTCCAGAATTGAAGTTTTTGTTCGATGAGTGAAACCTTTTGTATCTTGCCATTTATCCATCTTGAAGCAAGATCAGATAGTTTCATTGCGCCTTGTTGTATGAGTCAAGAATTCTATCGCAAAGAAGATGGCACATATTATACTCTAAGTAAAGACACATTAAGTGAAGTTTGGAATTCTAAATCTATTGAAACGCTGCGCGAGAATTTGATTGGTGGCAAAAAACCTACTGCGTGTGAATCTTGCTGGAAAGAGGAAGATCTTGGGAAAGAGAGCAAGAGAATCCGAGAGAATCGTCGGTGGGGCGTAGATACTACACCATCTTTGAAATTTCTTGACTTAAAACTGGGCAATACTTGTAATTTGAAGTGTAGGATTTGTAGTCCAGGAAGTTCGAGCAATTGGTTGAAAGAACATAAAGATCTCTATGGATCAGATGTAGTAAGTAGTATTGCTCGTATGGTCAACTCAGATAAACGAAGTGTGATGCAGTGGCCTGAAAACAATCCTGCCTTTTGGGATGATCTTGATTCTCATCTCGAAAAAGTAGAATTATTTGAAATTTATGGTGGCGAACCATTTTTAATATCAAATCACTTTTCAGTATTGAAGAAAAGTATTGACAAGGGTTATAGTAAAAACCAGAGAATCCACTACAACACAAATGGAACTATTTTTCCGGAAGATGCGGTAAATAATATTTGGCCGCATTTCAAAGAAGTTGATATTATGATCAGTATTGATGGAATCGAAGAGCAATTTGAATATCAACGATATCCTGCGCAATGGGAAGCAGTACTTGCAAATATTCATAAATTTCGAGAGAGTTTTTCAGGTGACTTGCAAATTTGTATGACAGTTAGTTCGTTGAATGTTTACTATCTTCCAGAGTACTTAGAATATTTCAACAATATTGGAATTAATGTTTGGTTGAATATATTATATCATCCATCTGTATATTCTGTGTGCCATTTAAGTCAAAGAGTAAAAGAACACGTTATAGAAAAACTAAACAACAATCTTTCGCTAAATCAAGATATGCAAGCAATAATAAATTATATGAGTAGTTCTACTGACGATATGCAAACAAAATTTATAGAAAAGGTAATACTACATGATAAGTATCGTAAACAGAATTATTTTTCTACGTTTAAAGAGTTCGGGGAACTATTATGCGAAATTTAATTGATAAAATCTATAACTGGTGGCATCGTCGGAAATTGAAGAAAAGATTTAAAGAATTGTCAAAGAGAGACCCGTTCATCTATGATTAGGGGAAAATATAAACGTCTTGTTGCTTACGGGTGTAGTTTTACTGCTGGTGATGAATTGGCAGATTCGCAGGTTCTAGGTATTCCTGAGGAAGAAGTTGATGCTCTTAAACGGGCAGGAATTTCAAGGGAAGATTTATATGGAAACTTGCGCTCAAGAACAGATGAAGTCCTAGAAATAAATAAAACTCTTGCTTGGCCGCGATGGTTCGCAGATTATTATGGAGTTCCATACTCAAATCGTGCCAGACCTGGTGGATCAATTCAACAGATGCTATATCGCGTCGAACGAGACTTGGCAAATAATCTTATAGACCCTGATGACCTAGTAATTATTGGATTGTCTAGTATGTACCGTTGGTTTCAATTTGACGAGAAGGGGAATGAATTATCTTGGGTTTTTACAAAGGCCTTTGGAGCTAAGGGCAGATTTCTAAAATTTAATGAATCATTGGTCGAGAATTACGTTCATGAATATAACATTATTTGGCAATATTATCTTTGTTTGAATTACCTACAAATGCTTGCTGATAGACATCCAAATATTAAACTGATACATGCAATTAGTCCATTTTCACACGAAAAAGATTTTGTTGCAGGAAATAATAAATTGAGAAAAGAGTTTATGAAAACCATAGAATCTATGAAATTTCCTGCTTTGCTGAACGAAAAATATGGAATGGGTCAACTCTATAGTCACATACATCCAGAAAAAAGTACTCATGGATATGGACATCCAAAGATACAATTCCAAAAACAATTTGCTTGGTTGGTTGTTAATTGGATTGAAATGTTAGATGATTGAATGGGGAATATCTGCCGCAGCACATGATGCTGCTCTTACTGTAGTGCATGGTGAACGAATTTTATTTGCTTCGCACGCAGAACGGTATAGCGGAATCAAAAATGACAAGCATCTAAATGACGATCTGATCAATGCAGCATTGAAGTTCGGCAAACCAGAAAAGATTCATTGGTATGAAAAACCAAAACTTCGAGGAATGCGCAGACTACTATCAGGACAAGGAATTGTTCGCTTTAGTGTGAGGCAATATCTCAAAGAATTCGGCCTCGAAGTTCCAGTCGAATTTGCTTCACACCACGAGTCGCATGCTGCTGCAGGTTTCTATACTTCTACTTTCGATTCGGCAACTGCTCTTGTGATCGATGCTATCGGTGAATTTGACACAGCATCTATTTGGTTGTGTGATGGGGAGAAGATGAAGAAGAGGTGGAGTATGGATTATCCGAAATCTCTTGGATTATTTTATTCTGCTATAACAGACAGAGTTGGATTGAAACCAAACGAAGATGAATATATCCTCATGGGTATGGCGGCGTATGGTAATCCTGACAAGCACTATTGGGATATGCGCGAACTCTATGAGCGAGTAAATCTACATCGTGGTTGTAAGTGGTGGTTGAAAAAAGAAGATCCTGATCACTACGATCTTGCCGCATCGGCGCAAAAGATATATGAAGAAGAATTTGATAAACTTCTATATCGCGCAAAGAAAAATGATCCAGCACAAAATAATCTAGTATTATCAGGGGGTTGCGCACTTAATTGCTCTGCAAATCATATTGCGAAAAAATATTTCGATAATGTCTGGATTATTCCTAACCCAGGAGACGCTGGTAGTTCTCTTGGTGCTATTGCTGCAAACAACCGCAGAAAACTAAACTGGCAAGGTCCATATCTCGGCGAGAATATTGAAACCGAATATCCCGTAGAAAATCTATTGACTTCTTTGCGTAAAGAGGGTATAGTTGGAGTTGCTAGTGGGAGAGCAGAGTTTGGTCCGAGAGCATTTGGTAATCGAAGTCTGCTCGCTGATCCTACTAGAAAAGATATTAAGGATAAAGTAAATGCCATCAAACGCAGACAAAAGTTTAGACCCTTTGCCCCAGTCATCCTTGAGCAATATGCAGCAGAGTATTTTGACATGCCAGTTGAAGTATCCCCTTACATGCAGTTTACTGCAAGATGCAAATTTCCTACAAAGTTCCCTGCTATCATTCACACTGATGGCACATCTCGCGTCCAAACTGTAAACAAGCAGCAACATCCAGGATTGTTTGAGTTGTTGACACGGTGGCACGAAGAAACAGGTTGCCCGATGTTACTGAATACTAGTCTCAACATCAAGGGATTTCCCATGGTAAATGACGAGAAAGATGCTGCTATGTTTCAGGGCATTTATAAAGTGAAGGTCTTTTAATAAATAGTCATATGGCGGATATTCTAAAATTCCCTGATAAGTTTGTTAACGGAAAGCGGTTATACCGAATACCATTATATTCGGATATGGACATTGATGTTGTTTTATTCTGCGTAAACGCATTCGGCGAAACAGATAATCGTGTAATTATTGACGATCTGATCAAAATGGATCCCGTCGATGTCATAAAATGTATTGACTTTTCGCTTGAATCAGAGTATATTTCTAATACTACGAAAGCACATATCGAATGCATTCGAAAGTCAATCGAGGAAATTCCCTTTACAATTGAGAACTAATATATTATGAATATTTTTTACCTTGACAGTAATGTCACCAAATGCGCAGAGTACCATAACGACAAGCATGTTGTCAAGATGATTCTAGAGTATGCCCAATTACTTTCAACAGCACATCGTGTTCTTGATGGTAAAGAATATATTGATGCTTCCAGTGGACGAAAAATCAAACGTTGGCGATTAGAGGATACTTCTCTTGAGGCACAATTATACAAGGCAACACACATCAATCATCCGAGTGCTGTCTGGGTTCGCCAGTCTAACAATAATTATACTTGGCTTATGTGTCTATTCCAGTCCCTTCTTATGGAATACACTCATCGATACGGCAAGATGCATTCTTGCAATCGTCTAGTCTATTGGTTACGTAAACCTCCTGTTAATATTCCTGTTGATTATTTGACGCAACCTACTCCTGCTATGCCAGACGAATACAAGGTATCAGGCGATTCCTTGCAGTCTTATCGTAACTATTATCTCGGTGCAAAAAATAATATGGCAAAATGGAAAAATCGTCCTATTCCAGAGTGGTGGAGCGACGCAGTTTAATAAATACCTGTATGAGATTAAAAAATAGTATCCCCATTCCAATTTCAGATACCGAACTTCTTCGGTAACAAAGGGCGACCCCACTTTTCGTGGAGTCGCCTTTTTTGTATTCACTCTAGATAAGAATAAGGACTGTTCATGACAAGAAGAAAAAACAATCTCCAAGTTGTAACGAATTCTGAACCAAAGGTAACTATTGAAAAGAGTAAACTGTGCAAAGTTAAATACGAAGATCTAAAACACATTCAACCAAAAACACAGAATCAACGACTCTTCTTCGATCTTTACAATCAACAGTCCACTGCAATGCTACTACATGGTGTAGCAGGAACAGGAAAAACTTTTATTTCCATGTATAAAGCACTTGAAGAAGTTCTGGACCCAACAACAGATTATGAACGTCTTGTTGTTGTTCGTTCAGCAGTACCATCAAGAGATATCGGACACCTTCCAGGTGACGAGAAGGAAAAAACAGAGGTCTATACTTTACCTTATGTTGAGATATGTGATGACTTACTTAATCACATCCAACCATTCCTGCGTCTGCAGGAGCAAAAGACCGTTCATTTCCTAATCACCTCGTTCGTGCGTGGTATCACACTTGATAATTCAGTGATCATCGTTGACGAATGTCAGAACATGACTGACATGGAACTCAACTCTATTATGACTCGTATCGGTAAGAACTCCAAGATTATCTTCTGTGGAGACTTCCGTCAAACCGACCTAAATAAAAAGAACGATATGTCAGGATTGCAAAAGTTTATTGCAATCGCTAATATGATGCCCTCGTTTAAGACGGTCGAGTTTTCCGTGAATGATATTGTCAGATCGAAACTTGTCAAGGAATATATCCTTGCTCGGTTAGATTATGAAGAAAAACATAATTAAGGGCTTGACTTTTCTGTAAAATGTAGTATAATGGATATATGATGTTTGAAACGATATATGAATATGAAGATTTTGCCCAATCAACTACGAGCGAAGATGGTGGTAGAGTTTATGTAAATGCCAGTGGCACTGCATATCCCTCTGCCACCACCGTTCTAGGAGTTCTCTCTCGCGACTCTATCGCTGCTTGGCGAAAGCGTGTTGGCGAAGAAGAAGCAAACAAGATCTCAAACAAAGCATCGACTCGTGGAACTAAGATTCACACACTAACCGAAACGTATCTCAAGAACGAAAACGTTAGTGACAAGATTGATGAAGTTAAAGCATCGATGCTTGATGTTGAGATGTTTAACAAGTTTAAACCTATCTTAGATCCAATCAGCAACATTCATTGTCAGGAACTTGCACTCTATAGTGATCACCTGCGCATGGCAGGTCGTGTCGACTGTATTGCTGAGTATAATGGTAAACGTGCTGTTATTGATTTCAAGACTTCCAACAAAGCGAAATCTAAATCTTACATTGAAAGTTACTTCATGCAGACAGCAGCATATGCTATCATGTATGAAGAACGCACTGGTATTCCTGTTCCATGGTTGGTAATTCTAATCGCAGTCGAGGACGATGCTCCACAAGTGTTCATTGAAAAGCGTGATGACTGGGTGAAGAAACTTCTTCGCACTCGCGACTATTATGAAAATGGGTATTATACCAGTGAGTGAACTGTCCGAACAAAGGATGAAAATTTGTTTGGAATGCGAGCATTTAATGCATAAACGCATATGCAGTCAATGCGGATGTTTGATGCCTGTAAAAACAAAACTTAATCGTGCATCCTGTCCCAAGGGTAAATGGGGTTCGGTTGGAAAAAAACTTCCTTGGGAAGCATAAAATTTGAAGGTGATAATATGCAAGTTAACAAACTAGATTATGGCGCAGTAGAAGTTTTGGGATTTGATATTACAAACTTCACGCAAGAAGATAGTAACTATATCCGAGAGTTGTTGTTGAAGGAACTCATCGTCGTATTCAGAGAGCAGGATACTGGCACCATAAATTATGCAAGACTGATCCACGAGATTGGTGGTATTTCTAATTGGAACCAATTGAGTTCTGATTTTGATGGAAATATGCGTCCGATGTTTACGGAATATCCTGACATAGATAATTGGGATAAATCAGAATTTTTCCCCATACAGGCAGTAACTGGCAAGAAATCGAAGGATGGGAAATACAATGGTATTTTCCCTCTTGGGAAACTAGATTGGCATTGTAATCTTAATGGTCCAGATCGCGCCGATGGTGTTGCATTGCAAGGCATTAAGGGTGTTGAAGGAACCAGAACATCTTGGATGAATACTGCTATCGCATTGGCAGAAATGCCACCTGAGTTGTATGCGCGAGTAAAAGGTAAGTATGCAAACTTTCGGTATAACTTCTTAAAATGGTCTGACGTAATGGATGACCGTCAACGAGAATACATGCTTAAGAATCAGCATGAATATAAAATGTGGTTAGAGCAAGAAAATGCAGGTGGTGTCAAGGGTATCTATCTCTACACGAATAACGATTGTGAGATCGATGGCGACGACGGATCGTTATTCCAAGATTTACAAGATTACTTCTTCCAAGAAAAGTTTATGTATCATCATGATTGGAAAGTTGGTGACATTGTTTTGAGTGATCAGTTGTTAACACTGCATAAACGTCGTCAAGAAACTGATCAGATTTTCGAGAACAGATTGTTAAATCGTTTGACATTTAAACTCTCTAATACAGGCGATCCTCCGTATATCGTGGAAAGGAATCAAATTGATGTTTGAAACAAAAACACGCACGTTAGTTCGAGGTATTTCATACAGAGTATCTGCATGGTTGTTCACGATTCTTTGGACATACCTGTTTACTGGAAATATCGGTGAAGCGACAGGTTTTTCAACTGTCTTACATTTAATGCTGAGTGTAGACTACTACGTTCATGAAAGAATTTGGTTGAAAATAAAATGGGGAACCATGGTAAAAAATACTTGACTTCCTACGTCATGTATAGTATAAATAGATTATCAGTTGTTGATACAAACTGAATGCTGCGTAGGACAGGGGTGCAACTCCCCTCACCTCCACCATCTATACATTGGGGAGAGGGCGTAAGATGCCTGATAATACTCAATGATCCAGTGTATAGTTGATGGGGGTGTACTTAGGATTCGACTGCGAGTTGAAGGCGAGAGTAGACTGATTGACTGGGTAAAGCGCCCACTAAAAGTAAATGCAAACGATAACGTTGCCTTTGCAGGATATGCGCTAGCCGCATAATCTCATTGGGTTTTTGATAGTTTTTCCTCGAAACAGAATAAAACTATCAACCGTTCTAAGAAGAAGGTGGACCGAGTTCCACTACGGTTCTGCACTTATAAATATTTGCATGACCTACTACGCCTCTACTTGAAAAAGCACGCATAGTAGGTTTTTTTGTCTTCGGACACCAGTGTGGGGAGTCACTGGATAATACCCTCTCAAGTTTAACAAGTATTAGGAAATAAGATGACTTCCTTTAACAAGAAGTTTTTCAAGTTTCTTTCGATTTTTACAGTATTAGTATATAGTTTATATGGAATCAATTCATATGCTGAAGATGCTATCGAGAGAGATACGAGGGAATATTCCCTCGGCTTTGTAGAAGTAATCCAAGAGATTAAAGAAGATGCGGCAGAAGAAAAGAAGAAAACCGCACTAAGAAAAATTGAAACCCAAAACATACATTTAGCAAATAATCGCGAATTGAAGTGTCTAGCAGACAATATTTACTTTGAAGCAGGAAACCAGTCGACTCAAGGAAAGTTGGCGGTTGCTGCAGTAACTATCAATCGCGTAAAAAGTCCCAAGTTCCCGAAGTCTGTATGCTCAGTCGTGTATCAGAGAACAAAGCGTGTCTGCCAGTTCTCATGGGTATGCGAAGGAAAGAAGACTGTGCGTAGTGCCCAGCAATATTCAGAATCTAAAAAAATTGCTGAAAAAGTATTGCTTTCTGGGGCAAATCAGGGTATACTTGGACGTAACGTTTTATTCTACCATGCGGATTATGTTAATCCAAGATGGAATTTAAAGCGTGTTACAAAAATCGGCGATCACATTTTTTATGCAGGATAATAACTTTGAATATGGTAATGGATGGTTCTGAAGTAACCAATGAATTTTTAATTACAAAAGAGTATAATTCAGCAACTGAGTTCTCTCAATTCATAGAGAAACAATCATTCGAGAATGGTATTCCTTGTTTGGATATTCTTCTTGACTATTGTGTCAAAAAAGATATTGAGATGGAGTCAGTTGCTGTTTTACTCACCACTTCTCTTAAAGAAAAGATTAGAGCAGAAGCAGAAGAACTAAATATGCTGAAGCGTAAATCTGGCGGGAAATTACCACTTTAATGGAAGCATATGAAGTTTATCGCCTCTATATGGCACTTAAACTACATTTCACTACTGCGTCTTATGACATCACCGTTACTAAAGGTGCTGTCAAGTCGTCAGAGTCTGCCTTCTTAAAAAGAAGAGATGTTTTCCTATTCAGGAAACTGGCGAAGAAGTTCGTCGCTCGTCAAGAAATTATCAACTACTTTGTTGCAAACTTTGCAGCAGGAGATAAGAACGGCGGCATCTTTAGTGCAGATTCTGACGATATCTATGAGAAGTGGAAAGGTAGACACGATCGGTTGTCATACATGTTCGCTGACGATATTAGTCGCTTACTCTTAGAAGCAGACAAGTCAGAGCAAGATCCTTTTGTATCTTACGACAATCAACATCCAATAGTAATTAAGATGCTGTTGGGTAAAAAAATTTCACTAGAAACAGTTATTATACTTGACAAACTACTAGATTTCAGGTATAATCTAAATACTGAATTGTTGAATGATTTTATCTGGAATGATTTAAATCTTTTGATAATTAAGTATCGTCCGTTCGTTCGAATCGATCGGTCGAAATTCTCTCAACTATGGATCAAGGAGAAAGGCCAAGTGGTCTGTTAAATGGGTAATTCAAGAAGCAGGGACTATTGGGGCAATGATGAACCAAAAGTAAGAGAAGTACGTAAAGGTGTTGATAAATCAAATAAACACCGTAAGAACCTGTATAAATACTCAGGTAGTAATGATGCTGAAGAGTATGATGACTACGATGATTATAATACAAACCGCAAATATTAAACATACATCGCAATATAAGGAAATACAAATATGTCTATTAATTCACTATCCGAACTTCGTAAGAATCGCGGAAACTTCGACTCACTCATGAAGGCAGTTGAGTCAATCGCAAATCCATCAAATGAAAAGCGTGGCGACGACGATCGCTTCTGGAAACCAACTGTCGATAAGGCAGGTAATGGTCAGGCAGTCCTGCGTTTTCTCCCTGCTCCAGCAGGTGAGGAACTTCCTTGGGTTCGCGTTTTTGATCATGGTTTCCAGGGTCCAACTGGTAAGTGGTATATCGAAAACTCGTTGACCACAATCAACAAACCAGATCCCGTCGGCGAACTGAATTCCGAACTTTGGAACTCAGGTATCGAAGCGAATAAGGAAATCGCTCGTAAGCAAAAGCGTCGTCTTTCTTACATCTCCAACGTTCTGGTAATTCGCGATCCCGCAAATCCAGAGAATGAAGGTAAGGTATTCCTCTACAAGTATGGTAAGAAAATCTTTGACAAGATCAAGGATGTAATGCAACCAACGTTTGAAGATGAGAAACCAGTTAACCCATTCGACCTTTGGGAAGGTGCTAACTTCAAGTTGCGCATTCGTCAGGTCGAAGGTTATCGCAACTACGATAAGTCAGAATTCGACGGTCCAACTCCTCTTGATGATGATGAGGATAAGTTGGAGCAGGTCTGGAAGGGTGCGCATTCGCTTGCTACCTTCCTCGATCCTTCGAACTTCAAGTCATATGATGAACTGAAGGCGAAGATGAATGCTGTTCTAACAGGTGGTGGTTCGCGTATGGCAACTGCGGAGAAGGTTAATCCGCTTGATGCTGAAGACGAACTGTTCGTTGAAACCAAGATGCGAAATGCACCTGCTGCTAAGACAACAGATGACAGTCCACCTTGGAAGGAAGACAGTGACGATGACACGATGAGTTACTTCTCGAGTCTCGCTGATGACTAAAAACTTGGGGGAGCGTTTCGCTCCCCCATTTCATTATGCCACTGCTCTTTTTTCTTGGAATCTTAACCACGTGCTATCAGTTGGTCTTGCGTTGATATAATCTCTACCAGAACCGAACACAGGGGATTGCTGTGTATTGGCAGGTGCTTGAATTACTGTTGGCGGTGGTACGTTTATAACTGGCGCAGCAGATTTAGCAGTCATATCAGTTCCACGTTCAATTACTGCACCATCTAGATTTCTTCCAGTTTCCAATCCTGCAGTCTTACCAACTGGTTTAATTTGTGAACCAGAATATTCACCAGATGCCATTTTTTCTTCAGTACTATCGACCAACCCAAAGGTCAACCCACTAGCAATATTTCTTCCTGCGTTGAGGAATTTTTGCCCTGTTGTTGCCTTTTCATCTGCATTAAAACCTTTGTATGCGTCGTATGCTGCCATACCTGCTGCGAGCGGTAAAGCAACTTTACCCAATACTCTACCAGCAAATCTTCCTGCAGTTCCTAATTTTCTTCCAGCGGAACCAAGGAACGAAGATGCTTTAGCAGGCATGTTTTTCGCAGAACCCATAACTCTATTCACAGCTCTATTGAACATGCTCGGTTTTTTCGTGGCACCAGCAGCACCTGTTGCCACTTTAACACCAGCAGCACCAGCAGCACCTGTTGCCACTTTAACACCAGCAGCACCAGCAGCACCTGTTGCTGCAGTAGATGCTAAGGAAGAAGTAGGAGCAGAATTTGCTGCAGTTGTAGGTGTGTTGTCAGGAAGCGCATTGAGATCTCTCGCTGCCAATCCAGCATCAATTCCTATTGAAGCTGCTGTTCCCCAAAACGGAACAGTTCCTGCTGCTCCTGACGCGACTTCTAATCCTGCGCCAACAAAATCCCCTTGCAATGCTCTTTGTGCACCAAACCCAAGACCAGCAAGTATACTTACGCCTGGAATTTTTTTCAATAGCGACTTACCTGCTGCCTTTGCACCGAGTTTACCTGCACCAGATTTACCTATTCCAGTAGCACCCTTTACTTTATCCCATGCTCTGGACCAGAAACCACCTTTGGGTTTTGCTGCTGGACCATCATTTGCAGCAGTAGGAACATTTGGTCTTGTTCTTGTAGAAGGTTCTGCAGTTCCTGGTTTTTTTGGTGGAGTTTTTTCGTCGTTCGATGGACCTTCGTATGAAGGACGTTCGTTTACTCTCTTTTTTTGCTCCTCGACCATTCTGTCATCATCATTGGCAGCCGGAGGAATTTTTACTCCTGGGTCATTCGCAGGAGTTGGTAAGGTTCTGCTTGGTTGTTGACCTGGAACAATTTTGGGTGTTTGACCTGGAACAGCTTTTGGTGTTTGACCTGGAACTCGAGTTACGTCGTTCGCAGGAGCGCTCGGTGTAGTTCTTGATGCTGGCATAGATTCGGGTGCACCGACGGTTGACTCGCCGAACCCAAGTTTACCCTTTGCCCAATCCCATGCACCAACTGCACCTGCTGCCAACCCAGCGGCCGCAGCAGCACCAGCAGCAAGAATACCAGTTCCTCTGCCTCTTACTCTTGCTCTTTGTCTTTGCGCAGGTCTTCTTCGTGGGTCAGGAAGATCTATATCTGGACCAACATCATTATTCCCTGTGCATTGGCATGTGCAAACACAGTCTTTGATTTTGTTTAAGGTGTCCATGAGTTCTGCCCAACGAGTTTCCCATGGATCAATACCATCAGTAGCACTTCTGCTAAATGCAGGATCAGTGTCGCGTATTCCTGCTCTTAATTCTTGATCATCGCTTCTCGAAGATGTATCAGGTTTGCTGTCTGGATTCGATAAACTTGTTGTTTGCTCTCCACCACCTGTTTCAAATTTATCTTGGTCGGGTGAGTTTACGGAATCTAATATTTTTCCAAAATCACTGGCGCTGGACTCAGCGAGAGCAACTTTTTTGTTCTCGTAATCTGCCTTTGCTCGTATTCTTTCTCTTCTCTCTTCATCCTTGACAAAACTGTCACCAAGACCTTTTCTGAATCCATATGAAAAGTCTTTCAAGACGGATCCAAATATGCTAGTCCCTTGCACCTTTGCTTCAGCAGGAGTCTTTCCTGTGACATTACGCATAAAGCGATTTTTGAATGTATCCTGATCACCCGTAAGTGTGGCGTTTGCGTCCTTAAATTTTTCTTGCAGAACAGATTCTTTTAATCGTTCGCCGACACCCTTTAGTTTCTCGTTGCCAGATTTATCTGCAGAAAGCAGTATCTTTTCGGCAAGTTCTCCAAGTCTTTTTAAATCTTCAGAATTTTTACCTTGAAGTTTGCTGATTTCTTTTACTACATCCTTCAATAATGTTTTGTCTTCATCAACAAGATTTTCTACTAGATCTTTGTTTGCAAGTTCTATTGATTTTGCAAAATCAGTTACGATTCTTGCAACTGATGTATCAGAAACAGACTTCATTGACTCCGTGCTAACAGATTCAAGAACTTTAACGAGAATTTCGTCTCGTTGTTCGGGTGTCAGTTTCTGCGCACCCTTCTTAGTATTTTCTTGTTCAATATTTGGCAACATGGAGTTTAATTATCCTTGATTCTGTTCTTCTTGTTTTTTCTTCAAGTGGGTCAGCAATAAACCAATATACACTTCCCTTTCCCAAGGTATCATATTCTCTAATTCGGTTAAACTATATTTATGCTCGTGCATCAATATGAAATTAGTTTTATAGAAATTCATCAAATTGTCATGGGAAAGGGTTACCCGAAAAAACTTTCTAGTCCATCAATTACCACGACATTTTCAGTCTCGCATTTCGGGCATTTGTATTCAATAACCTTCTCGACTCTTGGTGCAGTTTTGAAGAATTCTGAAATCTTTTCAAACTGCTCAGAGGTCAGACCGTCAACAAATTTAATCACTTCTTCGATTGGTTCATCGTTTGTTGAGAAAATTTCTTCTTTAGTATAAATCGCATCAATCGCCGCGACCATGATGTCGAATACTTTTAAGTCATCCTGGATTAATGTCTCAGCGGCAGGATACTTCATGATCACACCAATATCATCGGTTAATTGGATCTTGTTGCTATGATTTTCTGTTATCTGTAGTTCTATGGTTGATAGATCGAGTTCGAATGGAGTTCTGTGACTACATTCGCCACAAATTAAATTGAATTCAGAACTACCACCAATCGATTGCGAGCGCAATTTTACAAATATGTTTTGTAAATCAAAGAATGGAAGTTCTTTACCATTAACTGCTCCTTTGCTACAAGCAGTAATCACATCTTGCATTGCTTTAAGAATATCTGATTTATTACCAGATTCTTGCGCCATTATTAGAAGTTTTTCTTCTTTGACGAGGAATGGTCGAAATTCGACCTTTAGATTTTTTGAATAAATTTCAATTTCAAAAGTAGGTGTTTCTAACACGGGAATCATTATTATATTCTCCAAATAATTATATTGTTTAAATTACGACGTCGTCTTCTTCAGTTATATCTTCCGGAAATCCATCTGGTTGACCTTCCGCTGAAAATTGCATTGGATTACCTTCTGGGTCATATCCGCCAATTGCTCTCCAATTTTTATATGTGAAAGTTACAGGCATGCGTAAAACTTGTGCATTTGTTCCAGATGCTTGAATTGGTGCTAATGATCTCGGGAATGCACCCTCAATTCTCCATTGAACAACAACTTCATCTTTGTTGTTCAATGCCACCAAGTCGATATCAGCAACATAATCGTCTGGATATTCGACATATCTTGTTACTGGGTTAACAATTTGCCGCATCCAGTCTCCAAAAAAGTCTTTAACAGTCCACGATGCATCAACCAAAAATGTCATTGAGATCGAATCTCCACCGAAGTCAATAGACGTTGCACGTGGATAATTTAAATTGTTCAATCTATATGCTCTCGTTCCGATAAGCAATCCAGGAAAAATTATATCTTCCACCATCATGGAGATTATTTTTGGAGATTCTCCCTGTGAAGTATAATGACTTTGCATAATTTGTGGATAATTGAACATTACCTCAAATCTATTAGATCTTGCTAAGTCAGTTTTCTTGACTTGTGAGATGAAATCTGATATACTGTGGAATGCCTGCACCATTAAAATTTGCTCCTAGAATCTCTGAATACCTGTTCTTTTGTGGCACCCACAAAGTTCTCGATCGGCAAGAATATTGCTGCTTGCCAATCTTCAGGGTTGACTTTCATGAATTGTGAATTAACGTGGTTGGTCAAGTAATGTTTGATACACGGTTTGACCTCATTCGCATTCTTCAAGTTGTTTAATAGATTGTATGACATACGTAACTTGGTTGTTTCAGAATATGTCTTGGTTGTCTTGTAATCTAACAATTCACCAAGAACTTGTGCTCGTAGCAGGTAAGGTAGGTAATGTAAATTGATTCCATAGAATCCACCTTTTGCTGGACCGAATGGTAACACCAACGGAAAGGTATCATAGAAAGGAAGTTCTTCCTTCAACTTTGGATCATAGAAATACAGATACATTGAACCAATCTCGATATTGGTTTTCAATTCACCGATATCTGATTTCATTACGCTGCTCTGAGACAACCTCGCGCCAACGAGGTTTTTCACATTGTTCATATACCAATCCATGGACTTTTGTCCATCACCTGCCTTGGCACGAAGTCTCTGAAACGGATTTGCCAATTACCTACCTTGTCCTCTGTATGCTTTATAATTTGCACGTTTACGTTTATTCATGGTTGAAAACTTTATCGAAGAGGAACTACCACCGATTGTGGTTTTGCCCTTTTTCTGATTAGTAAAGGAAATTTTAGTATTTCCGCCACCAGATTTTGCTTTTGCCATAGATATTCTCCTTCTTATTTATTACGGATTCCCAACTCTTTTTCAGTTAGGATGATGAATTTCCATCCTCTATCTTCACAAAACTCAGTAGCAAATTTCCACTTTGCTTGGTTTACACCCCATTGCATAACTTCCTGTAGAAACTTCTTTGTTTTCCTAGCAGGAACTTTGGGTTCTTTAGTAAACTTCTGCGGTTTTACCTCAACCAGATACTTCTTTGTAACACCACTTTTTTCTTGAACCTTGATATAAAAATCCACGAAATATCTATGTACTCGATTATCTAAAGGAGAGATATACGGTATGGGCAACTCTTCAGATCCCCATTCCAATATGTTGTCGTTGTTATCGCACCACTTCATGAATTTCAGTTCCCAACTGGAGCGATAAACAATATTGTTTGGATTGCCAATATATTTCTTTGGATTCTGTATTTTATACAGACCTTTCAAAGTTTCCTTGCCATAACTCATATAAATATTCCAAACTCTATACTTAATAGGATATTTATTCGAACATGGCTGACACTCCTGCTTCATCGCCAGCAACACAAACTCAGCAAACTAGCGGAGCAGTGAAACCACAAGCACCAGCAAGTTCTGAACCACCAAAAAGCAGATTTAACAGAGATACTCTGCTTACCGAAATTGGAAATCCTCTTAATGAGGGACTTGTTCCAAACAGTAGATCATACAAATATCCTCTCGACGTTGGTGTCAATCCGGAATTTCCGCACTATGTTGTGTTTTATCCACTTGTCAGAGAATCTTCACCATATGGAAAACGAATGGGATCCTCTGGGATTATCTTTGATCAATCTGATCAAAATAGAGCGGATCCGCAAAATAATCTTACCGCAACTGCTGCTGCTGGTGCCTTGGCTGGTGCAGCAATTGGCATCGGCAAAGCATTAAGTAATGCGGGTGGTAGAGGATCATCTGGCGCAGACGGTGCAGAACAGATGTCTGCAGTAACAAGCGTCGCAACACAATTGGGTTCTGCATTTAAAGGTGGTGCTCTCGGTGGTGGTGCTGGTGCACTTTTTGGATTGGCGCAAGCAGGATTGGCAGGTGAACAACGTCTTGTATTTGGTGACAATGAAATTATACTGCATGTATCCGAGAAAGTTTCTGCCGCATATACTGCCAACTGGGATCAGGGAGATCTCGGTGGTATAGTTGGTGCATTGGCAGCAGGTCAAATGAATTTCTCTGCAGGCGAACTCTCAGATTATGCAATGAGAAAGGCATCCAAACTTGCAGGATTGACTGGATTCCAGGGGTTGCAAAATGTGGTTGAGGCAACTTCCAAGAAAGTTGAAAACCCATATAAAGAACAATTGTTCCGTTCCATGGGATTCAGAAAATTCCTATTTGATTATAGATTTTCTCCGAGAAACAGAGACGAGGCAGTGCAGATTTTTGGCGAACCAAATTCACCAAAAGAAGGCATTATCCCAACGTTTCTTAGACATATGCATCCAACAAAAAGTAAATCTGGATTATTTTTATCATACCCATCAGAATTTTTGATTATTTACTATCACAATGGTGAAGAAAATAAATTTGTGAGAAAAATATCAAACTGCGCATTGACTAACATGGCAATTGATTATGGCGCAGAAGGATATACTACATTTTCCGATGGTATGCCAACCGAAGCGACAATTCGTTTAGAGTTTACAGAACTCGAAACTCTGACTGCCGATAGAATTGAGAAAGGATTCTAATGTTATTTACATTATATCCATCGTTGCTAGTAACTTTGCCAAATGGCGAAACGAAAACAATAACTGACATCTTCAGAAGAGTTTCTGTTGATATGTTCTCCAACAACTATGCTATTCTGCAGGAAGTTACCATTCCTGATGGGTTTACTCCTGAGCACGTTGCAGATAAATTTTATGGACGAGCAGACTATCATTGGATCATTCTAGTTATGAATGAGATTGTTGATGTGAGAAAAGAATGGCCTATGTTTGATGCCGACCTCATTGAATATGCAAAAAAGAAATATGGACCAACGGGAATCTACGAGGTACACCATTACAGAACTACAGATGGCGATAAATTAATTGTAGATTATGACGCAGCAGATTTGGCAAATGGTGTCATTGAGGCAATAACAAATCTCCAACATGAAGAAGAACTGAATTATGCAAAGAGAGAAATTAAAATTCTTAGACCTGAATTTTTGGCAGAATTTATATCATCATACACAAATCTTGTTAGATAAAAATGACTGAAACAACTACACCTAAAGATAATAAACCAAGAGATCTAAAAGACCTCGTTCGTCCAGGAGATGTCTTAATACACAAAGTTGAAATGACAACTTTGTCGAACGAAACACTTGACTTAAAACCGTTCGTTGTGGAGATTAACGTTTTTGAAGATATGTTTTCGCCTTCTCTTACTGGAAATATTGTCATAAGAGATTCCTTGAATCTTATTGGGCAATTACCATTAGTCGGTGATGAAGTCGTAACTCTAGATATCGTAACTCCTGGATTCGCAGAACCAGATGCTAAAGATGCAATAAACAAGATTCAAAAATCGTTTTCTGTTTACGCGATTAAAAATCGCCAACTAAATGCAGACAGAGAACAATTCTATACGATACATTTTTGTTCGATGGAAGCATCATTAGACAATGTTGCCAAAGTATCTAGAAAATTCGAAGGGTCGACAGATGAAATCGCCCTGCAAGTTTATGAAGAATTTTTTCAGATTCCCAGAATTTTTAGTTCGAAGACTTCTATGGATTCGCCAGAAGGCGATAAATCTGAAAACCCTAATACAACTAGCGAAGATACAAATAAAAAGTATACCCCACTATTTATTTCAGACACTCCCCACACTTCTCGCATTGCATTTGTTTCGCCAATGTGGAGTCCAATGAAAATTCTAAATTGGTTGGCTAAACGATCGCTTGGTTCGAAGCACGACTCGCCGACTTTCTTGTTCTACGAAACAACTAAGGCATTTTATTTCGCATCGATCGAAGCATTGATTGACGTGCAAATGACAAATAATTTGATTTATTCCGATTTTATCTATAACACACAATTGAATGATACAAGGCAATCAAATTCACTGAGTCAAGGATACGCTACAGTCAAGGATATGAAATTCTTGTCACAATTAGATGTTCTTAAATCCCAAGATTTGGGACATTTTGTGAACAGCGTATATACTTTTGATTTAATCAAAAAAGAACACAAACATTGGGTTTATGATCATGGGTTTCAATTCGATGAGTATAAGCACTTAGAAACATACAAATATGCTCCAGGTAAAGAAAATAAATATATTGAAGACGAGACTAAGAAGTATCATTCGCTGTTCCCGATCAATGTGATGCGGTCATATAACACCAAGAATTTTCTAGCAACTGTTAATCCTGGAGTGTTGGATAGCACTCAAACTTCAGTCGATCTTGCTCCTGAAGATTTTATTGGGCAGAGAAATAGTGCGTTAATGGACATGTCAACTATGAAAATTTCAATTGACGTTCCTGGTAGAACAGATTGTGAGGCAGGAAAAATTGTGAGATTTTTTTATCCATCCGTAACTCCTAAGTCTGAAGACACGGCAGAAACATCCAGAGTATTGTGGGATCCTCTTGTCAGCGGATTCTTTATGATAACAGCAATTCACCATCATATTACTCCTTTCCACCATAATATGATTTTGGAACTTTCAAAAGATTCTTATGCGAATGCGCTTCTCGATATTACCGAAACGGAAACAACAGGAGAAGACGCAGGATCGAAACCTCAAACTTCATCCCCAACAAACACCCAAGATCCCAATGCTACACCTCCTACCAACAAACCAGTTGGTAAGGGATCGTTTATTGGTGACAGTATTGCAGTTGGACTTGGTGGATCTGCAAAAGATGCAACAACAAACGCAACTGTTGGGTGGAATACGGATAAGATTAAACAGAATTATTCTTCAAAGGGTGGTTCTGATTATACTGTTATCTCAATGGGATCAAATGATAAGGGTTACCCGAATGCTAAAACCACAGATAATGCAACAGCGTTGAGAGAGTCAATCAAGGCACAATCTAAGAAAGTTGTTTGGATTCTTCCATATGATAGAACCTTGGCACAAAAGATTCAAAGTGTTGCATCTAAATATGGTGATAAGACAGTCGATTTAAAAGAATTCCCGAGCGGCGATGGACTTCATCCTAAGAGTTATCCTGCAGTCTTGAAACGTGTTAATCAAATAGTGGCGAGTTAATTATGGACAATTTTACTTCTAACAACAATGCAAATTTTTATTGGTGGTTCGGCGTAGTCGAAGATCGTGACGATCCGCTTCGACTCGGTCGGTGTAAAATAAGAATTCTTGGATATCATACAGATGACAAAGAAGAACTACCTTCCGAGGATTTACCTTGGGCGATTCCAGTTATGCCTGCCAATTCAGCAGGAACTTCTGGTGTTGGTTGGTCTCCAACTGGTGCAGTTGAAGGATCTTGGTGCGTAGGTTTCTTCGCTGATGGTGAAGATGGGCAGCATCCCATGTTCTTTGGAACCGTCGGTGCAATTCCTGGAGGTCTTCGCGGAACTGGATGTGATGATGGTGGAACAGGTGATGGATCTGGACAATCTGGTGATAGTGCAACATCAAGTCCAGGAGATATTCAAGAACCTGCTGGTAATGCCAAAGACGCTGAAGAATATCTGGAGAACTTACTGGAAGCGAATAAAGGTAACTTCAAAAATTGGAGCATGACTGCAAAGGCAGCAATCATGGCACAATGTTATGTCGAAACTGGTGGGTTTAAATGGTTTACCGAAATTGGGAAAAATGCAGGACAGCAATACGAGGGTCGCAAGGATCTTGGTAACACGCAACCTGGAGATGGTCAAAAGTATAAGGGTAGGGGTTATATACAGTTGACTGGAAGAGCTAACTATGCGGGATTTGGTGCATTCATGGGCGTTGGTAACAAGTATGTAGATAATCCAGATTTAGTTGCACCAAAAGAATTGGGAGGGAAAGTCGTTCTCTATTGGTTTACTGCTTATGGTAAGTTACCTAAAGGTGCATATGCTGGAGGTATCGCGCATAGAATTGATAAGGGTAATAAATGGCATGATTGTGCCAAAGTTACATTGTCTGTTAACGGCGGAGACAATGGACTGTCCAAACGAAAAGAAGCATTTGAAAAATATAAAAAGAAATACGGGGCATAAAAATGGCATATCTAGTTACTGAACAAGATATTGAACAAGCAATTACCAAAATTGGTAAAGAACTTGCGAGTGAGACTAATCCGAAGTCCGAATACAATTATCTTATTGTAAGAAAACAAATCGGTCCACTTTCTAGGAAAGAGATTGCCCAAATTCTAACAGAGTCTGCGATCGCGTTAGATAAAATCTATCCAGTTCCAGGCAGCAAACCACTACCAAATAAAGTGGATTCTCGTGGTAGATACGGTGCGTATCGCTTAACAATTCAGCAACTTGTAGATTCTGCATATATTGACAAAGAAGTCATTGCTTGGGCACAGGGCGGACTCAAACTTCACGGTGATGGTCCATATGAATCTGAGAGAAGATCTTCGTATGCAGATGAATCAATAAAGAAAAATGATACAGAATTAGATTTTGCTGCTCCAAGAACTGAGGAAAGAAATAATGTTCAGTATTATCTTCTGAACAATGAACCTCCGAGTTATATCAGACACCATAACGTCAGTAATCCGATTAGCAATTTCGTTCGAAATTCAATTGTTGATCAGAATACTTGGGCGTATAATTATCTAGAATTCGCATACAAACTTTTCCTCACAGCAAGAATTCTTGATGAAGACGATTTGATCTACGAGGAAGATGAAGAAAAGAGAAGAGAATCTGTTCGGTCATTAGCAGGTCTCTTAACAGTTGCATTGTGTGAAAGTTATGATGCTGCGACCAGTCTAGCAGCAGGCAGAGAAAAGATTAATACTGATGGAATTTCATCAAAGTATTGGTATTCTATTGGTTATAATGCGATTGCTGCAACGGCAAACGAGAAGAAACCGTTCCCAGAACCTGAACCAGTAAAGAGTCCAGATGTTACAGCAGTAACAAACGTTTCAAGTGAAGCAACATCAGAAACTCCAACCCCAGAAACTGCCTCTGCTCCTGCGAGCACAACAACAGATAACGGAACTCCAAACGCAGTTCCACAGAAGAGCGACACACCACCACCTGCTGCTTCACCAGAGCAAGTGGCAACTGCTGCACCACCAGAAAAACCCAAGGCATCTTCTGCTTCCTCGAGCGGTACTGGATATAAAATTGACTATCTCCTTGAAGGGACGACCTTTAGTGCCAGAGGTGTATTAGTTGGGACCAACAAACTTGTTTGTTCTGGGGCAGAATCAGATAGAAATTCTTTAAAAACTTCTCTGATTGATCAACTCGACAGACAACTTTCTAAAGCATCTTCTAAAACTAAATTAGAGAATCCATTAGAAGTCATAAAATCGGTTGGATCCATCAATTTATATTGGAGTGGAAACACTGGATCTGTTACAGTCAAAATTAATGGATTAAATATAAAGTCTATTACTGTTACAAACACAGATGGTTATCTTTCGAGCACAACAATCAGCAACTTAGTAGATGACCTTGCAGCATTAAAAGTTAGTATAACCGATCCCAAGGTTGCATTAACATACACTCAAATTATTAATTACTTTACTGGTGCCAGTGGATATAAAAAGGATATTGAATCCGTCAAAGAAGCGTATTCTACACAACAGCAAGGCGCAACTGAAGCAGAAGCATTAGAAGCACTGAAAAATGATATTAATAATAATTTCTTAGTAGTTACCGAACCACTAGAAAATCAAAAAAATATACCATCAACAGAAGCACAAGAAACTTCGAATGCTGATGGTACATCTTCAACCACTGTTACCACAGTGTATGAAGATGGAAGCAAAACAGTTGTTACAACAACCACAACAGCGGATGGAACGCTGACAACTGAAAAGACGGTTGTTCCTGTTGCACCTGCTGCCAATGTATCGCCACCAAAAGCAGGCGAAGATCTTGATCAAGTTCGCGATCCAGATAAAGGATCTCCTGCAATTGCTGCTGGTAGAAACAGTGAAGCGACTTTTAATGCTACAAATCAACCATCTAATTCGGATGTGATACCATCAGATCCATCTAAAGGATTCCAAGATCCAAACAATCAGTATCCAAAAAAAGAAAGCGTAAATAAACCTGACACAAATACATTAGCAGTTGGGATTAACTCTCCGAGTATAAATGCTGATCCAAGATCCCCTGCAGGTGATAGAAAATCAACCTCTCCAGGTGCTTCTCCTGCTGCAAGAAATGCATCTAGAAAACGTGAAGTAAAAACTGCGGGAAGAAACGGAACAACTTGGTCACAACCTGAATCACCGTACGCAGCGCAATACCCATACAATAAAGTATTTGGTGGAGAATCTGGGCACGCATTAGAAATCGACGATACTCCTGGCGCCGAGCGTTTAAACTTTGCGCATAGATCTGGAACATTCGATGAGATTGGACCAGACGGGACGAAAGTTACAAAGATTGTAGGAGATGGATATACTATCTACGACAATGATGGTTATATTCTTATCGAAGGTTCTGCAAACGTGCATCTTGCTGGAGCATGCAATGTCTATATTGCAGGCGACACAAATCTTACTATGCACGGTAAAGCATCAATTGATGTCCATAATGACTTAGATTTGAACGTTGGTGGACATATCGCTGTTTCAGCAGGTAAGGGCATATTTGTTCGCAACCAAGGTATTTTCTCTCTCGACAATGTCGGTGATATTGAGATGAGGAGCAAAGGTAAACTAACGCAAGAAGTTGTTGGTACTTATAATATTACAACAACTGGTGGATATAACATGACCTCAAAGGCAAATTCTAATGTCAAAATTTCAGGTATAAGTTATACGACATCCACTGGTGATATGAATTTCTGCACAGACGGTGTCTTCAAGGCAAAATCTGCAGGCGACATGAATATGTTGACTGCTGCTGTTATGAACCAAGAATCTGTGGGAGCATTCAATAACAAATCTGGCGCTGCTGTTAATGTTGAAGGTGCAGGAAATATCAATCTTAAGGCACCTCTTGTTGCGTCTTCACCTATTGATACACCAACTCTTGATGTTACAACTGCAAATGTCTCCACGCTGAATGCTGGTAGCACAAATCTTCGAGCAACTGGAACTGATACTGGTACCAATGGCGGAAGCACTCACGATCTTCCTATATCTGGTCCGACATCTGCTTCTGTAACTGCTCCTGCTTCCGCCACTTCTGCTGTTGAGGCAGATTGTGCATCGGTTGCTCCACTCTCGAAACCAGTTCCTCTCGAACTTCCAGTTTCTGTATCAAAGGGATCTGCACCAGCAAGTTCTGCAGGAGTAGGTGCTAGTAATACAAGTAATCGCGGTGGAGGCGGAGGGGGTGACTCGAACGTCGCAACAGACGGTGGTGAACTTGATTCAGAAGGTACAAACAGTGACCACAGTTCTGCTGATTGTGCTCAAGGAGAAGGTAATCAATCAACGGATGGTTCGACCGAAAATGGAGTAGATCCGTCAAATTCATCTGGTGGTTCCGAGGCCGCAGGTCCATTCCAATCTAAACCTCCTGCTGCATGTGGAGGCGCGAATAGTGGGTTGCCTGCAATTCCAGCAATGAATCCGAAACGTCCTGACATGTCGTTTAAGTTGTCGCCAAACTATACATTAAAAGAGTTTATGCAAACAGTGGAATCCAAATCTAGCAGCATTGTTCCATTTGGTAGGTGGGGAACTGTTGACATTCTGGCAAATATGAGATGCATTTTGGTCAACGTTGTTGAACCTGCTAGAAAACAATTTCCTGGTCTCATCATAAATTCAGGATATAGACAATACAGCGGCAATACTTCTGCGCATCCGATTGGAGCAGCAGTAGATCTTAGAATTCCAGGTAAAAAGGCTGATGGTCGAGCGCATATGCAATTAGCAGAATGGATTGCGCGAAACTGCCCAGGAATGGACCAAATCATATTTGAAAACGGTGGGCAGCCTAATTATTGGGTTCACGTTGGAGTTGTCAATCAACAAGGTGCAGTAAGAGGGCAAAAGTTTAGCATGGTGGGAAGTAACAGCAGCAAACCCAAAAGAGTAAATAAAGGGTTAAGTGCCTCTATGACTGGGTTTGTTATGACATGATCAAAAAACATTATAAATAGAATTATGACCACGAAAGCAATAAACAGAATCTATTCGGATATTGACCTAAACTTTTTGGCGCATCCAAATACGGGTGACGTTTCCAAGAAGTATGATGTTGATGCTGTCAAACAGGCATTAAAAACTTTGATCCTGACAAATTTTTATGAACGACCGTTTCAACCAAAATTGGGTTCTCCTGTTTATGGTATGTTGTTTGAGAATATAGATGTACCATCTGCCAATTCTTTAAAACTCAGACTAGAATTGCTGATCAGTCAGTATGAACCTCGAGTGAGAGCACAAGAAGTTACTGTGGTTCCTTTATATGATGAAAACTCATTCAGAGTATCAATATATTTCTATGTGGTGGGTGTTAGAGACCCAGTGACATTTTCAACAATATTAAAGAGAACTCGATAATGGCGCAATTAGAAGTAACAGAATTAGATTTTGAAACGATTAAACAAAATCTAAAAACCTTTCTTTCTTCGCAAGAAGAATTTGCAGACTACAACTTCGAGGCATCAGGTCTTTCTGTTCTTGTAGACATTCTCGCATATAACACTCACTATAACGGAACTCTTGCACACTTTCTTGCAAACGAAATGTTTCTTGATAGTGCAGTCAAACGAAATTCAGTTGTATCTATTGCAAAGACTCTTGGTTATACTCCAACCTCTAGAAGAGCAGCAGTTGCAAACGTAACATTTGAAATAGATCCACCAGATTCTTACACCAATACAGGGTTGACTATTTCAAGGGACTCACCATTTACCGCAAAAATTGGAAATAAAACATATACGTTTTATCCAAGAGAAGATTATTATTCAGGATTGGTAACTCTGGAAACGGGGCAAACAGGGTTTAGTTATACTATGGATCTGATTGAAGGAAAGAGAGTTTCCAATAGATTCGTAGTTGATCTTTCTAATAAATCTGGACCATTCGTTCTTCCTAATCAGAATATTGACACAACAACTATTCGCGTCAGAGTGCAAGAATCTTCAACAAACATCACTACAAGTTCTTGGAATTTTTATGATGAGATTCTTGATGTCACTTCAACAACTAGAGGGTTCTTTGTTGAAGAAGGTCCAGCTGGTCTATATGAAGTAAGATTCGGAGACGATATTATTGGCGCATCACTTGCGGTTGGTAATATTGTTAACATTGACTACATCGTAACTAATGGTTTATCGGCAAACAATATTTCTTCATTCACTGCATCTGGTAATTTTACTGGATCGGGGGAAATAAAGAACATCTATCCCATCAATTCATCAACTGGCGGACAGGAAAAGCAATCAATTGACAGCGTTCGTTTTAATGCGCCAAAGTTTAATGCAACTAAAAATCGTGCTGTCACCTCTAATGATTACGAAGCACTTATTAAATCCAGATTTAGTAATATCAATTCACTAACAGTTTGGGGTGGTGAAGAAAATATTCCGCCAATTTATGGTAAAGTGTTTATTTCAATTCAACCTCAACCAGGATCTATTGTATCACAAGCAGATAAAGATATTATTAGTAGAGATATTATTCGTCCGAGAAGCGTGGTTTCAATCCAACCAGAATATGTTGATCCAATAACAACGTATATTGGATTGAACATCACTGCAAATTACGATAAGAATATAACTACGTTGACCTCATCGAGAATCGAATCGGAAATTAGAACGGTCGTAAATAATTTCTTTTCTAGTAACTTGAATAAACTCCAAAAGAATTTTTATTATTCTAAGTTGAGTTCTGCGGTGACGAGCACAACAAAGTCAATCTATTCCAATAACATACAACTTAGTGTGCACAGAAGACTTCCTGTGATCATTGGTGTCGCTGAGCAATATGAAGTATATTTCAATTTCGAACTTGAAAATGGAGCGTTCAGAACAACAAACTTTACAACAACAATTACTGGAGCGCCGTACGAAGTTTATATAACTGACGGAAATGTGGGTACGAGGGAAGAACTTGGATCACTAGTAATGAGACGGGTTTCTGATGATGCCATAATACTGTCAGATGTTGGATCTATTGACTATATCAACGGCGTGGTAACAATTCCACAGTTAGCAATTGATACACTAAGTGGCACTGAAAACGAATTAAGGTTTTATGTCGAACCTTATGGATACTCTCCCGATATTTTGACTTCAGGATTTATTTCTACAACTGCACTGTCGACGGGACCAGTCTTTCCATTTGCTGCAAGAAACACTGTGTTGGCGCTGGATGATACAAGTGCCGCCAATGCTGCTGCTAATATTCCACAAGGATTAACAATAACTGCAATTGCTAATGTGCAAGACTGATAGATGACTATACCTTCATACTATAAGAAAGTCGCGAGTATATCGGTAACTGAGGGTGGTTCAGGATATACATCTGCGCCTACAGTAGTTATTGGCGGTAATGCCACTGCAACAGCGACTATTTCTAATGGTAAAGTTACTGCTGTAACTGTAACTAATTCAGGTTATGATTATACCAGTCCCCCAGCAATAACATTTTCAGGTGGTAGTGGATCTGGTGCCGCAGCGACTGCGAACATGGTATACATTGATAATGAATATAATGGATTTAAAGAATCATTAAGTCACTTAATTTCAAATCAATTACCAGATTTCGTTCGTAACGAATATCCAGTATTTGTATCCTTTCTTCAAAAATACTATGAGTTTTTGGACGAAGATAATCAAGTAAACAATATCCTTCTTAACCATGATAATAATTTTGATATCAACAGAACACTTGATACATTCATTCCAAAGTTTAAGAATCAATATGCACAGAACTTTCCGATTACTGCGCAAATAGATGATAGACGATTAATTAAATTCATCAAGCAGTTCTATGAATCAAAGGGTTCAGAGAAAGCAATAGAACTTCTCTTTAGAGTCTTATACAACGAACGCACAGAAATTTTCTATCCATCTGAACAGATTCTTCGTGCGTCTGATGGTATTTGGATTGAAGATGTAACATTAAAATTGGCAGTCGATTCATCGATCACAGCAAATCCGTTCGATCTAAGTAGTAAAACAGTTAGAATTACATACTATGAGAATGTCTCATCAGTAACATATGAAAGAACCGTGCAGACAAACATCAGCAACGTAACTAAATTTGCTTATGTTTTTCCTGCTGTGTATGAGTTGGTAACAAGTCTACCTAAAACTGCAACGATTCGAGTTCCAGGCGCTGGTGCGGTTGCCTCTGCACTTGTCGCAGGTGGACAGGTTCGGGCAATTGTTGGTGAGGCGTATACGCAATTCAATTCATCAACAGGCGTAAATGACTCCACGAATATAATTACAATAAACAGTCACGGTTATTCTACTGGTGATATTGTAATATATACTAGAGGCACAGGTCATGTTCTCGGTGGGTTGACAGAGTATACCACATATTATGTAATTGTTGTAAGTCCTAACCAAATAAAATTAGCATTAACTGCAAACAACGCAGCGCTCGGCACGGCGATTAATATTGCACCTGCTGATCCAGGAAATAACAGACTTTATGCTCCTGTTACTGACGGTGGTAATGGATACTTTGCAACACCAACTATCGAATTTACTTCACAAACGGGTGCTGGTGCAGCTGCAAGAGCAGTATTAACTGATACTGGGGAAATATCAAATATCATAGTTACTAATGGCGGTTCTGGGTATGCCACAGCACCTGCTGTTACGTTTTCCACAGAAGCAATAAGAACTAAAGTTGAGATTGTTTCTGGGACGACTGTCACACAATATGGTTATATTGTTCGCCAATTAGCAACGGTTGATGTCATTGACTGTGACGGAACACCACCATGTGGGTTTACAGTCGGCGACATTTTCTCTATTGATGAATCTGGTTCAGTAGGTTCATATACTATAGAATTTGAAAATGAAACTCTAGAATATTTTCTTAACAAATATAATGAAACTGACACTGGGTTAAATCCGTATACTCTCGTAGGTAGAGACAACAAGGCGTCTATTAGAATAGATGCAGTTGATGGTGATGGTTGCCCAACTGCAGTTAGTATTTTCGATACAGGTTTTGACTTTGAGCGCGAAACATTCACTGCGATAATTGAATCGGCACTAGGGTGTACTGCCACGTTGCAATTTACTACTGGTGCAGTTAATACCAAGACGGGCAGATTTAGAGACTCCCGTGGTATGCTGTCGAATGTCAACAGACTACAAGACAACTTCTACTACCAGAACTATTCATATGTGATTCGCTCAAATGTTCCATCCAATAAATGGTTGGATATTGTAAAGAATACTACACACCCAGCAGGTACTGCTATCTTCGGTGAACTTACCATCGAGCAGACAGTTGACTTCAGTCAATTCATTACAACGCCAATACAACCTCTGCATATCTATGAGTTTGTTCTCGAAGAACTTTCTGCCTCAGGTGGTATTAATCGCAATAATGAATTCTATTTCGAAGTTGAGTTTATTAAGATTCTTACTGACTCTGCAACAGTAGCAGATGTAAATAGCAGTCATGTCTTCAAGGTATTGTCTGATGCTGCTACAGTAGCAGACATAACATCTCTTGACTTTACTGTTGGTATCTATGAAGACGAAGGCGATACAACAGAAACAACAGATGTATTCGATCGTGTTGTTCAATATGTCAGAGAAGTAAACGAAACAACAATTACTGCTGAAAATGCAATCACTGATTTCGATAAGATTCTACAAGAAACAATTTTCCTTCAAGATCCATATGCTGAAGATTTCTTCGACGAAAATTATGTTGCAGCAGATAGTACTGAATTTGATTTTGCAAAGGTTATTGCTGACGCAGCAAATACCTCAGAATCGCAAGCGTTTGTGATGAGCAAACCTCTTACAGATACGGCAACTAACTCAGATACATTCGCCAGAACTGTCGAGTATTATAGAACGTTTACAGAATCTGTGATCACACATGAATATACCGCTGCTGGTATAGAACGTCCATCGGGTGCTGACGAGTTTGATGTAGATGAGGCAAATGCAACTGAAACATCATTCAATCATCTGTATAAATATTTGGTTGATTCTGTTACGTCAACCGATACAGTTGGTGTAATTCCATATCTGGTTAAAACTGACAATGCAGGTGCCACTGAATTATTAATTGTGGCGAATGACTCTGCAACGATAGATTCTATCACTATTGCTGAACAATCGCTTATAAATACACTTAAAGGACTATTCGAAACAGTAACAGTCACCGAAGACGGTATTGTAAATACGCAAGACTATGTTGATGGCGACTTCGGTTCGGATTATGTTGGTCAAGTAACTTATTTTAACTAAGAAGAAGGTAAACTCAAATGAAACTAATCGAAAACGTAAAGGGTACTAAGGGCGAACTAAATATCGTTCTTCGCGACGCAGCAGGGAATGTTACACAAGAAGTAACTGTTCCTAACCTTGTTGTTAACACTGGTCTTGCTTATATTGCTTCGCGCATGAAGGATACTACTCTTTCTGCCATGTCACACATGGGTGTTGGCGAAGGCACAACAAACCCAGCAGCAGGTGATACTGCTCTTGAAACGCCACTCGGTGCACGTGTTGCTCTAACCTCAACAACTGTAACAGCAAACGCAATTGAATATGTCGCAACTTTTGGTGCTGGCGTAGGTACTGGTGCAGTTACTGAAGCAGGTATCTTCAATGCTCTGACCAGCGGAACAATGCTTTGCCGCACTGAATTTGCTGTCATCAACAAGGGTGCGTCAGACAGCATGACAATCACTTGGACGGTAACGATCTCGTAATATAAAATGGCACTTCTTCTACGATCAGCAGGTCGCACAGAAATAGCAAGAAGTCTGTATCGTGATATTTACAACGAGAACGACTTCTTCTATTTCTTTGTAGGCAGAACAACTGAGTGGGATGATGAAGAATCACCCGAACTTCCAGTTGATTCACCACGTTATGCAAACACCTCAAGTAGGAATATGCTGTTCGTAAAACGTATTCAGTCAAGTGATGCAGTTCTTATGATCCCAAGAATTAATTGGGTATCTGGGACTGTGTATGATCAGTATGACGACAAATATGGCGAACTGGATTCAACTGATACTGTAATTACTGCAAACAGTGGTGCGGCATCTCTAAAGGATTCATTATTTTATGTGTTGACTGATGATGATCATGTTTATAAATGTATCTTCAACAATGACAACGCCGACAGCACCGTAAAACCAACAGGGACTTCTACCTCTGCCATTGAAACTGCGGATGGATATATCTGGAAATTTATGTTTAAGGTTGAGGCGTCGGATAAAATTAAATTCTTGACACCTGAATATATTCCAGTAAGAAAAATTGCAGGATCTGGTGATCCTGAGTTTGATGTCAATGGTAGAATCGATACTATTACTATCACTAATACTGGTTCGTCATATGAAACTGCACCAACAGTTATCATAAATGGTGATGGTACTGGTGCAGTTGCAACTGCATCTGTTTCTGGGGGAGTTCTTACTTCTATTTCGCTAACTGCTCCTGGAGAAGGATATAGTTTTGCGTATATTACATTCTCTGGTGGCGGTGGTTCTGGTGCTGCAGCATCTGTTTCTTTGGGCGCCACGGAATCCGGAACTGTCCAAGAAGATGTAGAAAACGCAGCAATTCCAGGAACAATTGACAGACTAGAAATTATTTCTGGTGGTATCGATTATGTTGATGGAGATGCAGCAGTAGCAATTGTTGGTGATGGTTCTGGCGCAGAAGCAATTCTAGATATTGATCCAGATGATGGATCTATTCTGTCAGTTACAATAACCAACCGAGGATCGGGTTATACTTTTGCAGATGTTACTATTACTGGTGCTGAAGGTGCTGGCGCAGAACTTATTGCAGTAATCTCACCAAGAGCAGGTCACGGTGCAAATGCACAGAAAGAATTGTTTGCAACGAATGTCGGATTTTCAGTAAACCTTACTAATGATAATGCCGACTTGTTCTTGAATAACGATTTCAGACAAATCGGCGTAATAAAAAATCCATTAATTTTTAATAGTAATAATAATTTTGATGATACCACTGGAACCTGTTGCTACGTTATTCAAGTTTTAGATCCACAGAACTATGCTCTGGATGACGTTATTACTACTGATAGTGGTGGTAGGTTTATTGTAATACAAAAAGTTGATGCTGATGGAGATGGTACAGATGATAGCATTTATCTCTTACCGATAATTCCTATCATTACTACATCAAGTGTATTAACCAATACTACACAATCGATCCCAAATTTGGTAATAAATACAGATGTAAGTGGTGAAACTGTGGCACTAGCAACTCCAGAAATAGATAATACGACTGGTGAAATTATCTATCTGGACAATAGAGAATTTATCGTGCGCCAACAAGACCAAGTAGAAAAAATTAGAGCAATTCTAAAATTTTAAGAGAGACATAAAATATGGCACTGAATTTAAATGTATCTCCATACTATGATGACTTTGATGATACTAAAAATTTCAATCGAGTTCTGTTTAGACCTGGATATGCAGTACAGGCACGCGAACTAACACAACTTCAAACTCTGTTGCAATCGCAAATCGGTAAGTTTGGTGACCATATTTTCAAGAATGGTTCGGTTGTCAAAGGTTGTGAATTTAAACTAGATTCTGAGAGAGCATTTGTTAAAATCGCAGATGCAGGTGTAGAAAATAATCTATTAGTAAATTATGTTGGAGACACTGTAACTGGTGCAACAACAGGAATTACTGCGGTAATCATAGACACTGCGACTGGTACTGAAGCAGAATCTCCAAATCTAAAAACATTGTATCTTCGCTATACTGGTGGTGATGGTGAATCTACCGCAGTCCACTTTTCTGGAGGTGAAACTCTTACTGTAACTTCTACGAATACAGGCAGAAACGGCGATACATTTGTTGTTGATAGCACATATGATGAAGCAGAACCAATCAACAGTTACTGGGGTCTTTCTTCTGCCTTAACCGTTGAAGATGGTATTGTCTATCTTGATGGTAAATTCGTAAACCATACAACACAAACAATCATACTTTCTAAATACTCAAAATATCCGACATTAAAAGTTGGGTTTGAAATTGTAGAAAGCACAATTTCTCCAGAAGATGATCAAACTCTTCTCGATCCAGCACAAGGATCCTTCAACTATGCTGCTCCTGGAGCAGATAGATACCAAGTCTCAACTACACTCGTTGCGTATGAACCAACTGACACCATACCATCTACGTTCAATCAACTAGTTGATATTGTCTCAGGTAGCGTTCAAAGAGTTTATACTACAAATATTTACGGCGAACTCGGTAAAAATATGGCGAGACGCACATATGATGAGTCTGGTAACTATGCTGTAAGACAATTCCCTGTTCTGATCAAAGAACATCTAAACGTAGATGGTAATAATGGTTTAAGAGAACTGAACACTGTTGACCCAGAACGTGGTGGAAGCGCAGATCTTCTTGCGATCGGTCTGGAAGCAGGTAAGGCATATGTTCGTGGGTTCGAACACGAGACTTTCCAAACAGAATATGTTATTGTACCCAAGGGTCTAACCACAGTAAATCAACAAGAAGTTCCAATCAGCACAGCATATGGTAACTATGTTCTAGTTGACGAATTCTGTGGTTTGTTGGATCTTAATGGTGGCGCTGCCGTAAGTCTTCGCGACACTGCGAAGGGTGCAATTACTTTAGGCACATATTCTGCTGCTACTGTTCCTGGAACTGAAGTTGGTACTGCTCGAGTAAAACAAATTGTGTATGAGTCAGGAACTCCTGGAACTGCTGCTGCACAGTATAGAATATATCTGTATGATATTCAAATGGCAAGCGCAGATTTTAAAGATGTTCGCGGGATATACTATAATGATACTGCTGATTTTCACGCAGATGTAGTTCTGACTGACGGTAATGCGATTCTCCAAGAGAGCAGTTTCAACAACTCTCTCTTTAGAGTTCCAGCAAGAGCAACGAAAACTATTGCTCCGAATGATGTGTATGATAACTCGTTTATCTATACTAAAGAATTCGATGGGGAACTCAGTGCAACAGGGCAGGTTACTCTCACACTAAGTGGTGATGAGACTTTCCCATATGATTCGTTTACTTCTACAATAATCAATAATAACTTCACGATGGTGATGAAGGAAGCGGCAACGATTAACGGTACTGTTCGTGCTATTGGTGAAGTAATCAATCTTTCAGGCGCAGCATTTACTAAAAACTCAGCGACCTCTATAACTATAGATCTGACAGGAAATGTTACTTCTGCGCCAAAACAGGTTAAAGTGTATGTAAATGTTCAAACAGCAAACGCCAATCCTGTTCTTAAAGTTCTTCGTGAAAATCGTTATGTAATCGTCAATACTAATACTCACCCGTCAACAAGTGGTGGCACGTATTCGCTTGGTCTCTCAGATGTTTATAGAATTAAGAATATCTTTATTGGTGCTAATACCGATGCTGATTCTGCAGTTGTTGCTGCTGGCGTAGATGTTGCGTCTTCGTTTACTCTAGATAACGGTCAACGCGACACTGAATATCGCAATGCTAGAATCGTTAAGAAACCTTCTGCTCCGTCGCTTGTTAATAAGAAACTTGTTATCAAGTTAGACTACTTCACCCACGACGGTGCTTCTGCTGATGGAACTTTCTTCACAGTTGATTCGTATCCGATCGACGATACTGGTGTATCTGCAGGAACTCTCAAGACACAAGACATTCCAGTCTATCTTTCACCAGCAACTGGACAATCATATGATCTGCGAGATACGTTAGATTTCCGTGTTCGTTTGGCTGATGCATCGGCAAATGCTACTGTTGTTGGATCTGCCACAACTAACCCAGTAGAAAATAACGATATTATTGCTGTACCATCAATTGGTATTACAAACCCAGTTCCAACTGAGCAGTTTATTACTGATCTAGAATATTATCTTGGTAGAACTGATCGATTGATCATTGACTCAGAGGGCGTATTTAGTTCTATTTATGGAACACCATCTCTGACTCCGACGATTCCTGCAGAACCTGAAAATGCGATGTCGTTGGCAACAATTGAAATTCCACCATATCCATCTCTTGCGCCAAATGTTGCAAAAACTGCGAATCGTCCAGATTACGGTGTTAAATTCCGTACTGTTGACAATCGACGCTATACTATGCGCGATATTGGTGTTCTGGAACAGCGCATAAACCGTCTAGAATATTACACTTCGCTTTCACTTCTAGAAAAATCAGCAAGCGATCTATCAATTCCAGATGGTTCTGGGTTGGATCGCTTTAAGAATGGTATTCTAGTGGATGCATTTACAGGTCATAACGTTGGTAACGTTTTTGATTCTGCATATCACATCTCAATCGATCCTGCGAAAAAAGAAATGCGTCCATTTTTCTACCTCGAAAATATCGATATCGGAGTAGATTCTGCTGCATCAACTAATATATTTAAAACTGGTGATTTAATAACTCTGCCATACAGACATGTTGAGATGATCAAAAGCACCTCAGCGTCGAAACCTAGAAATTGCGTCGGTGAATTACTATTCAATTACATCGGAAATATGGAACTAGATCCACCAGTCGATAACTGGACGGATACCACACAACAACCAGATGTTAGCGTAAACTTCGATGGCAATTATGATGCATGGGAAACCATGGCAGATGCATGGGGAACTCAATGGGGTGACTGGCAAGATACTGTTACGGGAAGAACAACTGTTGGACAATCATCGCAAACTGTAGCAGGTAATACTCGCATCAGTGGTGATACCTTACTTCAGGAACAAACCCAAGTTGTAACAACAACAACTGAGCAGCGCCAAACTCGTCAAGGAGTTTCGCTATCAGTTACACCAGAAACACAATCGCAGAGAATTGGTGCTCGTGTAACGAATACGTCAATTGTTCCTTTTATGCGTTCTGTTATTGTGACATTTATTGCACAAAGAATGAAACCGAATACTCGTGTGTTCCCATTCTTTGACGGTGTTGCTGTTGCTGCACATTGTAGACCACTTGACTTCGATCCGTCAACTGATCTGAAACCATTTGATCCAGCAACATATTCATCATATGCTGATGGTGCATATGGTGCACCACTGATCACAAATGCACAAGGTGTTTGTGTCGGACAATTTAGAATTCCAGCAGGAACCTTTAGAACAGGCGATAAAAACTTCCGTCTTTGTGATGACGAATACAATCGTGATCAGTTTATCACGACAGCATCAAACAAGACTTGGTCGGCAAATGGACTGTCTCAGTCTGTGCAAGATTCTATTATTTCAACGAGAGTTGCAAATGTAGAATTAAACAGTGTATCGGATTCAAGATCTTTCCGCGAAACTTCTTCGACTGTTAATAGAATCGCAGACAGAACAGTTGGTGTTATAGAAAGAACGGTAAACAATACGTTTACTACTGTGAATAACATCACAAACATTGATAATACGGTCACTAACGTAACAAATATTAATAATACTAATATTACAACTATAACTCGAGATCCTCCTGTTATTATTGACGAACCATTTCCTCCGATTGTCCATCCAGTGCCTCCTGTGTTTCCTCCAGTTGATCCGGAACCTCCTGTACTGCCGCCGATTCAACCGCCACCTCCACCGCCGCCACCGCCGACGCCACCACCGCCGCCTATTCCACCAACAGAAGTAGTTATTCTGGATCCACCTACTCCTGATCCATGTGCTCTACAAGAGATTTGCTGGCCTGAGACAGAAGTAGATCTCACTTTAGGTGGGTTTGATGTTACCTTTGGTGCTGGCGGTCAAACAACTGTCATTCCTGCTGGATGTTTCCAGATGGATCCTTGTACGACACCTATAGTTGCTACGGATCCTATTGCGCAAACTTTCTATGTTGATGGAATGCCATTTGGTTGCTACACAACTCAACTTGATGTATTCTTTAGAACCAAGTCTTCAACGGCACCAATCACTCTTCAAATCAGAGAAGTGATTAATGGTTATCCTGGGAATAAAGTAATTCCGTTTGGTGAAGTAACGTTAAATCCTGCAGACGTTCTCGTTAGTGAGAATGCAACGACAGCAACAACGTTCACCTTCCCATCGCCAGTGCATCTACAGAACAATACAGAATACTGCTTTGTTCTGCTTCCAGCAGGTAACGATCCAAATTATAATATTTGGGTTTCTGAGTTGGGCGAAAACGAACTGGGTACTCAAAATAGAATTTCTGAGCAACCAAATATCGGTGTTCTTTTCACATCTGCCAATAACAGATCGTGGACTGCATATCAAAAAGAAGATATTAAGTTTACTTTACGTCGCGCAGATTTCGAAATTAATACTGTTGGCACAGTAGTAATGAAGAACATGAATATGGATTATCTGAAGTTTTCTTCATTCTCCAATGGATATTACCTTGCTGGTGATGAAGTGCATGGATTCTCATTCAATATTACCAATGCTGGTTCTGGTTATACCAATGGAACTGTTGCGCACAGTTTAACAGGCGGTGGCGGAACTGGTGCTACAGTCAATGTTACTATTTCTGGTGGTGTTGTTACTGATATTGAGTTGACAAATCTTGGTGGCGGATATACCAGCAATCCAACGTTGACGATTGTCAGTGGTTCTGGGACTGCGGCCGCTGTGTCAGTTGTGTTGAACAGAGGATTTGTTAAACAATATGACTCGCTGTATCATGTTGCTAAGGTATTAATTACCAAGGGATCTTTTGCTGCGGGTGATATTATCAGCAACGAATCTTCGAATGGATTTATTTCTGAAATCGAAAACAAGCAATTGAATGTCCTAGAAACAAATATCGGTACTGTTGATCATACGCCTGCGTCGATAACTTGGTCTGTCGCACCAACTGCGACAGGTGCGACTAGTGCAGGATCAACGTTCGAAGGGTATAACTTCGGGCAGGAGCATGAATTGTCATATGAAGCACAAATATATTCATATTCTAACGAGCAAGCAGATCTTTCTGGTGGTAAATCGCTTACAATCAGAGCAGGTATGTCAACACAAACATCAACTGTTTCTCCTGTAATTGATACCAGAAAATGTTCTATCATCGCAATCGCCAACGATATTAACAACGATGATACTGATGAAGATACAAACAATGGTGCTGCGGCGTCGAAGTATATCTCTCGTCGTGTTGTCTTGGATGACGGTCAAGATGCTGAAGATCTAAAGGTCTATCTAAGTAATCTGATTCCTACAGGATGTGATGTAAAGGTATATGGTAAATTCCAGAATGCAACCGATGCATCAAACTTTGATAATCGTGAGTGGATCGAACTCGAAACAAACACAGTGCCATTAGACAGCACTGCTCGTTCTGGGTTTGTAGAGTATGCGTATACAATTCCAGATGCAAATAAAAACGCAGGGGTCTTAGAGTATACTGTTGGATCTGCGACCTTTACTGGTTATAAGACATTCGCAGTTAAGGTTGTTCCTCTGTCAACAAACAGTTCTGTAGTTCCTAAAGTCAGAGAACTAAGAGCAATCGCGTTGCAGGTGTAATATGACAAGAATTAAATTAACTGATACTACAAAGTATGAACGTGATGGTCATTCGAAGGCAATACTTTCGAATGACCTGCCTGCTCTACGGGCATACAAGTCTCGCAAACAACATATGAAACAAATCGAATCATATGGAGACGATATAAATAATCTTAAGAATGAAATGATTGAGATTAAAAACTTACTAACACAAATACTACAGAAATAAGGATAAAAAGCATGAGCACAATTACCCTTAGATCTGTAAAGGGGACTCCGCTGACGAATACTGAAGTTGATACTAACTTCAGCAATTTGAATTCAGATAAGTATGAATCAGGGTCAAGTCCATCCTTTGCAGATTTGACACTTACTGGAAGTCTAACCAAATCGGTTGCAGGAACAGTCACAGCAGCGGGAACTACCCAAGGCGATGCGACTGCGCTGACAAAAACTGTCAACATGATCACATCAGCAACAGCAAATCAGGGTGTAAAACTTCCTACTGCTGCTGCAGGTTTGACCGTCAAGGTTATTAATACTACAGCAGTTACCATTAAGGTGTATCCAAATACTTCAGATGTTATTGACGGTGGAACTGTCAATGTTGGTGTTAATTTATCACCATATTCGTCTGTTGAATTTGTTGCACAAGATGCTGTAGATTGGTATCGCGTAACAAGTTTAATTGTTTATGACTCGAGTGGTAACAGGTTAAACTAAAATGAATCCTCTAAAGGTCAAGGCAACAGGGTCCCCAATCACTTCTGCAAACATCAGCGGTTTGCAGACCATGACCGACGCAGAGGTAAAAAATTATATTGCCAATGTTATCACAGAAAAGTTTGCTGCAGTAACAGATGGTACTGGTACTGCTGAAATAAACGTCACGACAAATAACTCAGGTTCTGGGACTTCGATCGGTACGTTCGTTGATACGACAAGAACTGAATCTATTGGAACGCATCCAGCAACTGGTGCAATTTCTACAACAACATATACGGTTAAGCAGGTTACTGCTGCTGCGACTGAAAACATCACCAACAGACCATTAGCATGGGATTCTCGTCTAGAAGAAATGACGGACGGTGATATTGATAGTATCATGGATCTCTGTGTTGAAGCAATGGCTGCTGAATCTTCATATACTGCAGGTCAGTATCGCTTATCCCCAACTGCACCATCTGGTGGTACTTGGGTTTCTAGATATACAATTACTGATACTGCACAGGGTGGAAACACAGTAACATATTTGTGGCAGAAAACCGTAGCGTCTTCGCTGCCGAATTCAGATTATACTCCTTTAAAATTGTTCAATGGTAGCAATTGTAAGCAGATGATTGAATCTGAAATCGAGCAAATGCTTCCTAACTTCCGCAATAGAATTATTGACACAAGTATTGCTACATATAAGATCCAATCGACAGCCCCTTCAGGTGGCACTTGGGTTGAAATGGGCGCACAATTCGCAGACACTCGCGAACAAGTTTCTCCGGAAACCTATGTCGGCAATTACAGCGGTAATTTTACTGGTAATTATACTGGTAATTATCTTGGTCCAATCCCATATTCTGCGCCTTACTCTGCAGCAGGAAACTTTAGTAGTAACTTTACTGGAAATTATGCTGGCATAATTCCTGGATCACCAACTCCTGGACCAAACTATACTGGTTTCTATACTGGGGTCATTCCTGGATCACCAACTCCTGGACCAACATATACCAGCGTAAACATACTATATTACACTGGTTATTACACAGGTCCAGGTGGTTCTTATACAGGATATTATTCGGGTACAGCACCATATTCTGGACCAACGTATGGTACACCACCATCTCCTGGACCAAACTATACTGGTACCTATACTGGGTTTTTTGCTGGAGTTGCACCAGGACCAAACTACACTGGTTTCTATGCTGGCGTAATTCCTGGATCTCCAACACCAACAACCTTTACTGGATATTATCAGGGAGCTCCAACTCCTGGACCAAACTATACTGGTTTCTATTCTGGCGTCATTCCTGGATCTCCAACACCAACAACCTTTACTGGATATTATCAGGGTGCAGGAGTTCCCTACGTTGGTTTTTATACTGGGACGAGAACGTTTACTGGTGAATATGCTAGTGGCGTTGAACCAGGAACATTCCAATACTTCACAGGATACTATCAGGGAATTCTTCCAGGTGGACCAGTAAACTACATTGGATATTTCCAAGGAACTCCAGCGCAGGTGTATTATACTGGATACTATCAAGGTCCAGACTTAGCACCTGGAGAACCAGGAGATTCGTTTACTGGTGAGTATCTAAGTCCAACACCAGTACCACAATTCTACACTGGTTTTTTTGCTAATATCACCACCCCGACACCAACAGCCTTTACTGGTTATTATCTTGGTCCAGCACCAGCAGGTCCAAACTATATTGGTTACTACACATCTGGTCCAATCCCATTCGCTGGTTCATATAATGGTCCAGGACCAAACTATACTGGGTTTTATGCAGGAGTAATCATTTCTCCACCAAGTCCGACAAACTTTACTGGGTATTATCAGGGAGCTCCAACTCCTGGTCCAAACTATACTGGTTACTATTCTGGTGTGATTACTGGATCTCCGACTCCAACAAACTTTACTGGATATTATACTGGAGCGCCTGTACCGACAAATTATACAGGATACTTTACTGGATTTTATGCAGGCCCATCAATTCCAGGCAGTAATTATACAGGATTCTTTACTGGAGGCGTAAACTATACTGGTTATTATCTTGCAGGACCAACCGCATATTCTGCGCAATATTCATCAGCGTTTACACGTTACTTCACTGGAACGATTCCAGGATCGCCGACTCCTACAAACTATACTGGGAATTACGCTGGAACGATTCCAGGATCACCGACTCCTGGACCAAACTATACTGGATTTTATACAGGATTTTTCTCTGGTGTAGGAACAGCATATACTGGGTTTTACTCTGGTCTAACAAACTACTCTGGAACTTATTCAGGCAGTTATATAAATAGTTTTACAGGAAATTACTCTGGCGCAACAATTCAAGCGACCAAAGATACAGTTTCGACAATTAAATTGTGGATTAGGACTGCATAAAAATGGTATTGAGAAATAAATCTTCAGCAACACCCGTTTCTGCTGCAAACTGGCAGGGTCTCCAGCAGATGTCTGTTGAAGAGGTGAAGAACTATATCGCACAAACTCTGACAGTTTCCTTTGGTGCAAACTCAGATGGTACAGGCACGGCAGAAATAAACATTACCACAAACAACAGTGGTTCTGGTACTACAATCGGAACATTCTCAGATACGGATCGCCAAGAAGCAACTGGTACTCATCCTGCAACTGGTGCTGTTGACACTGTTACATATACTGCTAAACAGGTTACTGCAGTTGCTACGGAAAATATTACTAATCGTCCTCTAAAATATGACGACGGTATCAAAGAACTGACAGATGCTCAGATTGATACTGAGATTCTGGATTATGCTATTAATGCGATGGTCTCCGAAACAACTTATACTGCAGGACAGTATAGACTACAACCAACTGCACCAACAGGCGGCACATGGGTTTCGCGTTATACTCTAACAGATGTTGCCAATGGTGGAAACACAGTAACATATCTGTGGCAGAAAACTGCTGCGACTACTCTTTCAGACTCCAATTTAAAACCACTGAAACTTATTGACACCAAAGATGTCAAAGAAATGTCATCTTCGGAAATTCTACAGATGCTTCCGAATTTCAGAAACAGAATTGTTGATAGTGGCGTAGGATTGTATAAGGTGCAATCATCTGCTCCTGTTTCTGGTGGAACGTGGGTCGAACTTGGTGATCAATTTGCAGATACACGCGAACAAGTAACGCCACAGAACTATCTGGGTAACTTCAGCGGTAACTATGCTGGAACATTCTCCGGATCTAGAAATTATTCTGCGAACTATGCTGGAACATATTCTGGTGTATTCGCAAATAACTTTAGCGGTGGATATGTTGGACCAGCAAACTATTCAGGAGCATATTCTGGTTCATTCGCAAATAACTTTAGCGGTGGATATGTTGGACCAGCAAACTATTCAGGAACTTACTCACAAGGTTTCACTGGTAACTATGTCGGCAACTATGTCGGTACTGCTGGTTATTCTGGAAATTACACGCAAAACTTTAGTGGTAACTACACAGGAACATATGCTGGTTCTAGAAACTATGCAGGAACCTATGCGGGCAACTATCTAGGGACATATTCGAGAAACTTCTCTGGAACATATACTCTATTCTTCGGTGGTTTCGTCGGTGGTAATTTCGTTGGCAACTACCTAGGATCGTTCAGCGGAAATTACCTTGGAAACTATTCAGGTTCTAGAAACTATGCGGGCAACTATGCTGGAACATATCTCGGTACATACTTAGGATACTTTACTGGTAACTATGTTGGACCAGCAACCTACTCCGGAACATATTCTGGGACCTACACAGGGTTCTTCTCTGGTAATTATGCTGGAACTGCAACATACACTGGTAACTATACTGGATACTTTACAGGGTTTTACACTGGATTCTTTGCAGGAACTGCAACATACACTGGAAATTACACAGGTTTCTTCACAGGAAACTACACTGGGTTCTATGCTGGTTCTAGAAACTATACAGGTAACTACATTGGAAACTTCAGTGGAACATACTCCAATAACTTCTCTGGCGCAACAGTGATTGAAACAAAAGAAACTGTATCGACGATAAAACTTTGGGTTCGCACAGCATAAAAACCCTTGACTTTTGGGATAAAATAGCGTATATATAATAGTGAGAAAAATATTTTTTAATGGAGATTTGAATGAGTACTACGCGAACTATTGAAAACCCTTACTGGGCGAATAAAGAAAAACAACATGTCATCGCAGAGTTCGTTTATCCTGATACGGGTAAACGAGCAACTGCATCGATTATGAACGATGGAACTAATCGTGACTTTGACGAATTGATGAAGAAGTTTAGCGTCGAGCAAATTGATGCGAATACCAAGAAACGGTTTGATGACCGCAACCAACATATCAAACATAATATTGAACGGCAGAAAGTTGATAAGACACGTATGCAGCAAGAGCAACTGTTCGCTGCGAAACTAGATGCATTTGAAATCGACTTGATCAAGTCCTCGAAGAATCGCGAGTTGAAGTCTAAGATTCGTAAAGCAAAGAACATCATGGAAGTAACTGCCTATACTGTCATTCTTCTACAGCAAGAAGAAGCAAACACTGCTATTATCAGAGAAGCAGTTGATGCCGAATAATGGTTTCCTCTACGTCGCAACAGTAAGAAAGGGGTATTACAGAGCAGCAAGGAATTCTGCTATATCTCTGCGCGACTTTTATCCTGATGCACATATCACATTCTTTACACATGAAGAATGGGTTCAACCAGATGATTATGAAATCTTCGATACAATCATTACTGAAAATGTTCCGAGAGACAAGCGAGCAAAACTGTGGGCGCTTGATCAGACACCATATGACTTGACCGTCTACATGGATTGTGATACGGAAGTTGAACATGAAGACATAACTAAGATCTTTGATCAGATTCCCGAAGATGTAGATGTGTTGTTTACTGCTAATCGTCCATACAATGCAGCAATAACTAAACTCTCAGACACTGAAGAAATGACTGAGCATTGTGGTCTGTTCGTCTATCGAAATAATGATCATACACTAAAACTAATGCGTGCTTGGTATGATGAGTATTGGGAACAGAATAAACCAGGATGGGATCGTAAGCATTATCCTGAATCTGCTCTGCAGTGGGACACATTCACAATGTGGAGACTACTAAATCACTTTGATTTTGGTGTCAAGACTGCGAGATTCCCCGACCCAGATGCCAGATGGAACTTTGTTTCAGGTTACAAAGAAGAAGAATTACAGGGTCAACCAATAGTAATTTATCATTACACAATTCCACATTCCTTATTGAGTTAAACAGGACACACATGCTACAATTTACAAATTCAGTTTCTAAAGAACTAAGTGATATTCTAGAACCATTTACCCAATGGTTCTTTGAGCAAAATGATCAACATCTTGTTCTCGGACCACAAGACATGCAAGAAAAGCGTGCTGGTGGATTGAATGTGGATACTGCTACTGATCAGCAGTACTTAAATCATATTGTTAACAAGGGCGAGAAACATGTTGGGTTTCCAGAAGTCGCAGTGTGTACCGACATGGGCACAGCGCATGGGCAACCATGGTTCCCTTCTGAATATGGAAGAAGGCAACAAGAAACTAATAAAGAATTGATGTATTACCTTGGTGCAAAAAATAATGCGGTCTTCACATACTACCCTGAAAATGGTTTTATGGGTTGGCATACCAACTGGAATGCAGCAGGATATAATATTCTAATTACATATAATTCAGAAGAAAACGGTGGTTACTTTCGTTACCTAGATCCAGTAACAAAAGAAGTTGTTACTATGGTCGATCCAAAAGGATGGTCATGTAAGGTTGGATATTTTGGCGACCGCAGCGATCCAAATAAAATCATCTATCATTGTTGTGGCAATTCTGCAAAGAGATTGACATTAGGTTACGTTGTTCCGCATCTCGATATCTGGCGTTCCATGATCGAAGACATCTCGGGCGAGGATGCTTCTCACTTCGGTTAATCTTTAATCTTTTGACGTTCTTTATGCTTTGCCAATAGTTCTTCTAAGATAGTCAAACTTTCGTGCATCTTTTCAATATCATCCAGCATCTTTGGAACGGCAACTGATGCTTGGTTTATAATTGCTTGTTCGTAGTTTGCGCGAGGAATGGTAGCAAGTTCAATTCTTCTGCGTTTAAAGAAATCTTTTATTCTGCTCAATAAAGTAGGTTTCCGTGCCTGCACCATGTTCAACTGACTACCTTTCTGGTCAGTTGCCTGTTGGCGCATCTTTACGATTTGATCTTCTCGTGCCTTTTCTGCTGCCTTTTTTTCTGCGGCAAGTTTTTCATTTACTTCTCTAAGAATCCGCAATTCTTCCATCAATTGCGGATCTGTCACATGCACAGTTTCTACAACAGTTTCAATTACGACAGGAGGATTTTCTACAATCTCTTTTGCTTTAGCAATTGTTTCTGCTACTATTTTCGATTCTTCTTCTACTGCAAGTTTCTGCCGCTGCAATTCTTCATGTTTTTCTTGTGCGATTCTTTCTCTATCAAGTTCTTCTTGAGAAGGCTCAATTGTTTCTACCTCTACCGCTTCTTGCATATTCCCGTCTATCCACTCTTGTTCTTCAACAATTTCCAGTGGAGGAGTCGATACTAGTGGTTCTGGAATATAATCTTGTGGTGGTGGCGCAACGACCCTTGCTCTTGCCATATTACTTTGTTCCTATTACCATGAAGCGATCGAAGTTTACTTTGCCATCCCAAGACCAATATGATTGTTCTATTTGTCCCTGATATAAAACATCACTAACACCGATATTTTCGATGTGTTCCTCTATAGTCGGAACACAATTAATACCATACATCTCTTTGAATACATTGGATGACTGGCAAGCAAAAATACAATCTGGATTTGCGGTTGTCATTTTCTTTAACGGATACATGGTCTCGCAGCAAAGAGAAACAACTAAATCTGTTTCTAATGCATTGATGTCATGATAAGCAAAGGGAATATCCCAGTTGATGTGATTTAGTTCGATGTCCCTGTCATCATTATAGTGACGATTAAACACCTTTGATAATTCTAGTGCGTCTTTATCAATATCAATCAGATTGATTTTCTTGACATTCAGATTTTCACAGAGAAGTGGAACCAGAGGAAATCCTAACCAAGAATTTAGGATTGTAATATCCAGAGGATTTGAATCTAGAGTCAATCTCTGTAGGTTTTCCACCAACCAGATAGCAGCATCCATCGTGTTTGGGTTCATAGACTTGCGAAAGTCTTCGTGTTTCCAAGGCATTTCATGATTGATCTTATCCAGACCATCACCCCAATTACGATAGTTATTCAAAAAATTATAGTTTAACATCTTGTGGTCTTTCCATTGAATCATATAAACAAATAAGAGGCTCTTCGCGGATAACTTGTTCTCTCACATCTGTCGGCCAAATATATCCGTAGTTGTAACTGTATACCCAACCATCAGGGAAATGATTGATTTTTAGTAGACGATCTCTCTGATGACCAAAAAGATTATCAAGACCTCGATAATAATAAAACATCTGATCAGGATAATCTCTAGCGAATTTGGTAATCTTATCGATATCTAATCTGTCGTTCCATCTCAACACACTAGAATTTAGATCCGTATATTTGTATGGAATCTCTTTCGTATCCTCTTTCATTTTATTCATATTGTGCCAGTGAGTACGAACAAAAGTTAAACCATCTTCTGGATCGTGGTCTACAATACAATCAATATTATTTTGAATACCAATATCTAAATCGAGAAATAGTTTTTCGCCCTGTTGTCGAACGACTCGTCGATTAAACAAGTATAGTTTATTCCACCATTTTTCATAGTAGTTATCAGCAGGAAGAGGAATTACATTGACTTCTGGGTGCAAACCAACAGAATGTTCAGTTAAACAGTAAAAATTGAAATCAGTTGTTATATGTTCTTTACATTGCTCGAGGATAAGATTAACATGTTCTGAATCATATTTAAATCCCCACTTCACTGTGTATATATTAATCATTCTACGTTCCAATGTTCTAACAGATCAGGGTCAACTAAGGACTCCTGCTTCACTTTACCTCTGCTATTATCCTTGAACGGAAGCAGGTCTACATTAAATACGCAGAGGATACAGTCTTTTCTATATTTAGCGACTTCTAAATCGTCTTCGTGCCAGTTACGACCACGATTGTATGAATAGGCAAATGTGCTTGGGAAGTGTGCCCAGAGTGGAGTGTTGCTAAAGTCTCCCCAACGCCAACTGTGATAGTTGTCTGTTCCGTCGGTGAATGTAAACCAAATACGTTCTTGATGTTCCAGAACATCGTGCCAGATACATTCTGTCTGATCATCTGACCACACCATACAACTGCCATTGGTATATGCGCCATGCGCCAATTTAAAGTTACGAGACTTCATAGGTCGAGGGTCTTGCCACCACGAACGCAACTTGGTAGGATTCTCTAGGTCATAAGTGATGATCGGCGACAAATCATTTTGAATGATAACATCAAGGTCGAAAAAGACAAATCTTCCAGTGGGTTTATCGTCTGCGAAGTTATGTGTATTGAAGATGAACGTCTTTGGTCTGTCCCAACAACGTGCCATGCCGTATTTGAAATCATCTGATCCAAACCAGTATTTGGGGTGGATGTCGGGAATGTCTGGGAAGTCGATGACTTTAATCTCATTATCAAAACCTTCACTGTTGTCTGTATAGCAATAGAAGTGAAACTCAAAGTTATCTGGGGTGTGCTTCCTTGCCATTCGATAAAGTCGATTGACAAAATCGGCATCATATTTGGTACCCCATTTACAGCAAACGTAATTTACTCTCATTTCCATAATCCAATAATATTTTCGTCATGACAGTCAGACAGTTCTTGTTGTTCTTTTGCTGATGGATGTGGTACGTTGTCTGTATTGAACAAGCAAATCTTAGCATCTGATCGAAACTTAAATCGTTCTACGTCGTCTGGATGATGTTTACCACGGTTCCAAGAATAGACCCATCCACCAGGAATATCCTTCCAGAAATCTCTTTGCCTCCAGTAATGATAGTTGTCACTTCCCTTGAAGAAAGTTTTAAATATCGATTCCGAATTCTCGATAGCATCTTTGTAAATATGCTCACAGGATTTACCAGGCCAAGTCATCATGCTTGAGTTGTAGAATGTTCCTCGAATATCAATAAACAATCTGTCGTGTTTCTGCGATTCTGGTTGCCACCGACAATAAATTATACGAGGTTTCTGCGCAAGTTCTGCAAGATCAGTTATATCTTCTTGGATTACTACGTCAAGATCAAAGTAGCACCAGTTGCCCTTATACCCCAACCAATTATGTGAATTGAATACTAAGAACTTTGCACGGTCAAAGCAGAAAGTTTCTTTTTCAAACCAATGCTTCGGGTGTAAAATACCATCGTCTGGTATTGGTGCAGTGTCACACTCAATCCCTTCTGCGTCATCGGTATAACATGTGAAAGTATATGACGCAGGATTGCGAGCATAATTTTTCTTTACCATATTGTAAAGATTATTTACATATTTGGCGGGATACTTATCACCCCACTTAATGCATACGAAGTTCATCATATTCTTTATCTGCTCCAGGGAATTGATCCAATCCGTTTAGTAATGCTATCGTGTAACTCGGTCGATAGTAAAATGATTCGTTGTGGTCGTCAATTCCATAATAATCTGCTCCATAAACAAAAGAATAAATCTCGCCCTTTGGAAAGTAATTGAATCTAAAATCTTCATGCCATAAAAATCTATCATCACCAAAGTATTTAACCATGAAGTAATCTGGGTCTGTTTGAAAGTGCTCCCAAATATGGTTAACAGTACCTTCTTTCCACATCATGACGCTTGAGTTATAATTACTCAAGAAGCGCATACTATGTGTTTCCCCAACAATATTCGGAAACTCTTTATTCTTCCAATAAGTATACGCTATTGTTGGATAAATGTCAAGGTAATTCCACAAATGATCAATATTTTTTTGTATTCTAACATCAAGATCCAGATATAAAGTGTCTCCCAACCCTTCTAGAGTATACATCCATATTTTAATCCAATGACCGTCTATACCCTCTGGCATTGGAATTATTTTTATGATTGGATCTAGGTCTGTTGGATCGTCGGTGATACAAGCATAGTTGTATTTTCTCTCAGTATCATTTACTATTCTGTTTACTTCCGACGCAGAATATTTTTTGCCATATTTTAACATCAAGATCGTTTGCATAGTATTCTCAGTTATTATAAATATTACCGTATAATTTATAAGGGTTCCAGATGGCACAAATTCAAAATATATACATTGATCAGGGAACAACTTTTTCTTTATCTCTTGTAGTAAATGATCAGAATGGAGATCCGAAAGATCTTTCCGATTATACTGTAGCAGCACAAATGCGCAAATCATATTACACTAATACTTCTATAAATTTTACTGCAGCGGTTTCTCTACCAGAAGATGGCGAGGTTACAATTTCATTGACCGCTATTCAAACATCAGCAATAAAAGCAGGTAGATATGTATACGATATCGAAATTACAGGCGATGGTGAAACGCTGCGAGTCCTTGAAGGAATCGTCGTAATTAATCCGGAGGTAACCAAATAATGGCACTTAAAGTTACTGTAGGAACTTCAAATACTATAAATACAAATATAGTAAGTAAAAAAACGGCAAACAAAGTCGAGACACTGGCAGATGTAGATCTAGAAGGTGTTCAAGATGGATACACATTAATTTACAATAACGTAACAAAAAAATGGGAAGCAGCAAACCCTGCATCTGAAGTGATATTAGATAATATAGACGGTGGAACGTATTAAAATAGGCACAAACCAAAGGGATAAGTCTAAATGTCAACAATTATTCAAATCAAAAGAAGTTCAGGTGCAACTGCTCCATCAACATCCGCTCTCCTTGAGGGGGAAATGGCATACGCACAAGACGCCAGCAATAATGGCGCAGGTGCAAAACTTTACATCGAATCGGTTGAAGGTAGCAGCGAAGCCATTCATGTAGTTGGTGGTAAGTATTTCACAGACAAGGTTGATGCTCGTCTTATCGACGCAACAACAACAGTTGGTGGCAAAGCAACCTTTGCTGAAGGAACAAACAATGGTTCCAACAAAGTAACTCTGAAAGCACCAGATACACTTGCTGCTGATCTTACTCTGGTTCTCCCAACTGCAGACGGTACAGATGGTCAGATCCTTACCACAAACGGTTCGGGTCAACTCGCATTCTCGTCACCTGCTTCGTCGTCGTTCACAATCAGCGACAACCAAGGAACTCCAAATACTGATTCCTTCTCAACTGGCGGAACTCTAACTTTTGCTGGTTCAGCTGGTGTCAAAACAACAGTTTCAGACAACCAAGTTGCTATCGTTGCTGATATTACTGGTGCTACTGCTCTGACATCACTTGCTGATGCAGACGAATTCCTTGTTTATGATGCTTCGGCGACTGCAAACAAGAAGATTACTGCTGAAGATATTGGCGATTACATCTACGCTGCGGTTTCAGGCGACATTACAATCAGCGAATCAGGTGTTGCTTCGATTGCTGCTAACTCGGTTGCTCTTGGAACTGACACAACTGGTAACTATATTGCGACTGTCGCTGGAACTGCAAACCAAGTTTCGGTTTCAGGTTCAGGTTCTGAAGGTGGCGCAGTTACTGTTGCTCTTACAGACGATGTTGCTCTTGTCGGCGACCTAACAGTTGGCGGTAACGATATTAAAGCAAATGGTGGCACAACTGCAATCACTCTTTCGGGTGCGGACGTTGCGGTTGCTGGCGACCTAACAGTTACAGGAAACGACATTAAGTCATCTTCTGCAACTGCACTCTCACTAAGTGGTGCAGATGTTACTGTTGCTGGCGATCTTACCGTAACTGGTAATGACATCAAGGCATCAGGTGGAACTACTGCTCTAACAATGGACGGTGCAAACGTTGCTGTTGCTGGTGACCTAACAGTTACTGGTAATGACATCAAGTCGTCAGGTGGAACTACTGCTCTCACACTTTCGGGTGCTAACGTAACAGTTGCTGGAAACCTTACGGTTTCTGGAACAACAACCACTGTTAACTCAACAACTCTAACAGTAACCGATCCTCTCGTATTCGTTGGTAACGACAATAACGCAACCGACGCAGTTGACATCGGTCTGTTCGGTATGTATGACACCAGCGGTTCACAAGACCTTTACTCGGGTATCTTCCGCGATGCGTCGGATGGTAAGTGGAAACTCTTCAAGGATTCGCAATCTGCTCCAACTACCACTGTTAACACAGGCGCAACTGGTTATACCATTGCTACTCTCGTTGCTAATCTTGAAGGCGGAACAATTTCGAACCTTGCTTCAGCAATCAGTGTTCCAAACGGTGGTACTGGTGTAGGAACCTTAACTGCTAACGGTGTTCTCTTCGGTAGTGGAACTTCTGCTATCCAAGCAACTTCAGTTGGTACTGCTGGACAGGTTCTAAAATCTGGTGGTTCTGGCGTTGCTCCTTCGTTCGGCAATATCGACGGTGGAACTTACTAATATATAATACGGGAGGGGAATTTCTCCCCTCCCACTTTTTTGGAGATACATAATGGATCAAACTAAATTTATCAATTCGTATATTGCAAACCTTGCTGAACGACTGAAGGCATTGACACTTGATAATATCATGCTGAACACACAACTTACAATGGCAAATGAAACGATAGCAGAACTCGCGCAGAAAAATCAAATTCTAGAACAAGAAAAGAGTCAACCAAAACCCAATGGGGGTTATGTTGATCTGGACGGAAGTCTATCATTTGGTACTACAGAGGGTTATACTATTGCAGACGAGGATGTAAATGACAGCAGCGACAACGATAGTCCAAGTAAAACGTAGCGAGACTGCTAGTGCAGTACCAACTGGTGCAGATCTAGCGGTTGGCGAACTTGCTGTTAATCTAACAGATAAGAAAATTTACTCTAAGAAGACTGATGGAACAGTTGTTGGTCTTGGTGGAGTATCAGTAAATGATGGTGGGGCGAACGCAGGAGTGACGACCATCTCATTTGCTGACACCATTTTTGGAGATTTTGTTGTTGACACTACAACAACTCCTGGGGTTGCAGTCGTTCGTCTTAATCAAAATGCAGATTTAGATTACGGTTTAATTACCGACAATGTTTTCGAGTACAACTCAATCGATTACGGGAGCATTTAACGTGGCAGCAAGAGTCAAATTGAGAAGAGGTACTTCGGTGCAGCATCAAAATTTTACTGGTGCAGAAGCGGAAATTACTGTAGATACAACTAACTGGTCAGTGAGGGTGCATGATGGATCTACTGCTGGGGGGCACGAACTTCTAAAAGCGTCTTTAGAAAATATTGAAAATGGCGCCATTCTCGATGGTGGAACATATACCTAAATAGGGTGGATTAGGAGATAAAAATGGCAACGATTTTACAACTTAGAAGAGGAACTACCGTCCAACACTCGTCCTTCACGGGTGCTGTTGGCGAAGTCACTGTCGATACAACAAAAGATACAGTAGTTGTTCATGATGGTACCACTGCAGGTGGTAAACCTCTGGCAACAGAAGCATATGTTACTTCGCAAATTCAAACCAAAGATAACAGCGACGAGATTACAGAAGGTTCGACGAACCTCTACTTTACGAATACAAGAGCAAGAGATGCATTTAGTGCAGGTACTGGTATTACGATCTCCTCAGGCGCTATCGCAACAACAATCACACAGTATACAGATGCTCTTGCACGTGGTGCTGTATCTGTAACAGACAGCGGCGGCGATGGATCGCTTGCATACAACTCTAGCACTGGTGTAATCACTTATACTGGTCCGAGTGCAACAGATGTTCGTGCTCACTTCAGCGCTGGAACTGGTGTTACTATTACCAATGGTCAAGTTGCTATTGGTCAGGCAGTTGGAACTGGGTCTAATGTTACATTCAACGATTTAACTGTTAGCGGTAATCTAACGGTTTCTGGAACTACAACCACAGTAAATACCGAAACTATTAATCTTGCCGATAATATTATCTTACTGAACAGTAATGAAACTAGCACACCAAGTCAAAATGCTGGTATCGAAATTGAGCGTGGATCTTCTACAAATGTCGTATTTCAATGGAATGAAACTACTGATGTTTGGGAATATACAGTAGACGGAACTAACTATATTCCAGTTGTTGGTACCACAGCGACTCAAACATTAACCAATAAAACAATCAGCGGTTCATCTAACACATTATCGAACATTGCTAATTCATCTCTGACAAACAGCAAAGTTACAATTGGTTCGACCGATGTAAGTCTCGGCGGAACTGTGACAACCTTCGCTGGACTTTCTTCAGTCACCTCAACTTCGTTCGTTGGTGCTCTAACTGGTAATGCGTCAACAGTAACTAACGGTGTTTATACCACCGATACTGGCACAGTTACCAACGCTATGCTTGCTGGTTCGATTGCAAACAGCAAACTAACCAACAGCAGCATCACTTTAGCAGGCACTGCAGTTTCTCTAGGTGGTGCATTCACCGCAACTAATATGCTTGATGCAATTAAGACAGTCGATGGTGCAGGTTCAGGACTAGACGCCGATCTACTGGATGGCAACTCAAGCGCATATTTCCGCATTAATGTTTACAATGCAGCAGGGACTCTATTGAATTAATATGTCAACAGTCATTCAACTCAAGAGAAGCGAAACCACAGGAGCAATTCCCACAGCAGTTGATATTGCAGTTGGAGAACTTGCAGTAAACTTAGCAGATGGGGCGCTGTATTCTAAAAAAACTGATGGAAGTATCATTGAAGTCGGTGGATACAATCCAGAATTCTTTACAATTCCAGAAACAATCGATCTCGGTGACATCGCAGGAGTGAATCCTGCAGTGTATGACATGGGTACATTATAAATAGTCCCAAAGAGGACAAGATATGGCAATTTCTTCAAGGCAAGGTTTAATAGATTACTGTCTCCGCAGACTCGGATTTCCAGTAATCGAAATTAATGTAGACGATGATCAAGTAGAAGATCGTATCGATGACGCATTACAATATTTTCAAGAGTATCACTTCGACGGTGTCGAGAGACTCTACCTAACACACAAAGTTACAACCGCAGAACTAAAATTCTCAGGATTATCATCGCCATCGTTTGAAAACAACGAGATGTTAGTCGGTAACACCTCAGGTGCAACATGTATCTTATATACATTATCCGGAACTACCGCAAGAATAACCAACGTAAAGGGCGCATTTACAGCAGGTGAAACTGTAACTGGATCTACCTCGGGATTCAGTAGAGCACTCGCAGCAACTAATTTCTATACTGCAGGAGACATTCAAAACGGTTATCTTCCACTTCCAGATTCGGTAATTGGTGTTATCCGTGTTCTACCTGTCAATGGTCCAAGTTCTGGTATGAACAATCGCAACAACATGTTCGATCTTATCTATCAGTTCCGCTTAAATGACATGTATAACTTGCTCTCTGCTGACATGGTTTACTACACCCAAGTTCAACAGCATCTATCTATGCTTGATATGCTTCTGGTTGGCGATCGGTCATTCAAATACAATCGTAAAATGGACAAGATGTATATTGATATGAATTGGGAAGAAGTATTAAATCCTGATGATTTTATTGTCGTTGAATGCTATCGTATCCTAGACCCATCAACATATACACAAGTCTATGATGACATGTTCCTAAAACGTTATTCAACTGCATTGATCAAACGTCAATGGGGAGAGAACATGAAGAAGTTTGGTGGGATCCAACTTCCAGGAGGTGTCATTCTAAACGGTAAAGAGATCTACGAAGAAGCAGTCGAAGAAATCGCAACAATCGAAAACGAAATGCAATTAAAGTCAGAGTTGCCAATAGACTTCATGGTTGGATAAGACATGCCAACGAACTTCTACTTTCAATCTGGTAATACATCTGGAACCACAAACGAACAACGTTTGGTGGAAGATCTTGTCATTGAAAGTTTGAAGAT
>Ga0207909_1000019_pt1 | contig 66464 bp, 63 predicted proteins | sample LakMenEpi05May10_FD_150672 | JGI IMG/M metagenome (GOLD analysis project Ga0207909, IMG submission 150672) | Freshwater microbial communities from Lake Mendota, WI - 05MAY2010 deep hole epilimnion (SPAdes) | ecosystem: Environmental > Aquatic > Freshwater > Lake > Epilimnion/Euphotic zone ...
GGTAACAGTAGTTAATTCACAAGGAAATCCCACTAGTTCAATTGTAATTGGTACACCTGGATTTATGCCGAGTGAACAAGCATCTGGTAGACCTGTTTATTCCAGTGATTTGTATAGTCTAGGATTAACGGCGGTTTATTTATTAACAGGGAAAATACCTCAAGAATTACCCACAGAACCAACTCTAGGTAATATTTTATGGCGATATTTTGCACCTTATTTGAGTCCTAATTTTGCAGATATTTTGGACAAAGCTATAGCTTATCATCCTAGAGAACGCTTCACTTCTGCTAGAGATATGTTAACAGCTTTACAAACTCTCTCAAATCCCGTTGCACCTGCTTTTGTCCCAACACCTACGGTTATTGCAAGACCATCTCCTTTATCACTTGAAAATACAATTGCAGTAAGTCCAGGTAATGACGTACAAAATTCTCATCAAACTAATCAAAATACCGCTAGAGGTGGAATAATTCTTGCTAGTATAATTGCCAGTGGTTTAATTGGTGCTTCTATTATTATTGGGTTTGCTATTAATAAATCACCTTTACCTATTGAATCATCAAATAATAAAAATACATCAGTATCTTCTTCTGCAATTCAAGAAAATCAAAAAACAGCATTATCTAAAAATATTCATAATACTATTAACCACGAAAGTTCTTTACCTCAATCTTCTATAAAAACAGAAACTAACAATCAAAAATTATCAGACTCATCTACACTAAATAATTCTATTTATTTTGTTGCTGATTCTGCTTTTGCAGATTTACAAACTGCTACCAAGAAACTTAAAAATTTACAAATAAAAGGTTATTCTCAATCTGGAATATTCTGGATACCAGATTATCCTAATCTATCAGGTACACCTTTATATCAAGTATATGCTAATCGGTTTAGTGACATCACAAACTGCATCAATTTCTTAAAGACTTATGGGAAAATTAATTCAGATTCTTATTGTATACTTGCTAGTAAAGATGCAAATACATCACCGAATCGGGTATTTTTCAAAGAAATTTCTAATTTATCCATATCTAATACATCACAGACTATGCCCCATTTTGCTAATGCGTGACTTACAACCCTTGTAGAGACAGGGATTCTCGGCTCTACATTCTTTTCTGGAGATGTCTTTTAGTCATGATCAACAACCCCAGTAGTAGTATAAAGGTTTGAGTCTCTATTATGCCATTCCTAGTCTGAGCTTTCAGTAATTTTACTTTTCCTAATCATGAATTGACCCGTCTGGCATTGTAGCGCCTGTGAGTATCGCTCCTTCCAAGTCGGCTTCTGTGAGCAAAACTTTTGTTATCCAGTCCGGTTCCAAGCGGTTGGCTTCTGTGAGTTTGGCTCCTGTGAGTTTGGCTCCTGTGAGGTCGGCTCCTCTGAGGTTGGCTTCTGTGAGGTCGGCTCCTGTGAGGTTGGCTCCTGTGAGGTCGGCTCCTGTGAGGTCGGCTCCTGTGAGGTCGGCTCTTATGAGGTAGGCTTCTGTCAGGTAGGCTTCTGTCAGGTAGGCTCCTGTGAGGTCGGCTCCTCTGAGGTTGGCTCCTGTGAGGTCGGCTCCTGTGAAGTTGAATCCTTTGAGTTTGAATTGTACGAGGTTGAATCCACTAATATTAACTTTAGTTAAATCAAGACGTTTATTTTCTAAATCTGGGTGTTTACGTTCTGCAATCACAGTTAAACACGCTCGAATAGAAATTCTAAGTTTTAGTAATTTTTCTTGATCTTCTGAAGATTGTGACTCATTTTCTTCTATAATAGGTGCATTCTGACGGACAAAAGCTGTCAGAACTTCCATAATTGTCCATTGGTCTGGTTCAGAATCTCTCGCAATTCGTTCTAAAGTATAAATTCCACCTAATATAACTTCCGGTTTATCACTCCCAAGCTGTTCAATAGCTTTAGAAAATCTTTCTGTAATTTGTTTTTGATTTGCAGTCTCTGCATTTTTATTTGCAGCCTCTGCATTTTTATTTGCAGCCTCTGCATTTTTATTTGCCGCGTCTGCATTTCTATTTGTAGCCTTTGCAGTCTCTTCCATAGCCTCTGCACGTCTACCTGCAAAGTAAACATTAACAATTACTGCCCCTCCACTAATGAATAAACCTAATACTTTAACAGTTTCAATAACATATTTATATTTGTTTGTCAATAATTCTGTACTGTCAGTAGTTAAAATCATTGAGATAAAATAAATTGCAAGAGCAACAGCTATCAAAGATGAAAATATAGTTCCGCGGATCGCCCAATTTTTAATAAAATCGTTTTTATCATCTGTGAACATAATACAATTTCTACTCCCTGTGTAAAATGGCTTTATCAAGTAAGCAATGCAAGATACAGACATTTTAGCACACCAAAAAGCAAATACACTAGAACAAGAAAAAATTTTATTGTTAAAATAACCTTAAATAACCGCAGAAAAATTAAAATTTATTCATTCTCAGCAATTAGAACCCGCTTTATTAATTTAGACCCTGACCTCTACAAGAAATCAGGGGTTTTATCATTTATTTTTTCACCTTGTTAATTTCCTCTTGTAACCTTTCAATTTCCCTTCGTAACTTTTCTACCTCATTATCAGATTTTGCCGGTGTCACATCAACCGAACCAACAGGAGAACGCTGATAATTACCCCTTTTAATTTCTTGATATTCCTCTGATACAGCCCATTTGCGTAAATGATGCAAGCGTTCCACAGGGAAAGGATGACTTAACATCATTCCTTGCCCACCATTGTATAATAAAAATTTATACACTTGATTTAGCCCATCATCATCCAAAGCTTGATATTTTTCCGACTGCTCAATGAACTCCGTTAAACTACATTCATGAGCATACTTATTACTACCTCCAGAGAGTTTCATCATAGATGACATCACAGAATTTAAATCATCCATGACCAATAAAGCCGCTCTATCAGCAGATAACTCAGCTTTGCGTCGCCATTCAAAAAACGCATAAATCAAAGCTTGACTGACAAAATTACCTAAACCAAAAGTTAATTCACCAATGACAGAAACCGCGCTCATTGCCCAGATTGCCATTTGAATTAAAATACTATGACCACATTTAATATGGCCGAGTTCATGAGCCAAAACCGTCCGCAGTTCAGACTCATTGAGTAAATCCAGTAACCCAGTGTTAACAACAATGTAAGGGTTTTCCTGTCCCAGAGCATAACTATTGACCTGAGCATCTTGGGAAATAAATAATCCCGGTTCACCGCTGATATCCAAATCTCGGACACATTCCCGAAAAATCTGGTAAATAGTCGAATATTGACGCGGACCGACCTGAATAGAATTACCCATTAAATAGACTAATTGAGGGCGTTCATAGACAAATTCCACAAATTTACGAGCGATTAAATCAAAGCCCGGTAAACTGCGTAAAGCTTGCTCTGCTTGAATATCTAATGGATGTCTGAAAGCAGCGCTGGAAATTCCTGGGTAACTTGGCATAATTTAGGAGGATAGGTAAATGGTAAATAGGCAGTAGTTAGTGGTTAGTGGTAAAAATGAAATAGGAGACAACCAATAACTGACTACTGAGAATGAAAAACAACTTTGGATGGAATTAAAAGCCCGTGATTGAAGCAGAAGTTCATTTATCATTACATAACTTCCTGAGGTCGCAGGTAGGTTTCCCGTCCTGGCCTCATCATTTAACAATGGCCAGATTAGTAGCACGCGCCTTGCGTATGGGACGTAGTGCTTTAATTCAGGTGGGGTCAGTTTGTGGACATCAAGGGAGATATCGCACGAGTTTTATCGCTTCTGCTTTAATATGGCATGGTTCTGTAATTATTGTCGCTTCGGAAACTGTACAGCAACGGTTATTAAAGGTAGAAATTCCCCGATTAAAGCAATGGCTACCAGCGAATAAACCGATTAGAATGGGTGATAATTGGCCAAGTCCTGATTTTCAGGGTTTGCTATTGACTTCCCCTGCGGCTTGGTTAAAAGGACAATTGGCTGATAACAATGCCTTTCCTAAGCATATTCCGACTATTATTGATGGTGTTGACGATTTAGAGGACTGGGTACGCTCTCAACTTACCCAAAGTATTGAACCCCATGATTGGGACGAGTTAATGCTGGCTTATCCCCATGAAGTGGAATTAATTCGGGAAGCTAGGGTACAATTAACCCATCAATTATTTCAGCATCCAGAAAATCCCTATCACTGTTATTTAATTTCTCAACCGGAAATCGAAATTTTACAACGTTTATATTTGGATTTAGATAAAAATCATCTTCCAGATAATTGGCGAAATTTTTGCCAAAAATTGCTATATTTAGAAGATTCTTCTTTAAATTTCTCATCTTATGTCCCCCTATTTTGGTCAACTATTGCCCGTCGTCAGGGGTTATTTTCTTTACATTATGCTCCTATTGAATTAAGTAAAATCCTCGAACCGATTTGGCAACGTCAACCTGTAGTATTAATTGGTAGTTCCTTAGAACCGGAAACAGAAGCACCTCTTTTCCGTCAACGCTTGGGTTTAGAAGATGTTACTTGCTTAAAATTTGCTTCTGATAGTCAAGGAGAAGCAATTCAACTTTATGTACCTTATAAATTACCTTTACCAAATACGCCGGAATTTCAAGGAGCTTTAATTCATCAAGTTCGCACATTAGTATGTTTAAGTGCGACAGCAACAGGAATGACAGTAATATTAATCGGAGATGTACCGCTAAAATCCAAAGTAGCGACAATTTTAGCCTCAGAATTTGGTTCACGGGTACAGGTAGAAAAAACTTGTTTAGACGAAAATGGGATTTTAATTACTGGTTGGGAATTTTGGCGGGAAAATCAGGGTGTTTTACCGTCACCGAGATTGTTAATTATTGCCACTTTACCCTTACCATCTTTAGAGAATCCTTTAGTAGCGGGTAGAGTAGCTCATTATAAGCGATCGCATCAAGACTGGTTTAGACTATACTTATTACCTACAGCCATGAATGAATTGCAAAGAGCGATCGCACCTGTGCGGGAAAATCAGGGTATTGTAGCTTTATTAGATAGTAGAGTGGTTAACCGCAGTTACGGTGTTCAAATCCTCTCAGCACTGAGTCCCCTAGCGCGGTTGAACTATCTTGATCCTAGTTTATTTGCGGCAAATAATGAAGATGATTCTAGCTAATTAATGTCAATGATCACCGACTGGGGACTAATTTCTATTAAAATTTAAACTGAACTCCAAGGAAACTAAATCATCAAATTATGGGTGAAGCAAAACGCCGTAAAAACTCGCTAGGAGAAGAATACGGACAAGATACCAAGAGAATATTACCGTGGATTCCCATTAACAAAACCCAAGCTACACAATTTGTAGCTATCACCACTCGTGGTGCTTGGATAGGTATTGGGACAATGGTTGCTGCTTGGGTAATAATTCGTTTTATCGGTCCTGCCTTTGGTTGGTGGGAAATTGTTGGATAATTGGTAACTATACAAAAAGATCCCCGACTTCTTTTTTATTCTATAATCATATTATCAATTTACAGCGTTTTCCGCTGAAGATGCGGTACAAAATTGAATCATGAAACTCTTGTGGTGCGGGCATCTTGCCCGCCATATATGTACCTTCTAACACCGGGAAGTGCTGTATCAGAGAAGTTGGGGATCTAGATATTATCATAATGTAAACTTCTTAATTTTTAATAGAAAATGCTCTTACATTTAAGCACTTGGCCAGAAGTTGAAACTTATTTACAAAAATCTCCAGGAATTATTTTACCAATTGGTTCAACAGAACAACATGGACCAACAGGATTAATTGGTACTGACGCAATTTGTGCAGAATCTATATCAAAAGGTGTTGGTGAAATAACTCAAGCAATGGTAGGACCAACAATTAATGTAGGCATGGCATTACATCATACAGCTTTTCCGGGAACAATTAGTTTACGTCCTAGCACTTTAATTTTAGTAGTTAAAGATTATTTAACTTGTTTAGTAAAAGCTGGTTTTACCAAATTCTATTTTATTAATGGACATGGGGGAAATATTGCAACTCTCAAAGCAGCTTTTTCGGAAACTTATGCCCATTTAGAAGATTTACAAATTCCCAATTCTGCAAAGGTGCAGTGTCAAGTCGCTAATTGGTTCATGACTAGTTCTGTGTACAAACTTGCCAAAGAATTATATAGTGATCAAGAAGGTTCTCATGCGACCCCTAGTGAAGTAGCTGTTACCCAATATATTTACCCAGAAGCAATTAAAAAAGCTCCTCTTTCCCCAGAAGTTGCCAGTGGACATAAAATTTATAGTTCCGTTGATTTTCGGTTACGTTATCCAGATGGCCGCATGGGTTCAAATCCAGATTTAGCAACGACCGAACATGGAAAGCAGTTTTATGATTTAGCTGTGGAAGAATTGAGTCAAGGGTATCGGGAATTTATGAAAGAGGAATAAACCCTAGAGGCGGGGAAATCCCGCCCGGTAGAGGTAAAATTAACTCAAAATCCAGCTAACCAGTGTCCGTACACCAAAACCAGTTGCCCCTGCACCGTTGTAGCCATTTTCCTTATCAGCCCAAACAGGTCCAGCAATATCCAAATGAGCCCAAGGAGTATCTTTAACAAACTGCTTTAGAAATAAAGCCGCAGTAATTGAACCGCCATAACGGGGTCCAGTATTTTTCATGTCAGCAATACCCGATTTTAGCCCATCAAAATATTTATCTTCCATTGGCATTCGCCAAATTTTCTCACCGGTACTGTCAGCGGCAGTTTGTAATTGGGAAGCTACGGTATCATCTGGGGTAAATAACCCAGCGATATCCTCACCCAAAGCTACCACGCAAGCCCCTGTCAGGGTGGCTAAATCAACAATTGCATCTACACCCAATTTATCAGCATAGACCAAGGCATCAGCCAAGGTTAACCGCCCTTCAGCATCGGTATTGTTAACTTCGATTGTTTTGCCATTGGATGCAGTTAAGATGTCTCCAGGGTGCATAGCCTTACCGCTAATCATGTTTTCAGTGACGGCGGAGATAAAATGAACTTCCACATCTGGTTTTAACTGTCCAATGGCTTTGGCCGCGCCTAATGTGGCCGCCGCACCACCCATATCCATTTTCATGGTTTCGATACCACTACCAGCGCCTTTAATGTTTAAACCACCGGAATCAAAAGTTACGCCTTTACCGATAATTGCTAATTTGCGTTTAGCTGTAGTGGCTGGTTTATAGATGAGGTGAATGAATTTAGGTGGTAAATCAGAAGCTTGGGCAACTCCTAAAAATGCCCCCATGCCTAGTTTTTCACAGTCTTCCTGCTCTAAAATTTCCAGTTGTAACCCGTGTTCGTGTGCGATCGCTTGAGCAGTTTCTGCCATAGTAATAGATGTAACCGCATTAGCTGGGGCTGCGACTAACTGCCTAGCTAAAATTACACCGGAAACAATTTGATCAGCGCGGGTAATAGCCGCTTCTTGTCCGGCTAAACCAATTAAATCAATGGTTTCGATATTGGGATTTTTATCTTCTGGCTCAGATTTAAAGCGAATATCTTGATAAAGTGCCAATTCTATACCTTCGGTCAATGCTTGGGCTGTGGCGGCTGGATCATTGTTCCATACTGGTAAACTAATTCCCAGAGTTTTGGTTTTTTGCTTTTTTGCAGTTCGCGCTACACTAGCCACAGCCCGCCGTAAAGTTTCTAATTTCAGCGCGTCCGGTTTCCCTAAACCCACGAAAATCACCTTCCGCACGGAATTAGTAGCACCTAAACGAATCACAATAGTGCTATTGGCCTTACCTGTAAATTCTTCTTCGGCAATTATTTCTTGGCAAATTCCCGCATATTTATGATTTAAGCTGGCCAGATCACCAGTTAACTCAACTGCACCTTCAAATAGTCCCACAGCTAAGGTATCACCAGTCCAATCTAATAATGCTGTATTTGTAGCTTGAATCGTCATTTTTGTAAATTCTGTTTATCTGCCATCATTTACCAGTATTGCTCAAATTTTTGGGATAATGGGGATTTGATGCAACATATTAACAATCTGTTGACACTCTCAGGGCTGAAGCCGTGCGAAGGCGATAAAACTTCGCGCACCTTAATCAATAAATATTTACAAGAAGAAAACTCTATGCGGTTAAAACCGCAGGATTCGCTTATATCTCAGGTTTAAAGACACGCTCGCTTTACGCTTACCCGATATTCTTGTAAAATCAGGAGTAGTTGATAAATGTCCAATTTACAAAATTTTATCTATTTTCCAGTAGTCTGTTGCTCACAAAATTATTAACTATGCCTAAAGAAATCAATCAACCCCAACTACCACCAACTAGCGCAATTGAAAGTATAACTAATGTTGCATTTGAAAATTGGTTTGAATATCCAGTTAGGGCCCAACCTCATCACACGGACTATGGTGGTATTGTCTGGCACGGTACTTATTTAACTTGGATGGAGGAAGCACGGGTAGAATGTTTGCGGTCTATCGGCATTGAATTTGCCGATTTGGTGGCTTTAGGCTGTGATTTGCCTGTTGTGGAGTTATCAATCCGTTATCATCGGTCTGTAAAATTAGGTATGCCAGTTATAGTAAGAACACGAATGGCTGAAGTAACAGGAGTGCGAATCAACTGGGATTATACCATTGTTTCTCCTGATGCTCAGGATTTATATATTACTGCTCAGGCCACTTTAGTAGCTTTAGATCGGGAAAAGGGTAAAATTATGCGTCAGTTACCACCTGCGTTTCAAGATGCTTTAGCGAAGATCACCGGAGTTCGGAAGCCTGGGTAATTGCTAATTAACCCCCTCCACGACTGGAAAGGGATTAATTATCACTACTGAAAATTCAATTCCAGTAATCCTTAATAAGCATTTTGTAACTCGTAAAAATCAGGGGAAATGTAATCCTTGCGTAAAGGCCAACCTACCCAATCTTCTGGCATCAAAATCCGCTTTAAGTTAGGATGACCTTCATAAATGATGCCATACATATCATAGCTTTCCCGTTCTTGCCAGTCTGCTGTTTTCCAAATCCAGTAAACTGAAGGTACAGAGGGATTTTCCCTTGGTAAAAACACTTTCACCCTGATTTCTTCGGGACGGTCAGCATTATCACTAACTTTGAGTAAATGATAAACACTTACTAAATCCTCTCCCGCGCCTAAGTCAATCCCCCCCTGGAACTGGAGATAATTAAACCCATAAGCATATAAAGCTGTCGAAATGGGTAGCAGAAAACTTGCAGGGACTTTAATTATCTCTACTCCATTCGCATCAAGTTCTAAAAACTCATGGACAAAGCCATTTTCTATCAACCATTGGGAAACTTTACCGGGTTTAACTTCGTCTGCTTCCGCCACTGGAACTGGTTTAGATTCTTCTTCAGCCACGCGCTTGTTCCTCTTTCTGTGTCTTTGCTGTCAATAATGCTGGAGGTACAGTCATACCAATTGCTTCTGTTAATTCCTTGGGAGGATTAAAGCGAGTATTCGACTGCATATACTTACCAGTTAAGATCTCGGGAACTGGCTTCATATTATGAGTGGTACTGTAGTAACGGTGAACTTGCTTGATATTATCCCGTTCCTGCATAGACTCATTGGCGATTTTTTTCCGCAGTTTAATAATTGCGTCAATAATCGCTTCAGGACGGGGAGGACAACCAGGTAAATATACATCTACAGGAATAAGTTTATCAACTCCGCGTACTGCTGTCGGTGAGTCAACGCTAAACATTCCCCCAGTAATTGTACAAGCGCCCATGGCAATTACATACTTAGGTTCGGGCATTTGTTCATAAAGACGCACTAATTGAGGTGCCATCTTCATGGTAATTGTTCCCGCAGTAATGAGTAAATCGGCTTGACGGGGGCTACACCGAGGAATTAACCCAAAACGGTCAAAATCGAAGCGAGAGCCGATTAAAGCCGCAAATTCAATGAAGCAGCAAGCTGTACCAAACAGTAAAGGCCACAAACTAGAAAGCCGTGACCAGTTGTAAAGGTCATCAACGGTGGTTAAAATCACGTTTTCTGACAGTTCATGGGTAACTGTAGGACGTTGAATGGGGTTGATGATTTGTTCAGTTTCTTGGGTGATGATATTAGAATTTACGACCATTCTAAAGCTCCTTTGCGCCATGCGTAAACTAAGGCGATGATAAGAATCGAAATAAAGACTAAGGCTTCGATAAATGCCAATAAACCCAAACGGTTAAAAGCAACTGCCCAAGGGTACAGAAATACTGTTTCTACATCAAAAACAACAAATACCAGAGCGAACATATAATAGCGAATATTGAACTGAATCCAAGCTCCGCCAATGGGTTCTAGTCCGCATTCGTAAGTTGTGCGTCTTTCTAGACTGTTACCAGTGGGTCTAAGAATTTTTGAGGCTGACAGTGCTAGGACTGGAACTAGGCTACATAGGAGAAAAAAGCCTAGAAGGTACTCGTAACCGCTAAGAACAAACACAATGTTTTTCTACCGCTAATGGTGTAAGAGAATCAGTTATTAATGAACAATGAATAATTATCAGTTTAATTACTTGCTAACTTTTCACTAAACTATAGATAGTATTCACTGTTTACTATTCACTGAATATATAGATAATGTTCTTTTCACATTATATCTTTAAGGCTGTTCTGAAATCGTGGAAATAGTTACACCGAGGGTGAGGGTGCAGGTTTTATCCGCAATTATATTTATTTTTGTATTTATTTTTGATTTTTTATTCCGTCTGGCCTAACTTTGTGATCAGTGATAGAAAAGTCCGGCAATTATGTCATAATTTGTAACGTATATTTAATAATTCCCCTGAAGCGAGACTAGGATCTATGAGTGAACAAGCTGAACAAGCTGTGGAAACTCCAGTGTTAGACCGCTATGAGTGTCGTTCTTGCGGTTACGTTTACGAACCTGAAAAGGGAGACGATAAAAGTAATATTCCTCCAGGAACACTTTTTGCGGAATTACCCACAAATTGGCGTTGTCCAGTTTGTATAGCTAAGAAAACTGCCTTTGCGAATATTGGACCTACGGGGACATCCTCTGGTTTCAAAGAAAACTTAGGTTACGGTTTAGGTGTAAACACCCTAACACCAACCCAAAAGAACATTTTGATTTTTGGGGCTTTAGCTTTGGGATTCTTGTTTTTTATTAGTCTTTACGGACTACAGTAAAAATCGCTATCCTTATTTACCGCAATTTAGCGAAAATCTCATTAAACCTGAACTGGAAAATCTCAGTAATACTGATGCAATCAATTGTGAAAAAGTGGCAAGGATTTTTTGCCGCACTGATAGTAGTTATCGCCTGTATCGGATGTAGTAGTGTTCCTTCTATCAGCTACAATCCCTGGCAGGTGATTAATGTACCAACAAAGTCGAAATTGCTAGATATTGGCTTTGCTGGTAACTCCCAACATGGTTATTTAGTGGGTGGTAATGCCACTCTTTTAGAAACTAATGATGGTGGTGAGACTTGGCAACCGCTAAAATTAGAATTGGATGATCCTAGATACCGTTTTAACTCTGTCAGTTTTTCCGGTCAAGAAGGCTGGATTGCTGGAGAACCTTCTCTTCTGCTTCATACCACTGATGAGGGTAAGTCCTGGTCACGGATTGCTTTAAGTGAAAAGTTACCCGGTAGCCCCATTGCCATTACAGCAATAGGCACTAATACAGCGGAAATGGCCACCGATGTAGGAGCAATTTACCAAACTACAGATGGTGGTCAAAATTGGAAAGCTAATTTAGAAGCCGCCGTTGGTGTAGTTCGTAACCTAGAGCGATCGCCTGATGGTAAGTATATCGCCGTTTCTGCCAAAGGTAGTTTTTACTCCACTTGGGAACCTGGACAAAATGCTTGGCAACCCCATAACCGCAATAGTTCCCGTCGTTTAGAAAATATGGGTTTCACTAACGATGGACAACTGTGGTTATTAGCAAGGGGTGGTCAAGTTCAGTTTAGTGATCCGACTAAACCAGAAGAGTGGTTAGAGGCAAAATATCCAGAATTGTCCACAAGTTGGGGTTTACTGGATTTAGCCTACCGCACAGCGAATGAAATTTGGGTTAGTGGTGGTAGTGCTAATTTACTTCGCAGTGGTGATGGTGGCAAAACCTGGGAAAAAGACCGTGAAGTGGAAACAGTTGCAGCTAATTTCTATAAAATCGTGTTTTTTAACCCTGAACAAGGTTTTATAATTGGCGATCGCGGCGTTCTACTCAAATATAACCCCAAAACAGCAGCAACAGCAGCCCCAGCGGCCTAATTACACCCAACTATGGATGTATTCACCAGAAGAAAGTTGTCAGTTGTAACTTAAGTCTAAACTTTGTAGGATAATAAACTCAATCGTAGTTTTTAAGAAGGGAGTGAAATAAATGGCAGGTACGACTGGAGAACGTCCGTTTTCTGACATCGTTACCAGTATTCGTTACTGGGTAATTCATAGCATCACCATCCCCGCATTGTTTGTTGCCGGTTGGTTATTTGTTAGCACCGGTTTGGCTTATGATGTATTTGGTACACCCCGTCCTAATGAGTATTTTACTCAAGTCCGTCAAGAAGTACCAATTGTGAAAAATCGTTTTGAAGCAAAACAACAAGTAGAAACATTTATTGGAAAGTAATTTGACATCATGACTAGCGGTAATAATACCAATCAACCAGTTACCTATCCCATTTTTACAGTCAGATGGATCGCTGTTCACACTTTAGCTGTCCCTACTGTATTCTTTTTGGGCGCGATCGCCTCAATGCAGTTTATTCAACGCTAGGAGTTAATCATGGAAAGAACGCCCAATCCTAATCAACAACCGGTTGAATTAAACCGTACCTCTCTCTATCTAGGACTACTATTAGTCTTCGTGCTCGGAATTCTATTTTCCAGTTACTTCTTTAACTAACTGGGTTTTTTAATGTCAGTTGCTAGTTAAGTGATAGGTAACAAGTTACAAAGAGAAGATATTCAACTGACAACTAACAACTGACAACTAACAACTAACAACTGACAAACTGACCAATGTGTTGATTTATTTTTAAGTGAGGAAAAAACTGTGTCTGGAAGTGGAAGAATTCCCCTGTGGGTTGTCGCTACGATCGCAGGTTTAGGTGTAATTACTGTTGTAGGTATTTTCTTTTATGGATCTTACTCAGGAATTGGTTCTTCAATGTAATACCATAGTAGGAAATAGGGAAAAATCCTCACCTACTAAGTAATTACAATCATTAGGAAAACCGCCTAACTTTGTGAGATAGGCGGTTTTGTTTGTTTTATACAAGTAATTGGTAGAAAAATTAAGTAACCAATTACCCATACCCTAATTAAGCAATATCTTCGCGTTCAATGTATGAAAACAAAAATGCGAAAATTACTGCTGGTAAAACCAAACCAGTTAGGGGAACGAAAACAGAAGGTAAAAAGGAGGAATAAGCCAAAATAGTCGGCAAAAATGAACTTGACATAGAATTAAAGTCCTGTAAAGTCTTACTACAATTCAAATTGAGCTTACTGCAAAATCCTACCTAATTTGCTAAATTATCAAGATTTTTAACACAGCTTCTTACATTCCCAAAATTTCATCCAATTCTCTTGTTGGTAAATCAGGAGGGACGACTGTCTTAATCACCGTAAATTTGTCACTTTCCTGCTGGGTAGACTGATTAACAGCAATGGCTGCTAAACGGATTTCTAAGCAACCAAAGGGAATTTTTAGGTAAATTGCCGTTTCCCTCCCCCCCTCAGCATTACAATGTAAATCCGTCAGAATATGTGGTCCATCTACTAAACTGCGAGTTTGGTAATCTTCCACCCATAACTTGACTGCTACCCAAGATAAAACTTCAGGTAATTTTACACGCACCATAACGGACTTACCGGCGATAAGTTCACCCTCTGGTAAATACAATTGAGGAGTGGCTAAAGACTCCAGTATCATAGGAGAAAAATTTGTCCCAGTTTCATCTTCCCCTAGAGGGGAATCATGATTATCTTCTCTAGTCTCATTACTCAAGTTATCAGCATCCAGTTCAATAACCCAATCATCTATAACTATTTCCTGAGACTGGGGTGCTATAGAGCCTATGAGAGTGACTATTTCCCGTTCATTAAGTTCTAAAGGAATATTCTCAGCCAGGGCATTTTCCTCGGTGACTATTTCCCCATTTAACAGCAATTCTACATCTACAACTTGAATTTCTTCCCCAGGATCATTTTCTGAGGATTCTTCAGAAACCGCTTCAGTTAATAAAGATACTTGACTTTCTATCCATTGTTGGGGAAGCGACGGCTTTTCCTGAGTATCAACCACATCTAATACTTCACTCGTGATTACCTCCGTCACAATCTCCGCTATTAATTCTCCAGAAAATGTGTCGTCCACCATAGATTCATCAGTCTGGGGAAGATCATCTGTTGATAATTCCGGGATTTTTGCTGATAAAGTTACTATCATTGGTAACTCTGGCGATTTTTTCCCAGTTATTAATTCTTCAACATCTAACCGATTATGGACTGTTTCCCCCTTAGCTGGTTTAACTTTTAACCGTTTTAAATACGGAAAAATAGTTTTAACTGGTTTAATTACCAACTTTTTCAAATCTATCGGCTCAATAGTCCGGGTTTTTCCCAGGGAATCTTTTTCTGAATCAGGATCAGACGTGGGATCATAGGGTAAATTTGGTAATTGGGGTGAAAGAACTTTCCCCGATACCAGGGGTTTAATTTGGGGTGGTAAAGGTTGATTTGGAGACGGCTTTAAAACGTGAAACTGAGCTAATTTGGGAGTTTTAGCTAAATTGAACAGTTCTAACCGAATATTTATAGAGGGTTTTGGTTTAACTACTGGGTTATTTTCCAGTAAAGATCTACGGGAATCTAATTGGGAGGCTTGCTGTGCTAGTAATTCAGTAGCATCGGCCGTAATTATAAACGTATGGTTAGCTAAAAGTACCACTTCACCAACTTCAGCTAATGCACCATATAAATTAATATCTGCTAAAAGTAGCTTAGATTCACACTTGGGAGGAATATCAATTAGGGTACTAAAGCTGAAAGGTAAAAATTGATTTGTTAATGGTCGCTGAATACTCTTCAGGATTCTTGACTCTAAAGGCGATCGCAGTGTCACTTCTAATCGTAACTGACAAAGGCTATCTATAGAAAATCTCTCATTTTCCAGATCCTCTATTTCATTAGCCTCCACATCACCATGAATGATAAAATTATTTCCCCAAGGAGCAACATAAGTATCTTGATCTAGAGTCAAATTCAGTGGTAGAGGTGGTGGTAAGGTAGGAGCATTGTCAATGATTTCCTCATCTAGTAAAGATTCATCCTCAGGTAAAGCTAAATCTAATAAGTTTTGTAAAATCTGCTCTGTGGTTTCCCCCTTAAACCAGAGAAAATTACCATGATTCATCACTATACTGACTTCAGTATCACCCTCAGAAGCAAGATCAGATATCTCAGTCAGTTGATTTGTAGCCGTTGGGGTAGTTTCTTGAGATGATACTTGAATACAGAGAGTATGTTGCCAGGATTGACCCAGCATTTCTGACATAATATCCCCAGAACATCGTAACTCCCAAATCCCCGGTTTAAAATTGGTAAAAGGAATTACTGCCATCAGTCCTTCGGAATTAGTACGACGTGACCGCTTGAGAAGTCTCCGTTTGGGAACTTCATCAACCGATATATGACTTACCCGCACATCTATATCCGTGTTTTTTAAATCAGAACGAGCTAAAATTCGATAATTACCTGCCCAAATCTTTAAATTTGGCGACTCTAAATTACGCCAAGTGTGATCTCCCTGTTTCTGTATCAAAAATTGCCAGTTTTCCATTATCAATAAGGCCCAAACCGAATACTAGCTAATTAATATTTTATATTTTGCATTAACTTGCTTGTCAGTTTAACCTAACTATCTTCTATCAACCCAAGTTAGCATCTAGTTGTCAGTTAAGCTAACGAGCAACCTATAGCAGTTCCCATGCTCATGAGGTACAATTTTTAATTTTAAGGAACACAGAACAGCAAAAAGGGAATGGTGAATAAATTTGTGTGTACTGCATTAACCTGGGAAATGATATATATTTTATCCAATTTCATCACGGTTTTGATAATAACTCACTATCTGCTTACACCATTCCCGACTTTCCTCCTCAGCGGTTGGTGTCCATGAAATCCATAAGCCAGAAATTTGACTTTGGTTGTAATCAAACTCTGAGGATGTTTGTGGTATCAATCCCACCTCTACTCCCAACACCTGACGGATATGGGCTGCTATTTCTCGATATACAGCCAAAGGTAAACCGGGAAATTCTATTTTTTCCTGTGTGATCATATCTATAAAGCTGCTCCCACAAGATTATACTTAATTACGGAAACGGCATTTCTAGCAGCAGGACTAGGAGTAGCAGCAGGACTAGAAGTTGGTGTAGATGCTTTAACAGGTTGTTCTCCTACCTGTTTGGCGACCTCAATACCGTACTCCTCCAAAATCACTGTAGGATTAGCACCTTGGCTGATTTCAATCCGCTTTACTAATACCCCATTCACTAGCCTTTGTCCCGGTCGAACATATCTACTACTTAACTCGTCTGGTACTTTCACAATTGCCTGTGGTGTTTTACCAATTAATACTACACCAGTCACAATCACTGCTCTCGCCATTTCCGGTTGCCGTATTGGTGGTAACACGGTTGTGAATTTGGGAGAGTTAACAGAACCAGCTAGAACTCTGGGTAAAACCGGGTTAAAACCTGATTTTTTAGGTAATTGGGCTGTCTGTGCTGATTTTTTAGGTAATTGGGCTGTCTTTACTGGTTTTTTAGGTAATTGGGCTGTCTGTGCTGATTTTTTAGGTAATTGGGCTGTCTGTGCTGATTTTTTCTTAATTAATTTTTGCTGGGGTGGTGTAGGTAAAGGGGGTAATGTAGGAACTACAATTTGGGGACCTAGTGCAGTTGTAGAACCTATTGGCTCAACAATTTGGCCAAAAGGGTCTGTTCTTCCTTTCTTTACCACAATCAATCGCTCTGTACTGTTTGTTGGCTGAATTAAACTGGCAACTGCGCCAGACTTCATTGATACCCTGGTAGAAACAACAGGATCATTAAAAGGTTGAGCTAAGAACGGTTGTTGTACCGCTTGCTTGGTAACTGATTTAAGGCTAGGAGTCGGTTCAGGACTAGGGGTATTAGTCGATGTTGGCGTTTCACCTATTGTACATCCAGTAAGCGCCAAGGTTGTTAAAATAGCTGCGGCTGTAATATGTGAATTTTTACTCATTAGCTACTCTGAAAAACTATAGAAAAGTTTCTTGATCATGATAAAAACGTTATAGATCACAGACTTAATCCGTTTTCTTTATAACCTACATTTTGACATTTCGGAAGCCTATGTATACCACTAATCTTCTGATACACCCATAAACTTTTTCAATAAATTTAAGCCTTTTTTAACTTGTCGAGAAACTGTCACCACACTAATGCCTAAATGTTCTGCTACTTGTTTTTGGGTTAAATCGTACAAAAACACACACTCCACAACCTCACGGGTTCGTTTTTCTAACTGGATTAAGGCCTGTTGTAAACGAATTCGGTCTTCCTGGGCTAGTTGAAAACTGCGATATTTACTATCTGGAACTAATTCCCCCAAACAAGTAGTACCTTCTTCTCCATCTTGGATAGGTACATCTAAACTCAGAGGAGAGCGGTTAATCCATGCTAATTTAATTTCTTGCCATTCACTGAGAGAAATTTCCAATCCCAGTGCTAATTCATGATCAGTAGGTTGACGATGATGTTGTTCTTGGAGAGAACGGGAAAGCACAACCGCCTGTTGCTGGAGTTCAAGCCAACGTCTGGGTATTCTCACAGTCACCCCTTTATCTCGTAGATAATGTTGAATTTCACCACGAATATGGGGCATTGCATAGGAACTAAAAGCACTTCCTTTAGAAAGTTCAAATTTCTCAATTGCTCTAATTAAGCCTATACAGCCTATCTGAAGAAGATCCTCGTAGCTCTCACTGCACTGATTAATCCAATAATAAGCTTCCTTTCTGACTAGTCCAAAATTGAGTTTCACCAGTTGGTTGCGGATTTTTTCCGAGGGGGATTGCTGATACTGTCGTAACAACTGTAAAGTTTCATGTTTTAGTTCATTAGGCATAACACGTTTATTTTTAAACCAGTAGATTTTTGATGTGATTGCCGCCCTTTTATTTCCTTTGTTATAGTTTAAAATATACAATTAGTCATTTTAATGATAAACCGAAATTGTACCCAATTTAACTAAATTAACTATGAGATTTGCTTATAGGTCTTGAGAATTAGATCCGGTTGATGATTATCAAACGTTGAGCTAGGATGATTTTCGCTTATCTGCTTCTTCTCTTTATAGACAAAGTCATTTTACGTAATTAAATAACTAAATTCACTTTAAAGCTTCAAAAATAAAATAGGATTTTAAGTTAGTAAATTTACGCAGGAAGTAAAAAGCCTTAGTTTCCTAAAAAAACCAAGATGCAGATAACGAACAGATTGCATCTTGGTCGAGGAAATTCCCACAAATAAATGCTTATAACCTGTGAATTGTTTTTTATTCTCAACATCAGGGAGGTATATTAGGTTGCTGAATTACCAAAATATTTATGGATTTTACGCTCCCATGATGTTGTATTAATATTTAAGCAAGGGGTTCAACACGTGCGTAGAATAAACCACGAATCTTGACTTCTTTAGGTTCACCTGCACCTAAATCTGTATCTGAAGGTTGTTCACTTTCAAAAGTCCCAGCTATTTCACCAGAAGTATTATCCACCTTGGCCACTTGTAGGGAAATTTTACCTTTGAGAATGTCTGTACGCTTGACATTAGTACGGGTTAAGTCTTCATCATCAGCCTGGGCTGGTAAAGCTACAGCGTTATCATAGCCACTAACAACACCACGACCTTTAGGGTCTAAGAAAGCAGCACCGCGATAGGAAGGTACTTTAAAATTTCCTTTAAAGTCAGTGGATGTATTGATGCTGGTTAAATTAGGTTGTGTTTGTGCGACTAAGTTTTTAATGGTAAATAAGAAAGGTACTAGTTCACCACCGGGAAGTTTAACGGTGATAGCCTGGAAATCAATACCATCTTTTTCTGTAAAAGTCAAGCTATTATCTGAATTAATGGTTAGCTGACCTTGGACTTGGTCAATGGTAGAAGTATACCTAGTCATAACCTTACCAGATACAAATTCCGCTTTTTGGCGTTTGTTAGCAGGTTCTTCTTTAACAAAGAAACTGGTTGGTTCTAGACAAAGTTCTTTAATACTGTATGTCACTTTAGGATCAACAGCAATTGAACCGCGGCTGGTTTCTGCCAGTTGGGGACACTTGTTAGCCAAGCCTGTACCACGAATTTGTTCATAGGTGAGTACATCACTGAGACTGGTAGAAGGTGCATCACTGCAAGCGGTGATTAGCCCTAGGCATAGAGCTAAGAAAGCAACAATTAAAGCGCGATACCTCATGGTTAACCTCAATGTCAAAAATTAATGTCTAAGTTGTCGAACTGCTTTACTAAATGTACTTAAACGCATGGCGCTTGTGAGTCTGGAAGTCAAACCATAGACTAAGCAGCGAACCGCATCCACTTTGGATGATGTATGTGTTGTTAGTACATACAACAAGGGTGATTGGATAGGGAAATTAGCCAGATCATACGATTTTTTTTAACTCAAAATCAAAGCATTCTATTAGTTAAATTCTGCGGTTGCACAGCACAAATTATGAAAAAGCTTTCTCTACCTTATCATCAAGGATTCTTGTTACCTGAGAATAATCAGAAAGTTAAGTAAGTGGACGTGAGATCACCAAAATATGTGAAGAAAAGTAAAATCGCTCAAAACTTCTTCATTCAGGTGCATACTGCTATATCTGATTGTTTTGTTGATCAATTTAGGGACTTTTCCAGTATCGTATTAGTTTTATGGAGTATAACCTTCCATGAACCATGATCAAGATTGGGTATCCAGGGATTTGTCGTACGAGCTAAAAGGGATTTCCGTTGCGGTTAACGATGTAGCTCAAAACTGCCAAGGGGATGTAATTGCTCTATTGGCTTTATTACGACATTTAGAGGAGTTGCACAAAGAAATTCGGGATGGAGTATTTCAGGAAAATTTGCCTGATAATCGCCAAAGATTATATTCACTTCTCAAAGATATTGAGTCTGAGGGCGGTTGGCCTTATATTGCTCGGATGCGATTACAAGCTTTGTTAGTGAATTTGTCGGAGCAGGTTAGTGATGAGAATGCTGTTAAATGAGGCATGAACTTTAATCATAGAGGCTTGCACCTAAAGGGTTTTACCCCAGACTTTATGAAAAGCTAATTTTCCGGATCATGTCCATGATGCTTGAATAAGTTTAGTCTCTCGTATAAGCAATACCTGTGCCAATTTCCCCAATACAAATCTGAGACCCAATCAAATCCTGAAGATATCAATGGGGTTTCAGGGTTTTGGCGAAGGTATTAATTAGCGAATTTAATATGCAAAATAAATTGAACTGATATTCATAAAGAGGTTTATATGGCTGGGATATTATCAGTTTCTCGGACAAATTTAGCTCAACGTCGCCAAAAATTACGTCGGCAACGACAAATCAAAATTATTCAGGCTCTTTGGCGTGCACTTGCTGTCACTGGATTTACCTCGGCTTTATTCTGGGTAGCAATCCAACCAATGTGGGTATTAAAAGATTCAGAGCAAATAGTGATCAAGTCTGGTGATCGAGTTTTGACCCAAAAAGATATTTATTCACTGTTAGGATTATCATTTCCCCAATCTTTATGGCGGGTTAAACCTTCCTTAATTGCTGATTCTTTAAGAAAACAACCAAATATTGTCAAAGCTACGGTTAGCCGGCGGTTATTACCACCTGGTTTGATGATTGAAATCCAGGAGCGAGTACCGGTGGCCATTGCTCAAAAAACCCAAGATCAAACGGTTACTAATTGTATTCTTGCCTCTTTCCCTACGGGACAGCCCGCCGATATTAAGTCTTGTTGGCAAAATAGTGGTATTGCTAAAAAAGAAAATGAACTGGGTTTATTAGATGCCAGTGGTGTGTGGATGCCTTTATCCAGCTATATATTAATTAATCCCAAGGCAAAATTACCCCAATTAATAGTGATTGGCTCAAGGGCACAATATCAGCTGTTTTGGACTCAAGTATATGAAGCTATCAGCCATAGTTCTCTAAAAGTGACCGAAATTAATTTTCAAGATCCTACAAATTTAATTTTGAAAACTGAATTAGGGAATGTGCATTTAGGCAGCCCTAGTAATAGATTAACTGGGCAAATTCAAGCACTTGTACAAATGCGCCGGTTACCCGATGAAGTTAATCCTAGCAATATAGATTACATTGATATCAAAAATCCTGCTATTCCACTAGTACAAATGAATCAAAAAAAACCTAGCTTAGAGATCAAGAAATCAGGACCAGCGAACAAAACGCCAATACATTGAAGGTCAACCTTGTTTCTTTTTGCCCCCTTCTGCCTTTGTCTACCTGAATAGGCAAATCTTCCAGACGAGAAACTCAAGTTACTAATTTATATTTTTGTAAATTAGTTATATATTGTACATATAGATATACAATTTTCTAACTAATGGCTGAGAAATTATGTTAAAGATTGTAAATTTAGTAACTAAAAAATCTGCTGAAAAAAGATTAGGGGGTTATTAAAAATTCTTACTAGTATGCGACAAATAAATGTCTAAGCTTTTTGGAACTATACTTTTTAAGAATAAGGGGGAGTCAGCAACATCAGCGGTTGGTATCATAAACTGTATAGCTAATCAAAAATCCACAAAAAAAGAGTCAGAAGTCAACACGCTAGATATCTGGCTTCAGTAATTGGGGTTTTATCCGCCACTCAGTGACAAATCGTTACATCTGGCTTATCATAATGTAGGCTGGCAATAGTAAAAACAATACAATACAGTGCCAAAGTTAATTTTGGTAATTAGTTAATTCTTAGGTGAATCACACCGGAAAAATTCGTTTATCTACCTTTTGCAAATCCCATGACACTTGATAACAACCAAGGGCTTAACCATAACTCTCAAGCAGCGGGACAATCAGGATTCTCTCTGTCCGTCAACCCCAACAATCCTTTTAATAATTCTGGGCTAAATTTCACCCCAGCTAAAGATAGCAAAAGAATTTCCCCTGAAAATAGCGGTATTGGTGAAATTGTGCCCGGCCGTGTTGCCAACATCAAAGTGATTGGTGTGGGTGGCGGCGGTGGTAATGCTGTCAACAGAATGATTGAGTCTGATGTATCTGGGGTAGAGTTTTGGTCAATTAATACTGATGCTCAAGCTTTAACTTTAGCCGGCGCTCCTAGTCGGTTGCAAATTGGACAAAAATTAACTAGAGGATTGGGCGCGGGGGGGAATCCGGCTATTGGTCAAAAAGCGGCAGAAGAATCTCGTGATGAAATTGCCACTGCTTTAGAAGGTGCTGATTTAGTATTTATTACTGCTGGTATGGGTGGAGGTACAGGCACAGGTGCAGCCCCAATTGTAGCAGAAATAGCCAAGGAAATGGGTGCTCTCACCGTTGGTGTGGTGACTCGGCCATTTATTTTTGAGGGACGCAGACGCACTAGCCAAGCAGAACAAGGTATTGAAGGTTTGAAAAGTCGAGTTGATACCTTGATTATTATTCCTAATAATAAGCTGTTGGAAGTCATTCCTGAACAAACTCCTGTGCAAGAGGCTTTTCGCTATGCCGATGATGTATTGCGTCAAGGTGTACAAGGAATTTCTGATATTATTACCATCCCAGGGTTAGTTAACGTTGATTTTGCTGATGTGCGGGCTGTCATGGCCGATGCGGGATCAGCTTTGATGGGAATTGGTGTGAGTTCGGGTAAGTCTAGAGCTCGAGAAGCAGCGATCGCTGCCATTTCTTCACCGCTATTGGAATGTTCCATTGAAGGGGCTAGAGGAGTTGTCTTTAATATTACTGGTGGTAGTGATCTCACCCTCCATGAAGTTAACGCTGCGGCAGAAACAATCTATGAAGTAGTTGATCCTAATGCCAATATTATTTTTGGGGCGGTAATTGATGACAGACTCCAAGGAGAAGTCAGAATTACTGTGATTGCGACTGGATTTACAGGCGAGATTCAACCTCCATCCGCACAAACTGTAGTTACTCCTAGAGTTGTCACACCTACTCCCACTACCACTACTAGAAGACCTACACCACTACAACAACCTGTTAATAACCCTACTCCACCGGCAGAACAACCAAAAGAAAAACCCTCTTTGGATATTCCTGATTTTCTGCAAAGACGGCGGACACCTCCAAGAAATTAAATGATTGTGGATATGAGATTTTAGATTAAATTCACAGTGGTGTATAAAAGTTGTCAGTTGTTCGTTGGAGGAGAGAAGTACATAAATAAATTAATTTATCCCCGGCACTCTGTACCCTGCATTTTACCTATTTATTGTCTTCTAGCCATTTAATAACCTGATTGGCAATATGAGTACCATCGAGACGGTCAATTTCACGGATACCAGTGGGACTTGTAACATTAACTTCCGTGAGGTAGCCACCAATTACGTCAATACCAACAAAAATTAAGCCGTCTTGACGGAGTTTTGCGGCTAAATGGCTACAAATTTCCCGTTCTCTTGGGGTAATAGTGGTTTGAGCAACTGTGCCACCGGTCGCCATATTATTACGAAAATCACTGCTACTAGAGAGGCGATTAAGTGCACCCATGGGTTCACCATTGAGTAAGATAATCCGTTTATCTCCTTCCTTGGCTTGGGGTAAATAATTTTGTACCATGACGGGAATTTGACCTTGGAGGGTGCTAAGTTCAACAATAGAATTGAAATTGCGATCGCTTGATTGTAAAAATAAAATTCCCTCTCCAGCCTTATTCCCCAGTGGTTTCAGAATTGTTGCCCCTTTCGATTCCACAAATTGGCGAATTACTTGTTTGTTGGCGCTGACAATGGTTTCTGGAATACATTCCCTAAACTGGAGGGCATACATTTTCTCATTAGCATTACGAATACCCGCAGGATCATTGATCACTAAAGTTTTATCTTGGTCAATATAATCCAGAATATAAGTAGCATAAAGATAAACATCATTGATCGGTGGATCTGTCCGCATAAATACGGCATCCATTGTTTCTAAAGCAACAAAACAACTAGGACTTAATTTAAACCAAGGATTAACCGCTAACCAACGCCCCTCTACTAACTCTACGGGAACAAGTTCTAACTGTTGCAAAACAGCCCAAGCTTTACCATCAATTACACTGAGCAAATTTGTCTGAGTTATCCAAATTTCGTGTCCTAGAATTTGCGCTGCTTCCATCAAAGCCACACTAGTATCATGACAGGGATCAAGCCGATGGATAGGATCAATAATAAAAGCTAGTTTCATTCTTTATACCTCTTTTATCTACGAGTTTTTATATTTAGGAATATTCAAGATCCCCAACTTCTCAAATTAATTTACAGTGAAAAATCAGAGAAAAAAGTCGGGGATCTGATCCACAATATTTTAAGAAACTAGCAACTTATCTAAGTTACCTTGACGCTCTAAAGTATGGATATCGTCACAACCACCAATGTGAGCATCATTAATAAAAATTTGTGGTAGAGAGCGTTTTCCATTAGCTCGCTGTGCCATTTTTGCTCTTGCGTCATTATCTCCATCAATGCTGTATTCGATAAAATCAACATTTTTCGTTTTGAGTAGACTTTTAGCACGCATACAAAACGGGCAAGTTGCCCAAGTATAAATTTCTACTTTCGCAGCCATAATAAATATTCTCAACTAAATCTAATGCTTCTTAATTTTAGACTGAAGTTAATAGGTAATGGAGCCTGGGGACTGGGGACTGAGTAAAACATTCTTCCCAATCACCAATTACCAATCACCAATTACTTATTCCCACTCAATAGTTCCAGGTGGCTTGGAAGTAATGTCATAAACCACACGGTTCACACCTTTGACTTCATTAACAATGCGGGTAGAAATTGCCTCCAGCACATCGTAAGGAACCCGTGACCAGTCCGCAGTCATGCCGTCTTCGCTCGTGACAATTCTTAAAACAATGGGATAAGCATAGGTACGCTTATCACCCATAACTCCAACGCTACGAATAGGTAATAGAACCGCAAAAGCTTGCCAAACCTGATTATATAAACCGCGCTGATTAATTTCTTGACGGACAATTAAATCAGCATCTCGTAAAATATTCAAGCGTTCGTGGGTAACTTCACCTAAAATGCGAATGGCTAAACCAGGTCCAGGGAAGGGTTGACGTTGAACGATTTCTTCCGGTAAACCAATGGAACGCCCGACTTTGCGGACTTCATCTTTAAATAGTTTTCGTAGTGGTTCTACAAGTTTAAATCTCAAGTCTTTTGGTAAACCGCCCACGTTATGATGACTTTTAATTTTCACTGCTACCCGTTCACCACTTTTTGGATCAACATTGGTATCAGCAGATTCAATTACATCTGGATAAAGTGTCCCTTGAGCCAAGTAATCAAAATGACCAAGATTTTTTGATGTCTCCTCAAAAACACTGATAAATTCATGTCCAATGCGGCGACGCTTTTCTTCGGGATCTGTTACTCCAGCAATGGCTGAGATAAATCGCTCGCGGGCATTGACATATTCTACAGGAATATGAAATTGTTCTTTAAATAACTTAACTAATCTTTCGGGTTCTAATTTCCGCATGAAACCCTGATCAATGAATACACAGGTTAGCTGCTCACCAATGGCTTTATACAGGAGAAAAGCCAGTGTAGAAGAATCTACACCTCCAGATAATGCTAATAATACCCGTTTATCTCCTACCTTAGCGCGAATTTCCTCAATTGATTCCTCGACAAAAGCGGATGTTGTCCAGGTTGGTTCACACTCACAGATATGATAAACAAAGTTGCGAATTAAAGCTATACCACCCTGAGAATGGACAACTTCGGGGTGAAATTGGACACCATAGAGTTTTTTATCATGGTGAGCGATCGCAGCACAAGGAGTATTATCAGTATGTGCTAATAACTCAAAGCCGGGAGGCATACTTGTAACTGAGTCTCCATGACTCATCCACATGGTTGTACCCTCTTCGACATTAGTTAATAAGTCTGTAGGGTCATCTATATATAGAGATGCTTTACCATATTCACCCCGTTCTGCTTTAGTTACTTCTCCACCTAGTTGATTAACCATGAGTTGCATTCCATAGCAAACACCGAGAACGGGTATTCCCAATTTCCAGATTTCTGGGTTACAATAGGGAGCATGATCGCTATATACAGAGTTTGGACCACCAGATAGGATGATACCCTTGGGGTTGATTTCCCGTAACTGTTCGGCCGTGGTGCGATAGGAAAGAACTTCTGAATATACTTGTGTTTCGCGGATACGACGCGCAATTAATTCAGAATATTGAGAACCAAAGTCTAAAATTACAATTATTTGACCTTTAAGTTTCCACAGATTTTCCTGTGTTTGGGGTATTTCGACTGTTGGTAGGGTCACCGCTGTATTCATGGTAGAAAAAGTGTGTTCTTAAGGATAGTAAAGTCAGAAACTGTGGTTTTTATGATTTTTGTGAATAATGATCATTGCTAATCACAGATAAATTAATCAAGGAAATCATAGTTAAAAATATTTATTTGGGGTACTTACGATAATTCATATTAAGTTAGCACAATTTTTCCAGTAACATACAACCAATTTTACTTTTTATTAAGATTTGGCGATCGCGGTCAAAAAGCACAGAACCACAGGCTATAATAGTCTTACCTTGTTCATTGTGGCTATTCATATATTCTTGACAGCGGGTATCAATTGTTTCAGCAATGGAGTTATATACTTGATTTACCCAATGACTACCAGTAGCGTGATCTAAACTTCTGAGATGTTTTAATGCGGCTTCTGCTGTAGAACTATGAAAAATAGCTTGAAGATCTGGAGACCTTAATCCTAGCATGGAACAATGGGCGGTTAAAATTTCCCGTCGACCATCAGCTAAATGATGATGAGTGTGAAAAATTCCCCCCGCTAGTTTGAGTAATTTACCGTGATAACCAAATAGTAAAATTTCTTTTATACCTAAGATATCAGCAGCTACTAACATCGGTCCTAACCAGTTAGCAGTTTTGACAATTTGTGCGGGGTTGATACCGAGTTTCTGAGCTAAATCCAGGCCATTTTCCCCAATACAAAATACTAAAGTTGTAAATTGACGAGCTTTATCTGCTAAATCAGCGAGGAAAGCTGTTAATTGCTCTGGTGTGCTTAAAGGTTGAGAAATCCCTGTTGTTCCTAGTAAAGAAAGTCCCTCGACTACCCCAAAAGCGGAGTTAGAAGTACGTACAGCAAGTGATCGTCCCTCTGGTAAAATAATTGTCACCTTGATTTTTTCCGTCGGTGCTAATAATCGTTGTAAATTCTCTGTTAATAACGTTTGAGCATAACCATAAATTGCTGCTTTCCCTTCACCATTAAGTTGTTTACCAATTCCTTCTCCACCCTGAATAATTACGGTTTCTCCATTTCCCTCGTACCATTCTACCACAGCCCAAATCGGTGTATTCTTCGTTAAATCTAGATTATCACCTGGATCACTGCGAGTGATAGCCAAGGCCTGATTTTCCGATATTCCTGCTACTTGCTGAATGGGTATATCTACAATTTCAGCGGGTTGAATCAAATCTATAGAAGTTACAGTCAGAGGTTGATTATGGCGTAACCAATACAAAGCCGCAACAGCAGCAGCACAAGCGAAAACAGGCAAAGTGTATCCAGAACGGGACATATTAACAATTTAAAATTAACAAAAATTCAAAAAAATCCTACCCAGTTGTAATTTAAATTCCCATTTCTGATAATAAAACTTGCATATCTTCCCAAGAAATGTTTTGTTGAAGATAACGAGGTGAGTCAGGATTATAGGGACTTGCTATGCGGTCAATTGTGATAATTGTAGCTGTATTTGGCAACACTGGGACATCAGGATCATAAGCTGTGGGGCGCATTAAAGAACTAGAAAATCCTTTAAATACAGCAATTTTATCTGGTTCATTATCAATTTCTATGGTAACTATGAGAACTTCTTGGGATTTTTTGACTGTATATTGTTCCAGTCTTTTAGCAATGGGATTATTCATCAATTCAGTATTGAAAATTATAATTTGGTGATTGTTTTGATAGAGATGATTAATTAATTTGCATAATCACAGTTCAGAATTTTTTCTAAATTTTCAGTTGCTCAATGTGTAGCTGAACGTCCATGTTTTCCCAGCTTAACCGCGACAAAATAACTTAAATAAACTACGTAAAATATTAAAGTAACTATACCCAAAAACCCTAAAAAAGCGGGTTTACTGTTATAGTGGAAATAGTCTTTAAAAACTAATGGTGCTTCTAACCAAACGCTACAGTAAGGAGTTTTGAAAGCAGTTTCTGAAAAAGCACATCCTAAAAAAGGTAAAAGAGCTATTGTTCCTAAAGTACAATAAACTGTTGTTGCCCAACGCCAAGAAGTGAAAATTAGTTTTAATGGACTATGAGGATAATAGTCAATTTCATCATTGATATCTACCCAAAACCATAGCGCGACAGGAATAAGAATCCGAGCCATTAAAGCGGAAATAAAACTTACTCCAAAACCACCAATCATTAAGTACATACTAATCACTAATAAACTAGCTACTCGACAGTAAATGATTAATAAACGTTGCATGGCCTCTGCTTTTTGTACAAAAGTCCAAATTAGCAAAATTAAAGGAATAATTAGCGTAAATAATAACGCTAGTCGGTAGTCCATCCAAACATAAGGTCTAAACCATAGTTGTGTCATAAAGTCAATAAAAAATAGAAAAATTTGTGACTGGATATTTGATAGGATAGCGCAGAGTTAGCCATTCCAGAAAAAAGTCAGTTTGGAAGTTTTATTACCAAGTTAAAACGGGGAATTTAATCCCCGTCTGGTTAACGTCCAAGTGATTAATGGAGCTTCAAACCATCGATATACTGATAAATTGCCACTCAGCAACAAAGTACAACTACTGGTTATAGAGCAGGGGGGGACAAAAATAACTAACCATTAAAAATTGCGAGAAAGCTTGTAAAATATACCTTTTTAATTTTTAATTGTTAATCTTTAATTCCGTTCTGCGGTTTTAGTCTTCGTACAAGCGACATTCATCTGCATCTGGATTATCATCGCAGTATTTTTCTAGAGCGTTTTTAGGCTTAACTTGACGCTGGTGAGAAGCTGCTGCTTGCAATTCTTCTACAGCATCCCAAGCAGCAGCACATTCAGCGGAATTACCACCGGAGATGTCGCATACAGCGCGAGCTTGCTCAACTTCTGCTTGAATTTTTTCTTGGATGTCGCCAACTTGTACTTCTGTATTGCTCATGATTGTGTCTCGTTATGTTTTGTTTCTACTAGAATAGAAAAACTTGGGAAATAGGATTTTTCTCTTTTATGAGCAACCATTTTTACACTTTTAATGATAATTCCGGTAGGTAGTATCTTGCAAATAGGCTATTTGCTCATTAAATGAGATATGTCTATAGTATTATCCCATAAATATGATAGGCTTTTCTACTTATCACTGGCTTGATTTTGATTTTGAACACAGACTCCAACTATAGCTTAACAATCCTTGGTCGGTTGTCAGTGGTCAGTTGTCAGTGGTCAGTGGTCAGTTGTTCGTTGTTTAAAATAAGGTTTGACGGCATATACAGCCGTTTCCGCTCTTATGAGGCACAAAGTTGAATCATCAAACTCTTGTGGTGCGGGCATCTTGCTCGCTAGATATGTATCTCATAATACCGGGAAGCAGTGTATAAAAAAATAAGCCTTATGTTTGAATATTATGGCAAAATCTTCTCTTTTTCCCCATTTCCTTTTACTAACAAGTAATTTAGTATAACAAATACCCAAGAGCCTTATTTACCTATACTCACAATTCCTGACCATTGCACCTTTTTTTCCCTTTCCCGACGATAGGAAAAGAAATGATCTGGAGTTTGGAAAGTACAATAGGGGGCAATAGCAATTTGTTCTCCACTAATTCCTAATTGCTCCAACTGTAAAGCATTCACCCGACGTACATCTAAACGTACCTTTCCTGGCTCTGTATCCCTCAGCAAAGGTGGATTAGGTAAATCGTATAAAGCGGTAATAACTTTTTCTGGTTGATTATGTGGTATAATGGTACTGCCGATTTCCGCAGCTACTTCTACAGAAACTTGGTAAACTTCCCCAGCAATAGCTGGACCCATGGCCACGCGCAAATCTGCTAAATTAGTACCGTGGGATTGCATTTTGGAAATAGCCTCCGGGATAATTTTTGCCGCTGTACCCCGCCAACCAGCGTGTAAAGCCGCTACCTGTCCGGTTTTCACATCTCCAATTAATACAGGTGTACAATCAGCGGAAGCCACCCAAACAGCTTGTAACGGTTGCTGACTAATTAAACCATCTGCTAAGGCTAAATCATCATCACTGCTATTAAGATGATCATCAACCTCCTGGGGAGTCAAAACAGTATTGCCATGTACCTGTTTTAAGCGATAAGCTAAAGCGTCTGGTTGTAGTACCTGAGTTAGCTCATGAGGTAGACGGGGCCAAAACTGTTGGGTAAAGAAACCATGAGACCAAGGTTTTAGGAGATTACAAGTCAGATAAGGTAGTCCTTCCCAATTGTGCCAGTGCCAAGTGTGCATCTTTAACCAAACCTCAATAGAAAATTAACAACCTGCAATCAATGTTAACTTGAACAACTACCAAAAAAGATTTAAAATGATGGTGAACTGTGGTGGAATTTAATCAACAACTTTTGGTAGATAGCTTAAAAGCCGAATATCAGCAGCAAGATATACCATTCTCTCTACATATTTTTAGCACTCTATCCTCTACAAACCAAACTCTGTGGCAATTAATTGACCAAGGAGAAAAACCCGGTTGTGTGGTTATTGCCACCCAGCAGACCGCTGGTAGGGGGCAATGGGGTCGTCAATGGCAGTCTCTGGCTGGTGGTCTATATCTTTCCATGGTAATAGACTCTCAATTAAAAGCTATCAATAGTTATCAACTTACTTTGGCCAGTGCTTGGGGAATTACAGCACAATTACGAAAATCTGGTATACCGGTGGGCATAAAGTGGCCAAATGATTTAGTATTAGATGGTCGCAAATTAGGCGGCATTTTAACAGAAACTAAAGTCAATCAAGGACAAATTACTCAAGCTGTGATTGGTGTTGGAATTAACTGGGAAAATCAAGTTCCAGAAACTGGAATTAATCTGCAATTATGGCAAAATTCCCGTAATTATCAGATGATTCATCACCTGGAAGTTCTCACTTCACAAGTTTTAATCGGAATTAAGTCCGGTATAGAGTGTCTACAGGTAGAAGGAATAAATACACTTTTGTCTCACTACCTTAATGTACTTGTAAACATCGGTGATCAGGTTTATGTCAATAATATTTTAGGTAAAATAGTTGGGGTAACTCAAGAGGGCAATTTGCGGTTGCAAGTGATAACTGATGATCCAAAAGCAATCTTAACACCAGAAATTTCTGTCCAACCGGGTACAATCAGTTTGGGTTATAGTCAAACCGGCAACTGACCACTGACCACTAACCACTGACCACTGACTACTAACCACTGACCACTGACTACTGACCACTGACTACTGACCACTGACTACTGACCACTGACCACTGACGAATATTGATTATTTACCCTTTATTACACACAACAAAAGAGAAAAAATGACGCAGCACCATAAATCTGCCCATAAAAATTTTTACTCCCGTGGTACGGGTAAGCGTTTTGCCTCTAGAATACCAGTACAAGGTCTTTGTTTATTAAGTAGCCTTGGTCTTCTTAGCAGCGGTTTTGTAACTGCTCAAACGGAAAATGCAGCAATAGACAATATTGTTCCCACTATTGAGAATTCCCAACCAACAGCAGTCACAAATCCAGTTGAGAAGAAAACTATTATTCCCAATATAACCGAGCCAGAACCAGATTTTTCTGTCCGTCGAGCTAATCTGAAAAAGAAGCTAACCAGTAAGAGTGTTTCTGAAGGTGAAGATACTCGACCCACTACTAGTGTTAGAATTTCTCAACCTAAAGGTGAAGATACTCGACCCACTACTAGTGTTAGAATTTCTCAACCTAAAGGTGAAGATACTCGACCCACTACTAGTATTAGAATTTCTCAACCTAAAGGTGAAGATACTCGACCCACTACTAGTGTTAGTGAGGTTGATACTGTAAAAAAACTGCCACAAGTCTCTCAAACAAAGAATATTTCTCAAGACACTGCTAAGGATACAGAAAACAAACCCAAGGATTCTAATAACGCTTATATTGATACAAATGAGTACAATAGTGGTGGAGAAAGTAACTATGAACCTCCTAGTTCTGTAGTAGTGACAGAGCGTTCTAGTAGTTGTGGTGCAACTGTATCTAGAACTTGCGCTAAAGCTACACAAACTCCGACTGTGGCTAAGTCTAAAGAATCATCACCAACTTGGCTGAAGAAAAGTGAAGTTGCTAAATTAGTTCCAGTTTCTGGTCAAAAGAAATTAGGCTGGAAAACTATAACTGCTAACAGTAATCAAAGTAAGAATTTGGCTCAGACAGTTGCTAGTAGTGTCAGCAAAATTAGTCAACCGGAAAATAATTGGCGGATTTCTAAACCTAACAGCAGCAGTCATACAAAGGCTAACTATCAAGCTAATCGCTTTATTCCCAGTCCCGGGGAATTTAGTACAACAACAGTGAGAGCTAATCCTATCCCTCCTCAGGTAGGTAGTTTACCCGCACCAATGATAGAGGGTAATATTGCACCTCGTCCTAGTATGGTGTCTTATGACTTCTCCCTGGCCTCAGTTTTACCTGAAGTTCCTTATACTAATACCCTGGCCTATCGTGGCGCTGGTGGTGGTTCGGGAATAGTTTTCCCGCTGTCGGTGGCTGCACCAATTACGTCTTTATTTGGCTGGCGAGTTCATCCTATCACAGGCGATCGCCGTTTTCACGCTGGTACAGATTTAGGTGCGCCTACGGGAACACCAATTTTAGCAGCGGCTAAAGGTCAAGTAGAATCAGCTAATTGGTTAGGTGGTTATGGTTTAGCTGTAATCATTAATCACGGTTCTGCTCAACAGAGTCTGTATGGGCATATGTCAGATATCTTTGTTCAACCTGGTCAATGGGTAGAACCAGGAACTGTCATTGGTCGAGTTGGTAGCACTGGTAACTCTACTGGTCCTCATTTGCACTTTGAAATCCGTCACCTGACTCAAAATGGATGGGTTGCTGTGGATCCGAGTATACAGTTACAAGGTGGAGTTAGCGAGTTAGCACAAGGAACGGAAGGAATAAAAACCGCCCAAGCTCGGTAATTTGGGCAGGGAGTAGGGGTAGGAAGTAGGAATAGTGGGGAATCTTCCCCTTTCTAATTGCTAACTCCTATTCCCTTTATAAATATCCGTTTTCTGCTAGGAATGTAGTTGTAATTTCCTCTTGTCGATGGTGATTATTTCCAGGAGTGAGGAATTTTTCTACGTATTTACCCAGAATGTCTCCTTCCAGATTTACCCAACTACCTGCTACTAAATGACTGAGATTGGTTTCGCTATAGGTCAGGGGTATGACGGCGACGGTAAATTGAGATGATTCTGATTGATATTCAGCTACGGTGAGGCTGATACCATTGACGGCAATGCTACCTTTAGGAACTATATACCGGGTGATGGTCTGTGGGGCAACAAAGGTCATTTCCCAGGAACTGGCAGTTTGTTCAGATGTGATGAGTTGACCAATTCCATCTACGTGACCCATAACAAAATGACCGCCGACTTTACCTCCTACTCGCAGTGATGCCTCTAAGTTGACATATCTTTGTTGAATTTCTTCTTTATCTAATGTTGTGCGGCGGAGGGTTTCCGGTGAAGCTGTGGCAATAAATCCATCTTTTAGGATATTTTCAACTGTTAAGCAGACTCCATCTACTGCCACACTGTCACCATAGGCCAAATCCTCAATGATCATCTTAGCAGGATCTCGATAACTAATTTGCCATGAATCTCCCGTTAAGGGTTTTATTGTTCCTAAGCCTTGAATTAATCCTGTAAACACAGCTTTTACGAAAATAATTTTATTTATTGCCTAATTTTGGCGGAAATTAACTAATAGTTCTCGGAAAAAATCTAAAGCCCGCAAGTTTAATTTTTTTCCTGATTTTGGTCAATGAATATTAATATATTAGCATCAATTTCCAGACACACTGGCCTCAGGAAATTAAAATCAGGATAAAATATGTATGAAGGATGAATAAATTAGTTGTCAGAGTCGGTGAAAAATGGATTTGTCTATACCTGTTCACTAGAGAGGTATATCAACGTCCGGGCTTGAGTTAACTTAATTTTTTCATTAACTAAAATTATGGCTTATTCCCTGCTACGCTATCGGAGTTTAATGGAAGTATTATAAACAAGAAAAGTCCTATGTTTATTTCTGTCTTGTGAAAAAACTAAAGAAGAGGGTTATATGCAACATAGTTCCAAGCGATTAAAGAATTTTAGAGGCTGAACCAATGATAGAAATGAAAGTCGCTGGTATAGCATTGGATGCGATTACTCGTAGCCCGATTGTACTTCTGAAGGATGGTTCAGATCGTCGCGCTTTGCCCATTTACATAGGTCAGGAACAAGCAAGGGCAATTATGGGGGCAATGGAAAATCAAAAGCCTCCTCGACCTTTAACCCATGATCTGATGGTGAATATGCTGGAAGCATGGAATATGACTTTAGATAAAGTTATTATTCATACTTTGCAAAAAGATACTTTTTATGCTGCGTTGATTTTACAACAAGGAGATGTTAAAAAAGAAATTGATGCCCGTCCTAGTGATGCGATCGCTATTGCTCTTCGTACAAATACTCCTATTTGGGTGATGGAGGAGGTAGTGGCTGATGCTTCTATTCCCGTGGATCGTGATGCTGATGAGGCTGAACAGGAAGCTTTCCGCGAATTTGTTGCTAATCTGCGTCCTGAGGATTTAATTAAGCGGTTTGGTAATGGTGACTAAGTTGTAAATGCTGGGAATGGAGAAAAATCGGAAGGTGGTAAAAACTACAATTTCTGGATTTTTTCTCAAACTCAGCAATTATAACTATTTTTTTGGATGAATTTATTCTATATGTTCTAAGTAGGTTAACACAATAAAACCAAACTGCGTAAAGAAATATAAAATCCCTGATCACTTCTTTACTCTTACTTATTGCCAATTATCTATTACCATAACGACAATTTTTAAGGTCAACCTACTTATATCATTATAGCATTTCCTGGTTTAATGAAGTACACACCAATTTATTCCTTGTTCACTGTTCACTGTTCCCTAAAACTAAAAAACTTTATACCTTACGAGCATGGGAACTGCTATATCATTCCAATACTGTTAAATTACAATGAAATTCAATTTCCATAGAGGTTCTCAGAAATTACTGAAAAGGTTATTTCTGCCCTTATTTTTAATTTCCTTACTCGTGGTTTTCCGGGGAAATATCTTTACATCTGTTACCGCGCAAGAAATATCACGTCCAGAAATTCGTGGTGTGTGGATGACAAATAATGATCTAGACGTTCTCAAAGATAGGACTAAAGTTCAGGAAGCTGTAACACAACTGCAAAAACTCAATTTTAACACTATCTATCCTGTCGTTTGGAATTCTGGTTATGTCATGTATCCTAGTGCTGTAGCCAGGCGTTTAGAAATTCAACCCTTTGTATTTCAAGGCTTAGATGGACATGATATTCTTGCCGATTTAATTGATAAATCTCATCGGCAAAATTTATTGGTAATTCCTTGGTTTGAATTTGGGTTTATGACTCCTCCCAGTTCAGAATTAGCAATGAATAAGCCAGAATGGTTAACACAAAAAAAAGATGGTAGTCAAACATCTATTAGCGCTGGTGGTGAAGTTTCATGGTTAAATCCATTTCATCCAGAAGTACAACAGTTTATTAGCGACCTGCTAGTGGAACTTACTAATAAATATAATCTTGATGGCATCCAATTTGATGATCATACCAGTTTACCTTCTGAATTTGGCTACGATAAATATACAGTTGCCTTATATCAACAAGAAACCAAAAAAACTCCACCAAGTGATCCTCAAAATCCAGAATGGGTAAATTGGCGGGCCAATAAAATTACAGAATTTATGGTAAGACTTAACCAAACGGTTAAACAGATAAAACCGAAAATGATTTTCTCTGTCTCTCCTAATTACTATGATCATGCTTATAAATTTCAACTCCAAGATTGGTTGAATTGGGTACGATTAGACATAGTAGATGAGTTAATTATGCAAGTTTATCGGGAGAATTTAGATCATTTTGTTGATAAGCTTTCTCGTCCAGAAATGGAAGAGGTAAAACAAAGAATCCCTACGGGAATCGGTATCATGGCAGGTTTAAGAACTAAATCTGTATCAATTGAACAGATTCAATCTCAAGTCCGTGCTGCCCAGCAACGGGGACTGGGAGTGGCTTTTTTCTATTATGAAAGTCTTTGGAATACTGCACCAGAAGCATTATTAAAAGAACGGTTGACTGGATTTCAAAATTTATTTCCATATTCTGCATCCCGAATCGTGTTAAACTCAGAAGAAGACGAAGAGGAAAAGGAAGACGATGAGCATTTTCCTGTTAATGAAAAAATGCCATTTTAGTCTGTGAATGCAGAAATCAGAATTGATCATTTAACTGATTTTTTCTGATTCTTTGTTTTTCCAGTTCTTACAGCAGTTCCCGCTATTATGAATTACAGATATCAATAATTAAACTCTTGTGGTGCGGTCATCTTGCTCATGGTGTACCTCACTCAAGCTAAAAGTGCTAGGTACTTGTTATCCTAAACTGAGAAGGGAACAGGAACAAGGGGAAAAATTTTAATTTTCTATTTTGTGTATATAAAAAAAATTTACTGTTCTGAATCTTTGATTAAGAATTAGTTTGTAAATAATCAATTGCGGCTAGTAATCTGTTAGGATAACCTTGAGCAAATTTTTCAAACCATATCCCTTCTGGTGATAATGGATCTAATTTAGCTAACCATTGTTTAGCAGATTTTTCTAAAACTGCTTTTTGTTTAGCTTGAAGGTTTTCTTGACGAATTTTTTCCTGTGTTAATTCTTCTTGTTTTTGCAGTGCGACCGCCGCATCTTTTGCCAAAATATCAGCTTTTACTTTTGATAATAAATTATCTGTGAATACATCAGATTTTATTGTCGGTGAAATCAATTTAACTGGGGTTAAATTATTTTGTGCTGGTGGAGTTTTTGCTTCTATATATTCAGTTTTGAGTTCAGCTAATAGCTTGTCAATTGCATCCATATTTGTAATTCCTGTGTACAAAATATAATATCCCTAACTTCTTTTCTGATCTTATCAATAAATGATGGATTAATGTAGAAAGCTAGGGATATAATTGTTTAATTTTGAATTTCTAACTTTCAATTCATGAGCTTACTAGTCATTAATGGCATTGAGTAAAACTTCTGATAAACTCATATCTTCCATATCATCCATTGTGATAGTGTCGCAAATATCAAACTTAGCACCTGCACTTTGTAGTTCATCATCCAAGATTTTCAAAAAGCGAGTAGCTTGAGCATCATTCCCCACTTGGATAAAAGAAATAGCTAATTCTTCATCTCTATCCAAACGACGAGAAACTTCAATAATTACCCTCATGACGGCTTTACGATCATCTGGTTCACCGTCAGTAACTACTAAAATTGTTTCCCCATTGGGTTTAGTTTGACCTGCTGCTTTGCGTTGTAAATAATCATCAGTAGCGTTTTTCAAAACACCTGCTAAATCCGTTGTTCCTGAAGGATCATTTTCAGTGAAAATTTGCGTTACTTTGGCAGATGTCACATTATCATAACGTTTAAATTTTCCAGAAAATAAGTAAATGGTAATACCATCAGGATCAAACTGTTCACATTTACTTGCTAATGCTAAAGTTGATTCTTGTGCTGCTACCCATCTACTTCTCCCACCTTTTTGATCTGGGGTAGCCATGCTACCGCTCTTATCAATAATCAAGGTGTAATCACGGTTTTCTAGCATGACTAAACTCTCCAGATATTAGTAATTTTTGTTAATTAATCTGTGATAGCATTCATTAAAACATCAGCCAAACTCATGTCTTCTAAATCATCCAGAGTTATTGTATCACAAATATCAAATTTAGCACCGACACTTTGTAATTGATCATCCAAAGCTTTAAGAAATTTGGTAGCTTGAGGATCTGAACCGACTTGAATCATGGAAATTCCTAATTCTTCATCCTTTTCCATTTGTCGGGTAGCACTGATGATAATTTCAAATACCGCTTTGCGATCATCTGGTTCACCATCAGTAATCACTAAAATGGTTTCTCCATTAGGTTTAGTTTGACCTGCGGCTTTGCGCTGGAAGTAATTATTTAGGGCATCTTGGAGTACACTTCCTAAATTGGTTGTTCCTGCTGGATCATTCTCCTGAAATATTTGGGCTACTTTGGCAGTAGTAACATTATCATAACGTTTAAATTTGCCGGAAAATACGTAAACTGTAATGCCATCAGGATCAAATTCTTCACACTTTCTGGCTAAAGCGATAGTAGACTCTTGGGCTATTTGCCATCTAGTTCTTCCACCCGCTTGGTCAGGTGTGGACATACTACCACTTTTGTCAATAATTAAGGTATAATCACGATCGCTCATCATAATTGTCCTATTGTGATTTTTCTATCTCTAGTTTAACATTAAGTGTGAATATAGCATACAATTCATCTGCATCGGCGTTCATCGGCGTTCATCGGCGTTCAATTATTCCTAAAGTTCTCATGTAGCTTCATCTTACAGCAGTTCCCGGTGTTATAAAGTACAGATATTAATAATAAAACTCTTGTGGTGCGGGTCTCTTGCCCGCTGATGGTGTATTTCGGTCAAGCAGAATGTGCTGTAATTAAGAATTACCAGCTTTTGCTTTAGGATAAGCAATGCGTTTATGATGAAATTGTTGCCAAACATCCACAAAGATTCGAGCAATTTTTGGCATTTCGGCCCTTGTCAAACCTGAATCTATTAATTGATCATCTTGCCATTTTGCCCGCAAAATATTATTGAGCATATTTAATGCTTTTTCTGGGGTTGCATCTTTGAGACTACGTAATGCAGCTTCACAAGAATCTGCCAACATAACAATACCTGTTTCCCGTGATTGGGGTATGGGTCCATCATAACAAAAATCGGCTTTATCGACAATGATCTGCGGATTTTCTTGGGCTATTTGTTGGGCTTGATGATAAAAATAGGCGATCGCCATTGTTCCTTGATGTTCGGGAATAAAAGCCTGAATTGCTGTTGGTAAACTATGTTTTTTGGCCATAACTAACCCTTCGGTAACGTGCTTTTTAATCAATGCGGCACTTTTCCAAGGATCTTTAATTTCTGTTTCATGTTTATTGGGACTGCCGATTTGATTTTCTATAAATCCTAAAGGATCGTGCATCTTGCCAATATCATGATACAGCGTTCCAGCCCTCACTAATTCCACATTACAGCCCAATTCTTTAGCTGCAGCCTCAGCTAGAGTTGCCACTAATAAGGTATGTTGAAAAGTTCCTGGAGTTTCCGTAGCCAGTCGTTTTAATAATGGACGGTTGGGGTTAGCTAATTCTGCCAAACGGATGGGGGTAATTACATCAAACAGCGTTTCTAAATAAGGACTTAAACCCAAAGCCACAACACTCCAAGACAGCCCAGATATCGCAAATAAACCAGCTTCTTGGATGATATACCAACCTGAACCAAATACCCCACCAGTGAGGATTTTTAATAATAAGAATACAGTCCCTTGGGTTAAGGCCGTGATAATACCTAATAATGCCAATTCTTCCCGCGATCGCAATCTATGCGCTACATAACTACTTAATATCCCTCCCACAGCCCCAGACAGTAATACAAGAATATTTATACTTGTAGTAACTGGTGATATTAGCGACAACAGCCCCACCACAGTCATACCTACAGTTGGTCCATAGAAACTGCCTAATAATAAACCAATAGCACTCCAAGTAGTATAAGGTAAACCCATGGCTAATACTCCGGGAACAGTCAGGGTAAGTAGTAAAACTAACAAGCGATCGCGTTGTCGCAAATAGTTATGACTTTTTCTTTCTAACCACGCAAAAACCCAAACTCCTAGAGTCACAACCACTGCTACAATTGTTAAACCCATCCAATTTATTTGGCGGACAATTAAGCGATAATGTTCTAATATCTGAAATTTTCTGTTTGTAATCTTTTCGCCTTTTTTGACAATTACCTCACCTTTTTTCATCGGTACAATTACAGATGGTATTGTCTTAGCTACCAGTTCAGCTTTTTGTTTAGTTTCTGCCTCATCTTGTTTAAGATTTGGTTGTAATACCGCTAATAATAAATTTTTTGCTAATGGTTCAGCTTCACTAGGTACAGATAATTCTACTTGCAAACTAACCGCATTCTTCAAAATAGTTTTGGGCAAGCCAACAGGTATACCCTGGGCAAGAATCCGCTCGGCAATTTTACGAATTCCCACCTGTGTTTTCACCCAATCATTATCAGTTAACTCTAAAATAATAGGTGCTGTGTGAGGTTTTTTGACTTGTCCAGTTTCTATTTGCAAAGCTTTATTAATAGCTAGATTATATCCTTCTCTAACTTTCGATATTTGGGTAATCAGCTTCGAGAAATCAGGTTCTGGTGCAGAAAATTGATAAGTTTGCAGTTCTGACAACGCTTGAATAAAAGTAGCTTCATTACCATGGTTTTCATCATCAGAAGAAGTTCGAGAAAATGGTAAACCCGGAAAACTTGATGAATTAGATATTGATTTACCATTACTGAAAATTTGCGAAGGCAACAAAAATTTTGAATTTTTTTGTCTTAAATTTTGCTTTCTATTATTTTCTAAAATCCCTTTTAACTTTTGCCATTCTGATTCAGGAAAAGTCCGTAGATAACGTTGAGTAGAAATAGATAAAACTGAACTATCAAAAAACGGAAAAACACCAACTATTCCCCGCACTTGATCACCCATATTTAAAATTTCTGCCAATTGATCATTGATTTGCTGATTTATTTGGTTATCAGTCATCAAGATTGGCACATAACTATTTATAACATCTTTTCGTTTTTGTTCTGTCTCTTGCCGATCTTCAATATTATCTGTATTTGGAGCAATAAATGTTTGTAAAGCAATACTATCAACTTTCACTCTTGGTTGATTATATAAATCATGACCTACTACACTTGTTAATGATAATATTGCCAATACCAAAACTATTGACGAGCGTTTTTGATGCACCCATCTAAAAATAAATTTATCAATGCTACCAGTTTTCCTCACTAATTTAGCAGTTGATTGTTGAGTCTGTCTTTGTTTACCTTGTTTGCCTTGATGACTCTTTGCTGATAAATATAGAGGTAGATTCCTCAAAAAATTCCCATGCAGTTTACTTGAATGCTTTCCTTCACGGAATAGCACTTTATACTTTTGTTGCCATTGCCTTAAATGTTGACTCAAGGACTGGAAAAATTGCTGCGTTTTCATCTTTTCTGCCGCGAAATACCCCAAATATGGCTGATACCTCCGGTACGCTACTGCGAACACGACCGAAGTTGTTTAATAACTTAGGGAGGAATAGCGGTTCGTACTTGACCCTCAGCAGGGTTAAATACGAAAGTCTCCAAGTTTATTAGATAATTAACTTCATAATTCACAAAAATTAAATTAACTCAACGTCTACGGATAATATGAGGAGCCGCAAAAACAGTATATCCTGTTTCTACACATTCACCAAAATTATCACCACAGTTATAAACTCCAGACCACACCGCCATCATTGTATCGGTTAATTTTAACATCTGGGCAAAATTTTCAAGTCCCCATACAGGAGAGTTGGTGACTGAGGGGGAAATTTGCCAATTTACAGGTATACTCACTATACTATTATATGTACCTGATAATATTCCAGCAATTGCACCTGTAACATTTTGATTAGCAAACTCGTGATTTTGATTAGCTCGTAATACGGTAAGAGGAAAGTCTTCTAAGGTACTCAAAAAGCAGTAGAAAGCTAAACTAATATTGCTAATCAATTTTTCTGGACTGGTTAGTTCCCTTTGTGCTGTTTCTAGTCCTGTAACAGTTTGTAACAAATCATTGACTTTTATCAATTGTTGTGGTATAGAAGATGAAGGATTTGATGTTTGATCTAAAAAACTCACGATTTCGGAAATTAGTGTCCGGGGGTTAAGTTTTTCATTTAGGGACTGAGCGATCGCATATCCTATAATCAAACTAGCATCTTTTATAACTGACTCATGTTGCCAGTTAAATATTTGTTGCAATTTTAGGATATTTTCTGCCATCTTTACAGGATTTTCGTGGAAAAAAATCACTACTGGTAATGTAGCGAGAATTATTTGTCCCCAGGAATCAATATTTGTTTCTAATTTAATACCTGTTTGTTGTTGTCGTTTTAACCAATCATCCACATCTAACTTACCTAAACTAATTAAACTTTCTGTCCCCAAAACCGCAATTCTACCCAAAGTAGAACTCTTCGGGTTAGATAAACTCTCTCCTAAAAAAGCTCCCAAAAAAGCCCCTCTAACCCGATTAATGAGAGGATAACGCATAATTTTAATAGGTTAGTTGTTAGTGGTCAGTTGTTATTACGAATTACGAATTACGAATTACGAATTACGAATTACGAATTACGAATTACGAATTACCTATTGCCTTAAATAGTACACCAGTGCTTCCAAGCCTAACAAATAGCTTTGAGAGCCAAAACCACTAATTTGACCAATTACCACTGGTGCGATATAAGAATGATGGCGGAAATCTTCCCGACGATAAATATTACTTAGATGTACTTCAACAGTAGGTAAATCAACAGCAGCGATCGCATCTCGCAGAGCTACACTAGTATGAGTATAAGCTCCAGCATTAATGACAATCCCCTGATGTTTTCCTAAAGACCCATGAATAGCATCTACTAAAAACCCCTCATGATTTGACTGCATGGGTAATATATTTACCTGTAGTTCCATAGCTTTGGACTCTAACAAGCGATTAATTTCAGACATTGTTAAAGAACCATAAATTCCAGGTTCTCTGAGTCCTAGCAAATTTAGGTTTGGACCATGCAGTACAAGAATACTTAAAGCTGACAAATTCAACCCCCACACTCCGAGAATTTTAGCGTCGACGTGTAGAACGCTCATGTACCGGAATTGGAATCAGTTCCGGTTCTGATTCCACCTCTGGTCCTAGCAGACTATCAATCAACTTCCGAGCTAATTCCTTTAGCTTTTCCAGTACCTTTTCTATATAATCCATTAAACTGACCGCTCCTGGGATAGTACCTCAATTTTATTTAACCGGGTCGCAGAAACTGGTGTATGATTGCACCTTTAGCCCTTAAAAAGGTTGACACATTTCCATAAGTCTGGTATGAACTACAAGGAAATTTTAGTTTTGTGTTTTCCCTCACTTCTTACATTATCACATTCACAATTAGTAATGGGTAATTAGTGATAGGGAAATAAATTACCGAGTGAGAAGCAGGAAGAAGGAAGAAAAAAAATTTTTCCCTACTCCCCCAAATCTAGGTTTATGGGTCTTTCTTTTTCCCTCTAGTAGTTGTTGACTTAGTTGTTTTGCGTGGAGATTTTGTAGATATTTTAGCGGAGAGTAATTCAATAGCCGTAGACAAAGTTATATTTTCTACCGTTTCACCTTCAGGAATACTGGCATTAGTTTTCCCATGTTTAATGTAAGGACCATAGGGACCATCATAGATATTAATTGGCGAATCATCTTCTGGATGTAGACCCAACTCCCGCAAAGCTTCCTTTGACTTACTTTTGCTGGCTGTACGTCCTTTTTTCGGTTCTGCCAATAATTCTAGAGCACGATTTAGGGAAATTGTCAAGACATCATCCGTAGATTTTAGAGAACGGTAGTCTTTTCCTTCTTTCCCTTGGTCATGGACTACATAGGGGCCAAATCGTCCCAAACTAGCTTGGACTTTACCTCCAGTTTCCGGGTGAGTTCCCAAAGCACGGGGTAGAGACAATAAACCCACAGCCATTTCTAGAGTGAGAGTTTCCGGGGTTACACCTTTGAGTAAAGAAGCTTGTTTGGGTTTAGGATTTTCCTCAGTTTTATCACCTAATTGAACGTAGGGACCATAAGTACCCAGTTTAATATAAATTGGTTCTCCAGTTTCCGGGTGGCGACCAAGTTGGTCTGGTCCTACGGTTTTTTGTTTGAGGAGAATTTCCACCTGTTTAGGGTTAAGGTCAGCCGGGGTGAGGTTTTTGGGGATAGAAGCGGTAATTACTTCTTCACCATTGGTAACTTCAATGTAAGGACCATATTTACCAATTCGGACTTTAGCATCTAAATTTTCTAATTCTACAGTTCTAGCCTTGGTAGCATCAATTTCGGTTTCTTGTTCTCGCACCAAAGTTTCTAGACCTTGTTCACCAAGATAAAATTTCTTTAAGTATGGTAGCCATTGAGCTTCACCTGTGGAAATTTCATCTAAGGTTTGCTCCATTTTAGAGGTAAAACTAGGGTCAACAATATCTGGAAAATGTTTTTCCAGTAAATCAGTGACAGCAAAAGCCGTGAAAGTGGGAATTAAGGCATTATTCACCAATTGGGCGTAATCTTTATCAATGATTGTCCCAATAATGCTGGCGTAGGTACTAGGACGACCAATACCTTCACTTTCTAAGGTTTTCACTAAAGTTGCTTCAGTATAACGGGCGGGAGGTTGGGTTTCGTGGCCGACTGCTTCCAGTTCGTTGCATTGAGGATGATCACCAACTTTTAAATTAGGTAGAATTACTTCTTGATCTTCTAAAGCAGCATCAGGATCATCCGAACCTTCGACGTAGGCGCGAAGGTAGCCAGGAAAGTCTATGCGTTTACCAGAAGAACGAAAGCCAGCTTCTTCTACTTGGATTTGCACAGTAACTTGAGTTTGACGAGAATCAGCCATCTGTGAGGCGACGGTGCGTTTCCAAATCAAATCATATACAGAAAATTCCCGTCCAGCTAAACCGGTTTCTTGGGGAGTACGGAAACTGCTACCAGCGGGACGAATCGCTTCGTGAGCTTCTTGTGCACCCTTAGATTTAGTTGTGTATTGTCTAGGTTGGGGACTCAGATATTGTTTACCGTATTTTTGTTCTACACAAGCGCGAGCGGCGGATATCGCTTGGTCAGATAAATGTACGGAATCGGTTCGCATATAGGTAATATAGCCTTGCTCATACAAATTCTGAGCGACTCGCATCGTATCCCGTGCTGATAAACGCAATTTGCGGTTAGATTCTTGTTGTAATGTAGAAGTTGTAAATGGTGGTGCTGGTTTGCGAATTACAGGACGTTCTTCCATATCCGTCACTGTCCAAGTTTTCCCTTCTAAGCGGGCTTTTAGGGCTTCCGCTTCTTCTTCATTGAGCAAGACGACATTGCGACCTGCGGTAATTCTGCCAGTTGTGGGGTCAAAATCGCTGCCTGTGGCAACTTTCGTACCGCCAAGAGTTACCAGAACCGCGCTAAATGGACTTTTTTCATGTTCTAGACTGGCTTTTAAATCCCAATAGGTGCCTTCATGAAAAGCTCGCCGTTGTCGTTCCTTAGTTACTAATAAGCGTACTGCTACAGATTGTACTCTACCAGCGGATAGTCCCCAAGCAATTTTTTTCCATAGCAGCGGAGATAGGGTATATCCTACTAATCGGTCTAAAATGCGTCGGGTTTCTTGAGCGCGAACTAACTGCTCATCAATATTACGACAGTCCTTCAAAGCTTTTTGAATAGCTTCCTTAGTAATTTCATGGAATACCATGCGCTTTGTCGGCACTTTAGGCTTAAGTAATTGGTATAAATGCCAACTAATACTTTCCCCTTCCCGGTCTTCGTCAGTGGCCAGAATCAGTTCACTTACCCCCTTGAGAGCTTCTTTAAGCTGGGTAACAATTTTCTTTTTGTCTTTGGGAACTACATAAATCGGTTCAAAATCAGCTTCTACATTTACCCCAAGCTGCGCCCATTTTTCTCCTTTGACGGCCGCGGGAATTTCGCTGGCCGACTGGGGAAGGTCACGAACATGACCCATAGAAGCTTCTACCCGATAGTCATTTGGTAGGTAGTTGCGAATAGTGCGAGCTTTTGTGGGAGATTCAACGATAACGAGAGTTGACATGGAAATTTAAAATAAATAATAGCTATCCAGCTAAATAGTCAAGTTGAGTTAATTTTTGTGAAATGTCAAGATGAAATATCTCGCCTAAGTAGTGATTGTATACTTACACAAACTGACCAGCAGGGGTGGAAATTTTCTTAACTTCAGGTAAAATGATCATCCATGAGAATGCTAGAAGCCACCTTTAAGAGTTAATTACCGGTTATTTCCATCTTTAACTTATCTAGCAGTGGTACAAGATCACTGTTGTTAAAGATAATAGGATATCAATAATTTAAAATTAGCTTAATTTTCTTAATTTGCCATTTTTTACGGGTTACGGGGGGATATAAACTTTTTATCACTTAGTAGTATTATTGACGGTGCTAATAGGGTTTATGTCAGTAGCAATCATAAGATTTATTTATCAGCTAATTTCAACAGCTACAGCAGAAGCAATTAATGGAGTTTTGCGAGAAGAAATTGGGTACTTTTAGAAGTATACCCGACTTCTTTAAGGGTCGGGTATATTGTTATATTACCAATTACCTATTTTACAAACTTAGGCATGATTTCTGCTGATGTGAATAAACCCGAAATACCGCGTTGATGTAATTCCTGACCAGCTTTGAGATAACCAAAGGCAGGTCCACAGACGTTGGCGGCCATGCTGGTTTCATCGCCTAATGTAAAGGTGTGGGTGGATATCTTGCCCTCAAAAGTACGTCCTGTCACTTTTACATTGGTACTCAGGGGCTTTTTAGGGTTACGGGTATCAACTACACCACCTACAGTTACTCTGTCCCGTGAACAAATTCCGGCAATTTCTAACATAATATCATCGGCGTGTTCCATGTTTTTCAGGGTTAACACGCCGTTGGTTTGATCTAATAATGCTTCTACCTCTGCGTCAGTCATGGCTTTAGCGGCTTCTACACTATAACCAGGTATGTGTCCAATGTCTTCCCGCACGGTGGCGCGGTAGGCTTCCCAGTTAGCAATTCCCACACCAAAGGTAATTTCCACATTGTGAATTTCCGCGTAACTTTGGGCGGCTAAGGCGGCGGCGGCGGTTAATAGTCCAGGAGTTGCGCCACAGCCGGTCATGTAGGTAATACCAGCGGCTTGTAGTTCGTTTTTCATGGCCAGGAGTTGTTCTACTGCACTGGTGCGTTTTATGGCATCGACTAGGACACCTTTCCAAGCGGCTTTGATAAATTCTTTGGCGACGGAGGGGATAAAATCGTTGGGGAGGTTGGGTAGGGCCAGGAAATAACCATTGACAGTGTCACCTGTAGCTTGAATTAAATCTTGAATGCTGTTATTGCTTAGGGTCCCAACTGGTTCTAAATAACCGACTGTTCCTTGGGTTTGGTATGTGGTAATACAAGCTTGAGTGTTTAATCCTTCTGTGGAGTATGCGTAGCCTTTTTGATCTGCAACGGCGACAAGGATCATTTCCCGTTTACTGGTCAGGAGTTTTGCTGCTGCTTGTCCGAGTCCGCCAAATCCCAGGACTCCGACGCGGAGGGGTGGTGTGTTCATGGTGGTTTTGTTGGTTAATGGTTATAAAGGTTAATTATGCTTTATTTTTATGGGTTCTCTAGTAAAAAAAGCCATAATTACTGGAACGTTATTTAAGGTAGCTGAAAAATCGTCAGTAATGTATTAACCTTAAAAATCAATGATCACTACAAATACTCAGTTTTACAATGATTGAATTTCTTGTTGTAAAGCTTGAACTTGTTCAACAGATAATTCTGTGACTTCAGCAATTTGCTCTAAATTCATACCAAGACGATTCACACCAACAGAGAATTTCAGGATCAAGTGTCCCTTTCTGTGGTATTCCTGTTTCTCCTATTACCTGAACAACAATATCAGGTTCTTTGAGTTTAATTTGTTTTGGATATAAAGGATTGATATTTTCATCAATCAAATATTTAATGGTCATTTCCTTATACTTTTGCTCCACAATCAATGTATTCATAAAGTATTGCCTCAATTCCTATTCTGGAGTTTTTTAGTCTAATATCTCCAGGAAAAAGAAAATTGAAATACTCAGTAATATCCTTTTTAGGAATAATTTGAGGAATAGTTTGGCTGTTCATAAATTTGAAACTATAATTTTCAAAGATTTGGGAATTAACACATTAGATTAATTATAACTCAACAGATTTTATTTATCGCCGAAACCAACCCCGTAGCCAACGCCAAAACCGACGCAACCAACCCCAAAACCCACGCTGAGAAACTAGAGGTTTTTTAGGTTGTGAAAGACCCTCAATTGCATTGTTACAATTTTGCACATCGGTATCAAGTCCCATTGTCTGATACAGTTCCCGCGCATTGCGATAAGCCCCCAGTGCATCTTGTTCCCTATCCACTTTTTCTAAGGACAGACCTAAATTAAACCAAGCATTTGCTTCTCCCCGAATATCCCCTATCTCCTTTTTTATATCCAAAGACTGCTCATAAAATATAATTGCCGTTTGGTAGTCTCCCAGAGATTTGTGAATTTCGCCTAAATTGTTTAAGCAACCACCTTCATCTAATCTAGCGCCTGTTTCCCTGGATATTTCCAAAGACTGCTGATAGAAATTATCTGCCTGTTCGTATTGTTTCAATAAGTTGTAAGCATTTCCTAAACCAAGGTAGCAACTACCTTCACCTTTCCTATGACCACCTATTTCTCTTTTTATTTGCAAAGATTTCTGGAATAACTTAATTGCCTCTTCGTGATAGTTGGGAGAGTTGTGTTCTTCACCTAAAGAATTGTAAACGTTGCCTAAGATATTTAAGCAAATACTTTTGTTTAAACAAATCTTTTGGTTCAGAGTATTAGCTGGAATATTTGCTACTTCGTAACACTCCTGTAAGGAATTGATTGCTAGTTCATAATTCTTTAAATAATGGAGAAAATTTCCTAAATTGATTAAAAAATTAGTTTCTCCAAAAACATCGCCTATTTTTCGAGCTATTTCTAAACCTTCTAGGCATAACTCTGAACCTTCTGCGTACTTACCGAAAACTAAGTAAGCCTGGCTTAATTCAATGAGAGAATCCAGATAATTATAGTTGTTTATATTCCCAATTTCTTTCCATTTACTAACTAACTGTCCATATAGTTCCCATTTGTCTGTGTAACTGAGACAATCATTGCAATTCCCAATTTCTTCAAATGCAGATTCATAATCTTGCAACTGGTAAAAATGATAAAATATTTCTAAATATTCCTGAATATCATCTTTAGTGTACCAAGGTTGTTGTTTAGCAATTGACTGATAATAATTAATAGCTTGTTGATGTGCTTCTGTTTGATCACCAGCTTTATATCGCACATATTCCAACACCACAGGCTGAAACTCAAACCATCTGCCATCATCAATCAATTTTTCTGATAAAAAAGAACGCTTGACAAGATTTCTTAATTCTCTCTCAATCTCTGTTTCTGAACTTCCTAAACATACAGCCATTGCGGCTTTAGCATTTACGACCCCACGATAAACACTAATATTTTGTAATAGGGACTTTTGCAACTCATTCAAACGCTCAAAACTGGCATCTAATACCAACACCATCCCCACATTTTCCAGACGGTGCTGGCCAACCACTTTTTTATCTGTTAATAATTGCTGCAAATTTCCCAAACCTAAATTTTCCAATCTTTTTAAATTCGGGTCTTGGGGATATTCTTCTATTAATAAATCTGCCACAAATTGCAACAGCAAGGGATAACCGTCTACTAATTTGACAAATTCCTCTAAATTTCCTTGAATACGTAAAGCTGTTAATAGTGCTACCCCATCTGCAATTTTTAAACCTGATAAGGGTAGCCATTGAAATCTTTTCGGTAATTCTGGTCTTTCTCTGGTGGTGACAATTACTTTACTTTTACCTCCACATTCTACCCAAGTTTTAAAAAAGTCTTCATAGAATTGACTTCCCCAAATTCCATCTGTTTGTAAAAGACTTTCTAAGTTATCAATAATCAATAAATATTCACCTGACTGCAAACATTTCACCAAAGCTTGTACTAATTGTATTTCTTGTTCTGGGACTTGAAAACCAAAATCTTGTAAAACTTGAGTAGCCACATCAGTAAAAATTGCCCCATAATTCACATCAGCCCAAAAACGTTTTGTAAACCTCTCTATTTCTTCATCTTGATAAATCTTAGTCGCTAACATTGATTTACCAGTACCACCAATACCTTCAATACCAATTAGAGGAATATTTGGATTATTTAACCATTGTTTTAAATTGGCAATTTCTGCTGTTCTTCCTTGCCAATTAGCCAAACTTCTATTAGGGTTTCCCGTTTTGAGAATCCCCGGTGATTCTGATTTGGTGCTGCTTTCTAATATTGCTAATATTTCTTCCTGTTCAGCACCAAAAACAGCAAGATTAATTACTTTGGGTTATTAATTCTCCTCATATCATAGATTGGGCTCACAACATCACGTCCTGTAATAATCTGTGTACTCTCATCATAAGATTGAGCATTGACAACAGAAGAACCACCATCAGATTTTTGTTCTTCCAAAATCTTGGCAATTTCCTCTGCAAGTGCGGTATCTGCTGTTAAAATCTTTTTCAATTCTGCACGGAAAGCCCCTTGAAAATCTTCATCCTCTAGATTTTTAGCTGCTTCTGCTGCTGCTTTCTTAGCGTCGTTATTAGCTTCTACCTTTGGCCATAACTTAGCCCAAATCGCTTTAGCACTATTCCAAACATCCTCACCGACTTTTTGAGATGCACCTTCTGCGGCTTTATTACCCATAGTCAGCAAAAAAGGCAGACAGGGAGCGAGAAACTTAACAATTACAGCAATATCCATGAATTTATGCGGTTTAACTACTGTTAGTTATACATATTCATGATAGCACATTCCTAACGGAGTCAATGTCTCTATAATTTAAATTTACAAAAACTGTAGGAGCGCAGGGTCTAGGCCCTTGATTCTATCACCACCAATCAATAATTAAATAATGCATTATCCATCTTTGCCAGTAATAATAGATTCTAGTAAAAAATCACATATTGATCATTAGGAAATATGAAACGTCGTGACTTTATAAATTGGGTAGGATTAGGTTGTTTAGCTAGTTCCTTACCTGTCGCAATTGCGGCCTGTTCTCCCGAAAGCAAAACATCAGCTAAACCTGGACCTACTACCAAACCCTGGCAAAAAGTGGGTACTGTGGCACAATTAAACAAAACTGGTCAACTATTAGCGGAAAATTCCCCTATTGGCGCGGTATTAGTCATTGGTACATCTAAAGATACAAAAAATTTGATTGCGGTTAATCCTACCTGTACCCATGAAGGTTGTACCATTGACTGGAAAGCAAAAGAAAATAAATTTGTCTGTCCCTGTCATGGTGCAGAATTTACCCGTGATGGCAAAATCAAGCAAAGTCCTGCTAAAAAACCCCTGAAAACTTACCAGGTTAAAATTGAGGGCGCTTCAGTCTTAGTCCAAACAATTTAATACTTTCCAGGCTTTCGTATAGCAGGAATCAGGATTCAGCAGGAAGAATATTCTTCTCTGTCTTCCTTATTTCCTGCTACAGCGTTTACTTGGTTAGATAAGATGCTAACTCTTGACAATTAACCATATTATCAATATTATCGATCAAGTATTTTTGCTAATGTGGTTATGTAAATTAAATCCTGGAAAATTAATTAAATTAAATTAAAATTATACACATAACCCGTTAAATTAATAAGAGCTATAAATTTATACTCAGGTTCTATCAAAATGCGTCTAGAGCAGTTACAAGCCTTTTTGTCTATCGCGCAAACTGGCAGCTTTCAACAAGCAGCAAAACAATGTGGTGTGACTCAATCAACTATTAGTAGGCAAATTCAGGCATTAGAAGCAGATTTGGAGGTAGAATTATTCAATCGCAGTACCCATGCTAAATTGACTTTAGCAGGTGAAAAGTTACTTCCTCGTGTGCATAAAATCTGTCAAGAATGGGAATATGCTACACAGGAATTAGCAGATCTAATGGGAGGAAAACAACCAGAACTATGTATTGCTGCAATTCATTCAGTTTGTGCTTATTACTTACCACCAGTATTACAAAAATTTTGTCACCATTATCCAGCGGTACAATTGCGAGTTACATCATTAGGAAGTGATCGTTCTCTCAAAGTTCTTAAAGATGGTTTAGTAGATTTAGCAATTGTTATGCACAATCGTTTTGCAAGCCTGGGCAAAGAAATGGTTATAGAATTACTGTATGAAGAACCTATAGAAGTCCTTATCGCGGCAAATCATCCCCTAGCTGAATATGAATCTATCCCTTGGTTGGAGTTAATTCGTTATCCTCAAGTAGTATTTAAGGATGGTTATGGAATGCAACGTTTAATTCAAGATAAATTTGAATATATGAAAGTTACACTAAAAGCAGCTTTAGAACTAAACACTTTAGATGGCTTTCGGGGAGTAGTTCGTCAAGGAGAACTGATTGCATTACTTCCCCAGTCAGCATTAATGGAGGCTAGATATGATCCCACTTTAGCAATTCGTCCCTTGGCTGAAACTAGTAATTTAGCTGATGCTTCTAGTTGGACTCGTCAGGTAGTGATGGTAACAACCCAAGATCGTCTTCATATTCCTCCTATACAATACTTTTGGCAACTTGTCAAAGATAACATTCCCAAAATAAAAGAGATGTAGACTGTATACTATTACATTGTTTTGTCAATAAATAGCAAACGATAGCAAAACAATAATAATTGATGACAAACCAATAACATCTGATAGCAAAACAATAATAATTGATAACGAACCAATAACAAATGACTCATAAATTTAAAGAATTTATCCAAAAAATAGGCAGTGGAAATCACACATCAGAAAATTTAACTCGTGCTGAAGCTGCTACTGGAACAAAAATGATGTTGTTAGGTGAAGCAACACCAGCGCAAATTGGGGCATTTTTAATTGCTCACCGGATTAAACGACCCACAGGCGAAGAATTAGCAGGGATGTTAGACAGTTATGATGAATTAGGTCCTAAATTGTCACCAATATCTCAACCAGTGATTGTTTTAGGTGTACCTTATGATGGTAGAACCCGTACAGCACCAATTAATATAATTACAGCTTTATTATTAGCTGCTGCGGGACAAGCTGTAATTATGCACGGGGGAAATCGCTTACCGACAAAATATGGTTTACCCTTAATTGAGATTTGGCAAGGTTTAGGAATTAATTGGACTAGTTTATCATTAGAGCAAACCCAGCAAGTTTTTGAAGAAACTGGAATTGGCTTTATTTATACAACTAAACATTTTCCTTTAAATGAAACTTTGTGGGAATATCGTGAGCAATTAGGTAAACGTCCACCATTAGCGACAATGGAGTTAATCTGGTGTCCTTATGCTGGTGATGCTCATATTATTGCCGGTTTTGTTCATCCCCCCACAGAAATAATGTTTCAGGTAGCTTTGGGTTTAAGGGAAGTCAAGAAATATACTTTTATTAAAGGGTTAGAAGGTAGTTGTGATTTACCACGCGATCGCACAGCCATTATTGGCTTATCTTCATCAAAGCCAGAAACATTAACCCGGTTACAACTTCCACCCCGTGAATATGGCTTCACAACCAAAAATGTGCCACTGACGACCACAGAAGAACTTATTACAGATATGCAGGGGATTTTAACAGGAAAAGCGAACGAATTAAGACAGACAGCCCTCTGGAATGGTGGTTTTTATTTATGGCGCAGTGGAGTTTGTTCAGATATGCAAGCTGGTATAGACAAAGCTACTGAACTTATTAACAGTGGTGTATTAGCAGCTAAACTGCAACAACTTGATAATTTGCTACAAAGAATTTAATAATCCAGTGATGATCATATAGATGCTTGAAGTTGATAATTTTTCAGAGTAGGTTCTATAGCAATAGGGATTAATTGCACAGCACAAGCTTTTAATTCTGGCTGTAAAGAATCAGGACAAGCTGCTGAATGGGTAAGAGTATTAGCTTCTGCATCATCAGCCCATAGTTTACCCCAGTGGATATGGACAAAGACAGTACCGGGGGAGATAGCTTTTGTAACCTTAGCAGGGAACTTAGTTGTACCACGACGCGATCGCACTTCCAACCACTGATTATTAATAATACCTAAACTAGCAGCATCACGGGGATGAATTTCGATAAATGGTTGGGGGTGCAGTTTGCGAATTTTCTCAATTCTGCCAGTGCGTGTTTGCGTGTGCCAATGACCATATAATCTCCCAGTAGTTAATATAAAAGGATAGTTGGGATCAGGTGGTTCAGCGAGTCCTTGAGAATAATAAGCGCCAAATTTAGCGCGTCCATCAATTGTATGAAAGCGTAAATTAGTATATAGACGCTTAGTTTCTGAATTACTACCCTGTGGATAAGGCCAATGAGTGGGACCTTGTGCAGCTAAAAACCCATGACTTAAACCAGACATATCACAAGGACGCTGACGAGTTAACTGGACAAATTCTTGATAAACTTCCGCCGAATTTTGGAAATTAAACTTATCAGCAAAACCCAATCTTTTACCTACTTCTGCGAAGATTTCCCAATCAGCTTTTGCTTCTGAGGGAGGTTCACGAAAAGCCGAACAGAAAGTTACTCTTCTTTCCGAATTAGTCATAATTCCAGCTTTTTCACCCCATTGGGACGCAGGTAATAAAACATGAGCATAAGCTGATGTTTCGGTAGGATAATAAGCATCTTGATAGATAGTAAAAGGAGATTTTAATAAAGCTTTTTTAGTGCGTTCTAAATCTGGCATACTCACAGCGGGATTAGTAGCAGCAATCCACAATAAACCCACATTTCCAGTTTCCAAACCAGTGATCATTTCCCAAGCAGTTAAACCCGGAACAGGGGAAATTTGACCTGTTTTTAAACCCCAAAAATTCTCAACTTCTGCGCGGTGCTGTGGATTTTTTATTAATCGATAACCGGGTAATAAATGTGATAAACCTCCCGCTTCTCTACCACCCATAGCATTAGGTTGACCAGTCAAAGAAAAGGGACCAGCCCCAGGTTTACCAATTTGCCCGGTCATTAAATGCAAATTAATAATAGTTCTAACTTTAGCCGTACCTTCTGAAGATTGATTAACACCCATTGACCATAAAGAAAGTACAGATTTTGATTTCCCCCAATATTTAGCAGCAGTTTCTAAATCTTCAATACTAATACCACAACGACTAGCGACAACCTCCGGTGAATAATGGCGAATTACTTCCGCATAAGCTGGAAAATTGCTAGTACAATCATCAATAAAAACCGGATCTATGTAATTCCATTTCATTAATAAATGGGCAATACCATTTAACAAATCAATATCTGTACCTGGACGAATAGCTAAATGTAAATCGGCTGCTTCTGCGGTAGGAGTGCGCCGAGGATCAACCACAATTATTTTAACACGATGATTTTTTCTATGATATTTCTCCAAGCGATTGAAAATAATTGGATGACATTCTGCTGTATTTGTACCAATTAAAAAAGCACAATCAGTTAATTCCAAATCATCGTAACAACAAGGAGGACCATCAGACCCAAAACTTTGAATGTACCCAGATACCGCACTAGACATACACAACCGGGAATTAGCATCGAAATTATTAGTTCCTAAACAACCTTTGAGTAACTTTTGAGCAATATAATAATCTTCAGTTTGAAATTGTCCAGAACCGTACATACAGATAGAATCTGTAGCTTGATTTAATCGTAATATTTGAATCCGTTGGGTAATAATATCAAAAGCTTCATTCCAACTTACGCGGCGAAATTCTTCATTTAAAGAATCTCGTACCATAGGATGATACAATCTATTTTTATCCAAGGATTCAGCAATAGTTACACCTTTAACACATACCATTCCCTGGCTGGAAGGGTGGGTTTTATCACCTCTAACTCGCCAAATGGGAATTCCTTGATTATCTCGATTTGTGGCTTTTCCATGTTGGGCTGGTGGAGAAACTTCTAAACCGCAACCAACACCGCAATAAGGACAAAGTGTTTTGGTAAATTCTTTCATGATTTTAGGATTTTTTATTGCACGCAGAGACGCAGAGGCACAGAGAGTAGAAATGTTTTCAGGATGTTTTTACTTTCTTTATGTTCTTAGTTTTGCGCCTCTGTGTGAGATATTTATTCTTTTGCTATTAAAATTGGTTGATGGTTAATTTTTACTTGTTCAATTTCATTGTCAAATACAGAGGAAGACATGGGCAAAAACCACCTGTTTGTTATGGGTTTTTAAATGACAAATTATGCTAATTATTCATCAATATGAGCGCAGCGACGATAGAGGAAGTCTAAGGCATAGTTTCGTAGGTTGTAATATTCTGGATTTTCCATAATTCGGCGACGGTTACGAGGACGAGAAAAGGGTATTTCTAATATTTCGCCAATATTTGCTGCTGGTCCATTTGTCATCATCACTAATTTATCTGCTAGGAAAAGTGCTTCATCAATATCATGGGTAATCATCAAAACTGTGATTTGATGTTCTGACCAAATTTGCAGAAGTTCTTCTTGTAATTCTTCTTTTGTGATGGCATCTAAAGCACCGAATGGTTCATCTAAAATCAGGAGTTGGGGACGGATAGCTAAGGCACGGGCTATAGCTACTCTTTGTTTCATTCCTCCAGATATTTGACTGGGTTTCTTTTGGGCTGCTTCTGTTAGTCCTACCATTGCTAAATGTTCTCTGACTATTGCCCGTTTTTCGGATTTGCTTTTGTGCGGAAATACAGAATCAACGCCTAAATAAACATTATCAAAAACATTTAACCAAGGTAATAAACAATAGTTTTGAAATACCATCATTCGGTCTGGTCCTGGTTCTTTGATGGGTTGACCTTGTAACCATACTACGCCGCTGGTGGGTTTATTAAATCCAGAAACTATGTTCAGGAGTGTTGATTTGCCGCAGCCAGAATGTCCAATTAAACAAATAAATTCACCTTCACTAACTTTGAGGTTAATGTTATCTAAAACGGTGTAGATACCTTCGCCAGTGTTGTAAATTTTATTAACATCTTCAATTACTAAAAAGTCTTCTTTTTTATGGGCTTGTAATTGTTGATTTTGGCTTTTTTGATTAAAGTTTACTGTTGTCATGATGATATATTCCTAAATTATTACAACTCGGCTATGGGCTGGGGAAAACCTGATTTTACTAGATAAATACTTCTTCGATGCGAACTGGGTATTTAATTGCTAAATTTTTTAGATACTCAACTGGTTCTGAAGGATTAAATATCTTGCCATCAAATAATTGAATTGTTTCTTCTCTACCAATATCTAAAATGTTCATTTCTCTCGCGGCTGCACCAAACACATCTGGACGACAAACCCGATCAATTACTTCTACCCAGTTTTTGGGGAAAGCTACTAAACCCCAACGGGCTAGTTGGGTTAGAATCCATAGCATTTCATTCCGGTTGGGATAATTGGCTTTGTCGAAATAAAACTGATGGGAAGTTTGGGGTTGTTTGTAATTACCATGCTTGTAATTATCTATTAAATCAGGACGCAGATAAACAGAATTACTACCAAGATATTGAGGTTGAGAAATTAATTTGAGAACTTCTTCTTGGTGGCGAATGTCGTCGCAATATTCACAGGCTGCTAATAGTGCTTTGACTAATGCTAGATGTGTTTGCGGATTTTCCTCGGACCAATCCTCTCGCACTCCTAATACTTTGTCTGGATGTCCATACCAAAGTTCTGAGGTGATAGCAATCATAAAACCTAAATTTTGATCAACTGCGTGAGAGTTCCAAGGTTCACCCGCACAGTAACCATCAATTTTTCCTTCTTGGAGAGAAGTTACCATATTTTGTGGTGGAATTACTATCAAGCTGACATCTACATCAGGTTGAATCCCAGACTCTGCTAACCAGTAGCGCAATAATAGGTTTTGCATGGATGCGGGATGGACAATTCCCAGAGTATAGGTTTTGTCTAAGTCAGCGTTAATAATGCCTTGAAAGTCTGTTAAGTTTCTGACTCCAGCGTTGAACAATTCTTGGCTAAAAGTAATGGCACTACCGTTGCGGGAAAGGGTCATGGCTGTTACCATTGACACCGGATTTTTACCTCCTGCACCTAATGTCAGGGCTAGGGGCATACCTGCAACCATTTGGGCTGCATCAAGTCTACCAGTTACTACACCTTTGGCTATGTCTTTCCAGCTAGTTTGGCTGTTTAGGTTGACTTCTAAACCATATTTGGCAAAGAAACCTTTTTCTTTGGCAATTATTAAAGGTGCAGCTTGAGTCAAGGGAATATAGCCAATTTCCAAATGAACTTTTTCTAAGTTGTTATTAGAAATAATAGCAGGTGCGGTAGGTTGTTTCTGGCGTTTTTTTGCTTGTTTTTGTTGATTGAGAAAGTAAATTATTTCATTGCGTAAGTTATAGTAAAAAGGATTGTTAACTACTTCTAAACGGTGACGGGGACGGGGAATAGGTACTTCAATAATTTGGCCAATGTGTGCTTCTGGTCCATTGGTTAACATGACAATGCGATCGCTCAATAATAAAGCTTCATCAACGTCATGGGTCACCATTACACAGGTAATTCTGTGTTGATTACATATTATCATTAATTGCTCTTGTAAATTGCCCCTTGTCAAGGCATCTAAAGCACCAAAAGGTTCATCTAACAATAATAACTTGGGACGGGTAGCTAAGGCACGAGCGATCGCAACTCGTTGTTTCATTCCCCCGGACAATTCACTAGGACGCTTATTAATTGCCCGTCGTAACCCCACCATATCAATATGTTCTTCTATTATTCCCCGACGTTCTCCTTTAGGTAGATTTTGATGGACTTCATCTACAGCCAATGCGATGTTTTCCCTGACAGTTAGCCAAGGAAGTAAGGAGTAATTTTGAAAAACCACCATCCTATCGGGACCTGGTTCTCTCACTTCCCGACCTGCCAAAGTTACACCACCAATACTAGCTTGATCTAAGCCAGCAATAATATTTAGTAAGGTGGATTTACCACAACCAGAATGTCCAATTAAAGAAACAAATTCACCTTCAGAAATTTTCAATTCAATATTTTTTAAAGCAATATATTTACCACCATTGGGGAGGTCAAATATTCGGTCTACATGATCAATTTCTAAAAAAGTATTCATGATGGTAATGGATAATTAGCAATCTCATAAATTACGACAAACTCAGAATTATTTTTGTTCTGTTGTGACAACTTTATCAGCAACAAAAGCCACCATTCTATCTAAAACTAATCCCACTAAACCGACATATACCAAGGCAATAATAATCTCACTCATATTAGTTTCAGTAGTCGTATTATAGGCATCCCAAATAAATGAACCAATACCCACACCACCAACTAACATTTCCGCTGCGACAATTGCTAACCAAGATAAACCTATGCCAATTCTTAAACCGGTAAAAATATAAGGCACAGTTGCCGGAAACACAATCTTCAAGAAATAATTACCCTTCTGCACACGCAAAACACGAGCCACATTTACATAATCTTGAGGAATATTTTGTACTCCCACAGTCGTATTAATGACAATCGGCCAAATTGAAGTAATAAAAATCACGAAAATTGCCGAAGGATTAGCTTGTTGAAAAGCCGCCAAAGAAATTGGTAACCAAGCTAAGGGAGGGATAGTTCTTAACACCTGAAAAATCGGATCTACAGCATTATAAAGAAAAGTATTAGAACCAATTAATATTCCTAAAACAACCCCGACAACTGCTGCTAGAGAAAAACCTAAAGCCACCCGTCCTAAACTGGTCAATATTTGCCAGCCTAAACCCTTATCACTGTCACCATTATCGAAAAAAGGATGAATAACAAAAGGGTCCCAAGTTTCCCGAATTGTTTCTATCGGTCCTGGTAATTGAAAACTAGGAATTAAACAAAGTAATTCCCACAACATCAAAAAAACAAATAATCCAAACAGCGGTGGTATAACCTTCTTAATCAAAAACTTATTAATTACCTTCTGCTGTTTACTACTAACTCTACGACTTCCAACAATAGCAGCCATTTTTTTCTCCTGAGTAAGTTATTAAAAATCTCTTTTTCTTCTCTTCTTAGCGCCTCTGTGTGAGACTCGAAAATCTAATTAATTTAGTAAATTTTGTTGGGTTGCAATTTCGCTTAACCCAATTTTAACCAAATTTAACTAAATGTAAATTACACCTTCTTAATTTGCAAACTCTTTAGATATTCCTCTGGTTTTTCAGAGTCAAATTTAACCCCATCAAAAAATGTTTCCACACCGCGAGAAGAACTTGCTGGAATTTCCGCAGCAGCCACACCCAAAGCCTTAGCAGCTTGTTTCCATAGATCTTCTCTATTGACCTGATCAACAATTTCCTTCACTTTTGTATCTTTAGGTAAATAACCCCACCGAATTTCTTCAGTTAAGAACCAAGTATCATGACTTTTATAGGGATAAGAAGCATTATCTTCCCAATATTTCATACGATATGCAAAGTTTTGCTCTTTACGTCCATCACCATAATCAATATTACCTTTAGCCCGTTCTAAAATATCAGCTACGGCCACATTAAAGTATTTCCTATCAGCGCAGATTTTACACATTTCTTCTTTGTTTTCTGCCTGATCACACCATTGTTGTGCTTCCATAATTGCCATTAATAATGCTTGGGTAGCATTGGGATTTTTATCAACCCAATCTTGACGCATAGCAAAGGCTTTTTCTGGATGGTCATTCCATAGTTCACCTGTAGATAAAGCTGTATAACCTAATTTTTGACTTACCAATTGAGCATTCCACGGTTCTCCTACACAAAAAGCATCAACAGTTCCAACTTTCATATTTGCTACCATTTGTGGTGGTGGTACTGCTTGTAAAATTACATCTTGATCTGGATTAATACCCCCTGCTGCTAACCAATAACGCATCCATAAATCATGAGTACCACCGGGAAAAGTCATAGCAACTTTTAGAGATTTTTTATCGGCTTTGGCTTTATTAACAGACTCTTTTAGTAATTTACTTTGTAAACCAATTTTCAAATCTTTGAATTTTTCAGCAACTGAAATTGCTTGACCATTGATATTTAACCGCGCTAACAGATACATTGGTACTTTATCATTTATGGTCAACAAATAGGGCATAGGGCTAAGAATATGTGCGCCATCAATACCACCACCAGATGAGCCAATTTTTAAGTTATCGCGGGTGACTGGCCAGGATTTTTGTTTGCTGATTTCCACATCAGTCATACCATATTTAGTAAAGAAACCTTTTTCTTTAGCAATAATTAAAGGTGCGGAATCTGTTAAAGCAATAAATCCTAATTTGGCTGTGGTTGTTTCAACTTTTGGGGAATTATTAGCTAGTTTACTATTGGAAGAAGTAGCACTATCTGTTTTTGCTGAATCAGATTTACTAGATGAACAGCCGTGTGCCAAGATAGAAGTTACTGCTACTACACTTGAGGTAATAATAAATTTTCTGCGAGAAATATTGCTCATGGGAAACTCTTAATCAGTTTTAATTTGGGTTTGCAGTTATCTCTGGATTTTGGCGATTAAATTAATTAATTTAAAGAGGAATCAAAGCCTGTTCTTTAATTTTTGCACCAAAGTTGTCAATAAGTAAATCTCTTAATATGGGTTGTAAGTCTTCGCAAGGAATACCTTTTTGAACACAAGTTCCTAAATGTGCATCTTTCCCCACTGTTCCACCCATATAAATATCCACACCTTCTAACATTTGCCCATTTTTACGGACTTTAGTTCCCATTAAGCCAATATCTGCTACTTGGGGTTGTCCACAGGAATTTGGGCATCCTGTCCAATGAATTCGCACTGGACGTGATAAAGTTAATTCAGATTCCAATGATTTAATCATTGCTAAGGCGCGATTTTTGGTTTCTATTAAGGCAAAATTACAAAATTGTGCCCCAGTACATGATACCAATGATCCCATTAATAAGCCAGGGTTAACTGCAAATTTCTCTAATATCCTTTCTGTGAAAAATGTTGTTAAACTACTATCGGGAATGTTGGGGATAATAACATTTTGTTCGACGGTAAACCGGATTTCTCCACTTCCGTAAACTTCTGCTAACCGGGCAATTTCTAACATATCATTAGCGGATAATCTCCCGACGGGAATATTTAAACCCGCATAGTTTAACCCCGCTTGTTTTTGTTTATATATCCCCAGATGATTCCGTTTTTCCCAGTTAATTTCATCTTTCGCTGCTGCGGGTAATAATGATTTTCCAAATCGCTTTTCTACTTCTAAACGGAATTTTTCTATCCCCCATTCATCAAGTAACCACATTAACCGGGCTTTTTGTCTGTTTGCGCGTAAACCATGATCTCGGAATATCTCAACAATGACTTTGGATAATGATACAACATCAGCCGGTAATACCCAAACATTTAAAGGAATGGCCGCTTCGCAACGTTTAGCAGAAAATAAACCACCGACAATGACGTTAAAACCAAAGACTGGTATTTGCTCTTGATTTGTCAAAAAAGCGGGAATAAAGGCTAAATCGTTAATTTCTGCATGAACTGAATTATCTCTTCCCCCAGTAATTGCAATATTAAACTTTCGGGGAAGATTACTAAATTCTGGATTACCTTCACCATTGTTAGTCAGCATATCTTGGATTTGCTGGACTAATTCTCTGGTATCATAAAATTCATCTGCATCCAAACCTGCTACAGGATCACCTGTAATATTGCGTATGTTATCCATCCCAGATTGGATAGTAGTCAATCCGACTTTGTGAAATTTATTAAAGATATCGGGAATATCTGAAAAATTGATCCCGCGTAGTTGTATATTCTGTCTAGTGGTAATATCGGCGCTGCCGTCGTCACCGTAACGCTGTACTACATCTGCTAAAACCGACAATTGATTGCTAGTGAGAATACCATTAGGTATTCGCATTCGCATCATGAATTTACCGGGGGTCACTGGACGGAAAAACACACCTAACCATTTTAGGCGATGGTTAAGGTCATTTTCGTCCATTGCTTCCCAACCAATTTGGGTAAAATTCTCGATTTCGTTTTTAACTGCGAGTCCGTCTTTTTCGGCTTTGAATTTCTCGAATTTATTCAGTTTGTCTGTGGTAGTTGCTGTTTCTGTCATGATCTTTTTTTAGGGAACAGGACTTAATTAATTGTGTATCCGTGTTCTTATCGCTTCTGTGTTTTCCACTTTGAGGAAATAACTGATAGTAATTTCTTTGTCGGTGGTGTAACAGTTGCGATATTGATAACTTAATCCAATTTTTGATAATAGTTCGTATAGTAGGTTACTAAATTTTGGTGATTATGTAGAAAGCGGATGTACTACTTGCGTTTTTTGCATAAAGCGGGAAATTTTTTTCGTGGCGCACAGATTCAGATAAAAGAGTATTGATGGATAGAATGCTCACATTATAAGGGTTTTATGATTAATATCTGTAATTTATCATGCCTATAAATGCTTTGTCAAGATTTATACACAATACTCCTAAACTTTGGGTTCTACTTATTCAGCCCTTTTTTAAGGTTACTCCTAAAGGTAAAATAGAATTATCTGCATATTCTTACTATGAAATAAATAATGAGATAAATCGTTGGTTATGATACGACATTTATATAACTATCAAGAGATAATAATTAGATATTCAATCAGTCTTGATTACTATCTAATCCAAAATTAACAATTAGTTTCACAACTAATAACTAATTAGGTCTTGTTCTAATGTCAAATATTTACAATACCCAAGAGTTAATTCAAATTTTGGCAACTGAACGCCAAGCTTGTCTAAAAGGAGAACGGTTAAAATTAGATATAACTGTTTCTGGTAATCCCATTATAGATCAGTTTATCAGAACCGACGGGCTACAAAAATTCACTGCTTATCAAGATTTTAAAACCTCTATTCATGAATATCAACGAGAAAATCAAGTTTCTGGAATTATCTGGAAAGATATCACTATTAAGAATAAAAATCTCCATTATCCAGAAATTGATCCCGAATTAATTGCTTTAGAAATTGATTTCCAAATATTGAAACTTGCCAAAAATTCAATTTTAGAATTTTGGTATTTGGTGACAGAAGAAATGGATTTATATTTAAGTTTTAGTAATGGTAAACAACATCAAAAAATTGCCAAAATAGATGTAGAAAGAATTACCCAAAGAACAGAATGGTCAACTTTATTAAAATGGGAAAACCCGAATTTTTTAGAACTCATTTTACAATTAGGTTGGGGACAACCCCAAGAAGCCACCTATAAACGGGGAAGACCACTAGCGGGGAGTGAATTTATTCACGCAGTTAATCCGGGATGTTATCCTATCGGTTAATATGAGGATTTTCATCAAGGTGTGGGGGTTGGTTGTGGTGTTATTTCGGAAGTAGGAACACCCATATAAAAAAGTAGAAATACTAAAACAAATGCTGCAAATGCTCCTGTGGCTTTAACTTGGGTTTTTGTCTTCATAAAAGGTATTGAAGATTCTAAACCAAGATCACCAGAAACTAAATAACCGGCAATACCAGCAAATGCAGATGCTAAAAATCTTACAATAGCTAAAGCATTACCATTCATACTTCTAGGGTTGAGAATCAGGACGATAAAAGCTATTAATACTACTAAAGCCATAGCCAAAGCAATACCCCGTTCAGCAGAAGAAATAGTTGGTTTTTCAGGTTTTTGTGTCATAGTCGGTTTGCGTGGTTTTTGTGATTCTATTCTCTCACGATTTTGGCGTTTTCGTCTTTCTGCTTCTGATTCAATCCCATTTAGCAGTTCTAGCGCATTAAATGTTTCTGTTAGTCCTTCGGGAATGTAAGGTGAATTTCTCTCTGCATAAACCAGTAAATTTTTATAATCTGCAAATATACCAGAATATCCGGGAATTGGTACTTTTTCTTTCGCTTCTAAACCTTTAATAGTTTGATGAATACTATCGAACTGAGAACGAATTATTGCGAGTAACTCTCTGCGGGTGGAACTATTACCACTAATAAAAATAAAGATTTTGCGGTCTTCTTGATCACTTTTTAATAATGCTCGATTGTTGCCATATTTTAATACAATACCACTTCGCCACCAAGTTTTTTTATCTGCTTGATGGTGCATTCTCACAATAAAACGGGAAATAATGCTGCTAGGTAAAATATTATAATGATATTCAAAAGCCAGAACATTCTCCCATTCCCCAGTTGCAGGTTCTTCCTTTGGTAACAAGTCAGGAATGAGATATTGATTTTTATTATCCAAAGGAAAACAGAGTTCAAACTTCTCCATCATTTTGATAATAAATTCTGGCTTATCGTCGGGATATTTAACAGAATCTAAAATTCTTCTTAGTTCTTTAAGTGTCAATATACCCCGAAATTGAGTCATTAATAAATTGTCATTGAGAATTTTATAAACACCATTTGTTACCCATTCCGAATTAAGCACCGGAACACCTTTTAAGCCGAAATCATCTCTAAAATTGAGAACAATACCCAGTTGATGCAGCAATTCAATTAAAGTAGATTGTTTAAGTTCTTCAATAATTTTTTCATTCTGGCAAATACTTTGATATTCGTGGTAAAGAATATAGTCCTTTTTCGTCTTTTCTAAATGGGTTTTTACCTGAAACCAACTTTTAGGTAAAGGTTCGTTAATGCCTTCTAAATTAGTAAGTTCGCGTTTAATAATTGATAATAAATTTTCTATACCTGCTCCAGTTTTACAAGAAATAGGAACTATATCTTTAATATTTTCGTATTTTCTGCGTAAGCCTGTTTGATCAAGATCCAAAGGATGATCATCAATTTTATTGCCAACTAAAATAATCGGAGAATCACCGCCAAAACTCTGAATAATTTTTAGCCAATATTCCAATCTATTTTGTTGTTCATTTTCACGGGCATTAATTACCAGCAAATAAAGGCTCCGTTTAGTGAGAAAAAATTGGTGGGTAGCGTGCATGATTTCCTGTCCACCAAAATCCCATATATTTAGTCGAATGTTTTGCCCATTAACTTCTAAATCCCAATTT